>ERZ1107006.876-NODE-876-length-28082-cov-9.569023_pt1 | contig 28082 bp, 25 predicted proteins | sample MGYA00403696_ERZ1107006 | MGnify/ENA primary metagenome ERZ1107006 (study PRJEB35170, sample SAMEA104062441) | human gut metagenome | biome: human gut; feature: human-associated habitat; material: faeces | place: Denmark | collected 2012-08-13 ...
TGTCGCCGGAATTCTTGGGCAGCTCCACCTTGACGGTGGGGGCGGTGCTGGAATCGCGGGAAGCCTTGACCTCCACGGGAGCCTTCACCGGCTCGCCGGACTTCTTTGCGTCCTCGATGGCCTCGCTGCTGAGGGTGGTCTCCGCCGTGGTCTGACCGTGCTTGTCGGTCTTGACGGTGCCGGTGGAGCCGTCAGCGGCCTTGTTCTCGGTGACGGAGCTGCCGTCCTTCTTGGTCTCAGTCTTGGAGACGCCGCCGTCCTTGGCGGTGGTGGTCTCCACCTTGGTGCCGTCCTTCTTGGTTTCCGTCTTGGTGACGGAGCCATCGTTATTCTTGGTGGTTTCGGTCTTGACCGTGCCGCTGCTGGAGGTATCCCGGTCAGAGGAGGAACCGCCGCCGTCCGGCTTGCTGGCCTCCTGCACGGTCAGCTGCACCGTACCGTGCACCGTCTCGTAGTGCTGGGCATCGTCCGGGGTGAACGTCCACGCAGCCGTATAGGCACCCACGGCGGGCACGGTCTCCGGTTCATCCCAGGTGAACGTGCCGGGCACGTCCGTCCCGCTGTCCTGCATCGTACCGGACAGCGTAACCGAACCCAATTTCTCGCCGGACGTCAGCGTGGTCTTGCTGAGGGTCGGCGCACCGGTGGGGACAATTTTATTCGTCGCGCTGACCTCGATCGTCAGGGTGAACGGCTCGTAGTTGGTGGAATCCACCTGCACCACGACATGACCGATTCTGCCGGTCTGCTCTGTGTCATTGGCCAGAATCGGCAGCGTCAGCACGCCGTTCTCGATGGAAGCGCTGTCCGCAGCGCAGTACGTGCCCAGGTCGACGCTGGAAACCGTGTACGTCACGTCGCCGTACCGCTTCTCCCCGTCCAGCTGGGGCAGCAGGGCGTTCAAGTCCACGGTGTAGTCCGCCGCGTGGCGGTTGGTGACCGTCAGACGGCCGGGGACGGTCTCCGGCGCAGAAGCCCGGTCAATGCGGAAAGACAAACCGCCGTACGTCTTATAGTTCATCTCGCGCTCCACCGTATTCTCGCCGTTTTCAAACACATAGTTGGGGTTCAGCATCTGCACGGTGCAGAGCACGGTCTTGTCGTCCCCGGCGTCGGCGGAATCGTACCGCGCAGACACCGTGAAGTCCTCCCCGCGGGTCAGCTTCACAGAATTGTATTTCAGCCACCCCTCCGCGATGCTGAACCAGTTGGTGAACGGCTCCATCGGCACATCCGTCGTGCCGTCATACGCCTTTTCGATGGCTCTGACAGACGGGCCGGTCAGCTTTGCCGGGACAATGCGCCAATCCTGCGTCAGCGTGCCCGCGTAGTTGCGGATGCCCTGAATGGTCAGCGTGTACGTACCCGCATCAGTGCCCGAACCGCCGGACACGATTTCATAGTCCAGGTACTCCTCCAGCGCCTTGCCGTCGCAGGTGACGGTGAACCGCGGGGTGATTTTTGTACCTGCCGGGCTGTCCGTCTTCGGGCTGAAGCAGAAGCCGTCCGCAAGGTACCCCAGTTCCGGGTCGCCGTAGTTGACGGTGATTTTTCCCTGCGTCAGGTCGTACTGCTCCACGGTGAACGTGCTGACCTCGCCGATGGTCGTATAGCCGTTATAGTAGACACAGCACTGGACGGTGTGGGTTCCGCCCCGGACATTGGTCAGGGTATAGACGTCCTCGGGGTTTCCGGGTGGCGGTGCTTCCATGCGCCTGCCGTCGATGATCCAGTAATAGGCGCCCTCCGTTCCCACGTTCGCACCCGGCAGGGTCTCCAGATGTGCCGTCAGAACAACGGTGTCGCCGGGCTGATAGCTGTCCTTGTCCGCCGTGACCGTCACCTTCTGGATGGGAAGCTGCGCCACGGTGACATTGGACGCCGTTTTTCCTTCCAGATCCGTCGTACTCAGCCAGCTTCCGTTGCTCTTCTGAAAGTCCCAGCCCTTCGGCAGCAGGTCGGCCAACGTCAGGTCAAGACTGCTGTCGATGGACAGCTGGCCGATGTTGCCGCCGCCCTTGGAATCTACAATCTTCGGCGCACCGGCACCCACCGTCCAGCCATTGATGGTGCTGTGGCCGTTCAGGTCAATGGTGTACGCACAGTCAGAATTGAGAGCCGAACCGAAATTCGGGTCGGAATCTTTCAGCAGTACGATGGTTTCGCCGTTCTTTACGTGGTAGACAGCTCCATCCCCCTCTGTGTTTAGGTTCCAATATCCCTGACTGCCGATTCTGGCGCCCAGCGCTGCATTGCAGTATTCGCAGGCTCCGTCACACGCTTCCGTCAGCTGTTCATGCCGGCAGAAAGCCACGGTCACGTTTTTCAGCGGCGTTTCAGATAGAATCCTCTGGTCATACCGCGCAAACGAGCCGTCCTGCTTTTGGAACGCCAAGGCATCACTATCACCATACAGCAGCGTCCCCGCCTTTTCTCTCGAACCTGTGATGGTTCCATACGTACCGCCGCTAAGTTTGACATCTGCCGTCTCCGAGACGGTCAGCGTCTGGACAGTTCCTGTAAAGTCCTCACCGACCATCAGCGTGCCGCCGTTCTCTACCCGAATCGCACCGGCGTTTCCGGCTTTCTCAGTTTCGTCTTCCTCTCTGAGTTCCAGCCACTTGCCGCTGGGCACCACGATTGCGCCCTTGCCACTGACGGTGTGGCCTTTCGGGTAGAAGAAGATGCTGTCTTGGATGAGCGTCACATCCGCCAACAGGGTATCGTCCGCCAGCAGGGTCACATCATCAACGTTCTCGCTTGCCAGGGCATCGGACAGATGCTTGTAATAGGTGTCCTTCGCCTTCACCGTGAACTGGGTGCCGCAGGTCTCGCACACGCCGTCCCCGCCGATTTTCCCGTGGGAGCAGGGAAGATGACAGACGGTGCATTCGCCGTCCTTCCAGGTGTGGTCAGTGTGTTCCCGTCCGCAGGCACATTTGCCCGCCTGCCAATCATGTTTTTCGTGGTCGGCCAGTACGTAAAAGCCGGCAGCCGTATGAATTGTCTTTGCGCTGGCATCCACAACACTGTGGTCGTCGTCCTTTTCCAGGGCTTTCCCCTCCGGGATTGCCGACAGCCAGGAGCCAGCCTTGCTGTCCAAGGAGCGGAACGCCCCGCCCCGAAGCGAGACCGTACCGGACTCCCAGTAAAGCGCGGACGGGAAGGAGCCGCCAAGAATCGTGACGTTCCCGCCGCAGCAGTAAACCGCCCTGCCGTCGCTGATGGTGCTGCTGATAACGCCGCCGCCCTGGCTGTCCTGAATGGTCAGGCTGCCGCCGAAGACGACCAGCGTATTGTAATATCCGCTCGTCAGCGTATGGCCGTTCAAGTCCAGGGTAAACGTGCCGCTGGTGATGTCGGTTTGTGTCGTGGTCACGTGATTCAGCAGGGTCAGCGTCCCGCCCTGCGTCTTTTGTGCGGCGGTCAGGGCTTCTTCAAAGGTGCCGTAATGGGTCTTGGTTCCATCCACCGTCAGCGAAACCAAAGCGTTCACGGTCTCCTTGGAGACGACCTTGACGTTGGTCAGAGCAGCTTCCTGCAATGTAGAGACCTCCGCGCCGGTGTCCCGGTCGACAAAGGCATAACCGTCCGCTAACAGGTCTGTGGGCGCAATGGTACTGCCGCTCTTGCGACGCGTCACCGTGTCAAAAGTGCCGCCGGACAGGGTCACCCGTTTAGAATCGCCGTTGACGCGCAGTTCATGGAACGCACCGCCGGAAATCACGGTCTCGCCGCTGTCGTATCCAATGTAAACGTATCCGGTTTTAAACGACCCGCCTGTAATCGTCAGCGTTTTGCAGGCATCTTTATCACCAAAAACCAATGCCTGCACGTTCTCTTTCTCTGTGGCAAGGGTGCCGCTCTCGATGGTGACAGTTCCGCCATCGACCCACAGTGGCGACCAGCCGGAAGTAGCTTGGATTTTTCCGCCTGTGCCGGAATCCTTGACGGTCAAGGACGTGCTGGTTTTGCTCAGATACAGCTGCCCCTTCAGCATACAGCCGTTTAAGTCCAAAGTGTAATTGCCGGAAATATCGAATCGTTCGTTCGTATTCGGGGTTTCGCAATCCGCCAGCAGGGTCAGCGTGCCGCCGTTCCCCTTCACTGCGGCAAAGGCGTCCGTAATGTTGGCGTAGTTCACATTCCCCACCTGTGCCACGGCGTTCTCCGCCGGGACTTCCGCCGCCTGGGGCGCAGGCTCCGACTGAACCCCAGGCTGTTCGTCTGCGGCGGGCGGTTCGTCCTGGGAAGGTTCCTCCGGCTGGTCGGGGGTTTCCGTGTTCTCCCCTTGGTCCGGAGTCTTCGGCTCCTGGGGGACGGGGGTGGGTTCGGTCAGTTGGGTGCTCGGCTCGGTGGTGTTCTCCTCCGCCAGCGCTGCCGTGGGCAGCAGCGTCAGGCAGAGCGCCAGTGCCATGAACAGGCTCAATACTCGTTTCTTCATATGATCCTCCTCCGGAATATGTGTATACCTCTATATGAAACCCGCTCTGTGCGGGCATTGTTTTATTGGTCCTCGGAAATGAGCCACAGCTTTTTCGCGGCTGTCCTGGCCTCGCTGCGGCGGTTCACACCCAGCTTACTGAGCACGCTGCTCACATGGCTCTTGACCGTGGAGACCCGGATGCTCAGGATCTCCCCGATCTCCGCGTTGCTCTTGTCCGCGCAGATCAGCCGCAGCACCTGCATCTCCGCTGCCGTCAGTGCCTCGCTCATGGAAAGCCTTGGCTGTAAAAAACGGGGATATATAGCGGCCTGTGCCCGCACATCCGCCATCAGCCGTTTGTGCCATTTCGCATTTCCCGACCATTCCAGCGCGTCCAGCAGCGGCAGCACCGCCGCGCCGTAAACGCTGACGGTGCGGATGAAGCGGTATTCCTCCGCCAGCGCCAGTGCCGCTGTCAGCGGCTCGCGCCACGCCTCATCCCTTTTCTGATACAGGGCGATGGCGGTCAGCACCTTCAGGTGGATGGTGTCGATGTAGCGCATACAGGCGGTGCAGTATGGCTCCATGGGCGTAAGCGTCAGCAGGGCGCTGTCCGGCTTGCCGTTGGCAAGCTCCACCATGGCCTGTGTGAAATACTGATAGCGTTTGAGAATATTGATGTGCATCGGCTCCCGCGGCGCCTTGACGCGGTACCATACGTCGGCCTCGTCCAGATCGCCGGTGTGCAGTGCGATACGGCAGAGCATGGCGTCCATGTTGGGAAGAAACCGCGTCAGCTCCCGCTCCTCGAATTGCCTGTGCAGGTCGGCGACGGTCTTTCGCGCGTCCGCGCTCTGCCCGCCTGCCAGCAGGCTTCGCACCAGCAGCCCGTTGGCGGCAAACTCGATGTCCGGTGTGCCGCCGCGGCGGATGTCGTTCATGCGCTGCACAAGGGGGAGCATCCGGGGCGAGATGTCCTCGCCCTTTTCAAACTTGCTCTCCGCGATGGCGCAGTCCGCAAGACCCACGCCGTCCCGCCCGAGAACGGCCTCCACCGGGATACGCATGGTGTGGTAGAGCAGGTCGTCTGTTTTGCTCCACGGGGAAAAGTCCTTGCCGCCGTTCATGATGCTGGGCAGCGCGCTGGTGACGGAGAAGGACGGCAGCGACAGCTCCTTATTTGTCAGCAGTTGGAACACCGCAGGGATGGTGTCCGTCAGGCGTTTCACGCCCCGCTGCGGCAGCGAGATGTCCAGCCATGCCAGACGGCCGCGTGCCTGCCGGCCTGCGGCGTCCTCCTTGCCGCAGCGCTCCACGAACTGTTTCAGGCGTCCGTACCAGCGCTCCGACCCGTCATAGTCCGCGCTCAGGGCGCAGAGCATACTTATGCCCTGCATCAGCGATGGGGAGGCGAGTATTTCCGCCTCCGGCAGTGCGCGGTAGTACTACTCCATCTCTGCATAGTGCCCCATGCCGGGATGCAACTCCGCATTGCGGATCAGCAGCTCGGAGACCTTGGCATGGTCGCCGCCCCTGGTATAGCAGTCCAGCGCGCTGGAGAAGTCCTCCTTTAACTCATAGTAAAGCCCGCCGCGGATAAACAGGGCGCGCTGCTTCTCCATCGTGTATTTCAAGTCCAGCTCCCAGAGCAGGAATTGGCGGAACTGCGGCCAGAAGCGGTAGCTTCTCATATCGCGGCTTTGCAGCAGGGTCGTGCTCCGCCACAGCGTATCCAGCAGCGCGGCGGCGTTGTTGTCGCCGCTGACCATGCGCGCCAACTCCAGATCAAAGTGCTCAAAGGGCGACAGCTCCAGCAGAAAGCGGCGGATCGGCAGGTCGAAGCGCCGGTAGACCGCCGTTTCAAAATAAAGAAATACCTCGCCGTATGCCTGTGCGGTCAGCTCCGCGCCATAGGGCTGCCCCGCCGCCATGTGCCGCGCGAGGATCGCCGCGCACAGCGGATAGCCGGAGGTCTCCTTCAAAATCGCGCCGATCTCGGAGTCCGTCGCCTCTGCGCCGCAGACTTGCAGCAGCCGACGGATGTCCTCGCGGTCAAACAGCAGATCCTCCGCGCTGAGAACGGTCATCATGCCCGCGTACTGAAACGCCATCAGGCAGGCGGGCGGTATGCCGCGTGAGAGCAACGCGAAGCGTCGGTCGGTGCTTTCGCGGATCAGCGCGCACAGAGCCTGCCAGTCCCGTTCCTCCTGCATATCCTGGATGTTGTCGATCAGCAGGATGTCCCACGCATCTTCCAGAGAGGGCAGCGCAAAGCCGGTATCTGCCGCGTTCAGCCGCAGAACGGGCCGCCCATCCAGCAGCGTATCGGCCAGCACTGTCTTTCCGAAGCCGCAGGGTGCGCTGAAAAAGAGCACCCTGCCGCGTTTCCAAAGGGTCTCAAACGCCTGTGCGGTAGACGGCTTGACGATGATGGCACTTTTGTCGGTCACGGACTTCCCTCCCTGCGGCAGAGAGGAATTGTCCCACGGGGAACCCCGTGGGACAGCGAGGGTACCCTCGCTGTCATAAACCTCTGCCCTATAAATTTCTTCTCGTTTTATTGTAGCAAAGTCCTTGAAAAATGTAAATCCGTCCAAAGTATGAGACGCGATGCGCTATGTTCCTGTCGATGAACTATGCGTAGATGCTAAGAATGGCGCTGCATAGTAAGCGCCTGTGCAGATTGGCATTCTACCCGGCAAAAAAATCGCACAGCAGCAGACCAAAATGCCTGCTCTGTGCGATTCGGTGTTTACTTATAGCGCCTTGTCACTTTTTGCCGCGTCACAGGTGAATCACAGTTGAGGGTGATGGTGGCCCGTCCCGCCAGTGCCGCCTCCACGGTGATATAGCGAAGCTCGGACACGCAAATGCCCTTATCACACCAGTTCTGCCCGGCAGCGGGGGTGGTGTCCACACCGGCCAGCCGCGCCAGTACGGTATTCACCATGCCGCGCGTCATGGGATGCCCCACGCCAAACTGGTTGTTGCCCACGCCCTGGAACAGTTCACGGGCGGCAACGAAGTTCACCTGATCTCTCGACCAGTGCTCACGGGTGTCGATGAAGTCCTTGGAATTGTCCACGATCTTCACCGTGCCGGTGGAGCCGTCAGCGGCCTTGTTCTCGGTGACGGAGCTGCCGTTGGGATTGGTTGTGGTCTTGGAAGTGCTGCCGTCCTTGGCGGTAGTGGTCTCCACCTTGGTGCCGTCCTTCTTGGTCTCAGTCTGAACCTTGGTGCCGTCGGGCTTGGTGGTAGTCGTCGTATCGGTCTTGCCGCTGCCACCGCCGGAGCTGCTGGAGCCGCCGCCACCGCCGCCGCCGGAGGAAGAGCCTCCGCCGGTAGAGGCAGTGCTTGTGTTCCGCGGCGGGCGGCTGGATGGGTGCGCTTGCTCAGAAATGAGATGTATTTTTAATCGGCATAGTATTTAGGGCGGCCAATGGATGTAAAGCCGCTCTTTCCCGTCACAACCACATTGTTGTACCCGCTGGCGCAGTGGATGATAAGCACATTGCCGTTTCCGTCAAATCCACAGACAATGCCGACATGGCTGTCTCCCGGATAGAACACAAGGTCTCCCGGCTGGGCATCGCTCCATGAAATATCGGTGCAATAGCTGTGCTGACTGGACGCTCCACCGCCATGGCCGATGACATAACTGCCGCCAGACTGGTTGTAAAACACCCAATCGACAAAGCCGGAACAGTCTAATCCGAATGGGCGCATCGTTCCGGTCGTAGAGCTGCCTGCCGCCGTGACCTCCATTGGCGTTCCCCAGCGGGAGTCCCATCCAAGCACAAGGCTCTTTCCGCCCCAGAAATAGTTGACCTTGCCCAGAAGCTGATACGCCGTCAGCACCACCTGCTTGCGCTCCTCGCTGAGATCCGCAGGGAGCTTTTTCATGATCTCTGTAACTTCCTTATCGCCGAGTGCAATATCCTGGTAGCTGCCGGTGAGCCGCATGAACAGTTCTTCATACTCCGGCTGCATCAGTTCTTCCAACAGCTTGTGCTGTTCTGCCGTGAAATGGTATTCCTCCGCCATTTGCAGATGATCCTTGACTGTGACAGTGATGTGCAGGATGACGGTATCGCTTTCATCCTTGTCGCCTGAGATGGTTTCCACCCAATAAGAGATGGCGTTCATATCCCAGAAAATCTGTCGCAGAATATCCAGCTTTTCTGCTGTCAGCGTCGCAACCTCGTCCGGTGACGATCCGTCTGTCGTTGTCCGCACAGCATAGACCGCCAGCACATCCCGCCAATTTGCCACCATAGCGGCACTGCCCGCGTTGTCCATATCCAGTTCGTCATAGGGGTTATCCACCTTGATCTGCTCGATGCGGTCTGTGAACTCCGCGTTCAGCATGGTCACAGCCTCCGGCATCGTATATCCGGTGCCGCTGTCCTCGCCGGAGAAGAATATCCCAAACGGCGACGCGATCAGGAGCCCGATCAGGCAAATGACTAACACCATTGAGAGGACCGTACTGCCGCCAGCCATCATCGCCGCCGCAAGGCTTCTGGCGGCGGACAGGATCGCCCGCAGCGCCCGTCCCGCCGCCTGGGATGCTTTCTGCGCGGTGGCCTGCGCCGCTTTCGCGGCTTGCTGATACCGCGTTGTCTGCACCACTGCTTCCCGTGCGGCATGGGCGCTGCTTTGCAGCATGGCCGCCTGCTTCTGTACGGACTCTGCGGCTTTCACCGCGTCGCCCGTCTTGCGTGAACGAGACAAAGTCGGTGATACTTTCCGTTTCATTGGCAGACTGTGTTTTCGCGCCGATTTTGGCAAGCTGGTTGCCGCCCGCTCTTTAATGCGAGGAGTCTGTGCTGAACGTTTCCTGTCGGGCATGGTGCTGCCGTCCCTGTCTGAATGCAAGGCTTGCGCCGTCTTGACCTGGTGCCGCGATACGGCTCGTTTTTGCTCCGCCTGCCGTCGGGCGGCTTTGCGCCCGCGTTCCTCCATAAATACTCTCTGCCCCTGCCGCTGCAGTTCCGCTGCCACTGTGACCTGTGTCTCTGTCTGTGCGCCGATATAGGCGTCTTTGGTCTTGATCTTGGTAGCTTTTTGCGCGGCGTTCTGACGCGCCTGATGCCGTCCACGCTCCGCAGCGGTCTGCGGCTGTGAAACGGCAGAAGTGGTATCTTTTCCCTTGATAGCAGCAGGCTTTTGCTCTGTGGCATCGGCAGCAGGAGCACCGCCCTCCGGCGGCTGCTCCTGCGGTTTCTTCTTCCGCTGCCGGGTGAGTTCCTTTTCTGCCCGACGCAGGCCGCAGGCGGTGGTATCCTCAATGGTATCGCCGCCGTACTCGTCTGTCTGCCCGTGCTGAGCCGAATCCCGCAGCTGCGTCCGCAGCCGCTCCGAACCATCGTCCAGACCTCTGTGCAGCAGTTCTCTGGGTGTCGATACCGCTTTTTCTTTGATGCGTTCAGAGAGCGCAGGCTTTTCTTTGATTTTTTTCATAGCACATCACGCAACAAGGTCGGAGGGGCGTGTTGTCATCATCTGATACAGCCTGGTGTGACGGGGAAAACTGTCCACGAAAGGCACGATGGCGCTGCCACATTTGATGAGCCCACGCCCGGAGTCCACATTGGTGATGTAGGAGAGCTGATTATCCGAGATGTTCAGCAGACGTGCCAGTTCCTCCCGGTCTGTGGCCGCCTGATTCAGCATGATGAGAAATTCTGAGTTTGCCAGCATGGTGCGGGCCGTATGGGACTGCAGCAGATCCTCGATATTCTGGCTGATCCCCGTGCCGCAAGCCTGATACTTTCTCATACGTTTCCAGAGGGTGAACAGGAAATTGGCGCTGTACTCATGCTGGAACAGCAGGTGGGCTAAACTATAGACGCCTTACCGCCTCGCGGCGGCGGGTTTTCCATAGCTCGCCCCCGAACCGTACTTACACCTCTCGATGTATACGGCTCTCTATTTATCCACCCTACGAATTTGTGATTGTTTTGTAGCAGTCCTCGCACACAATCAGCGTCTTGCGGCGCTTTTTCAACATAAATTGTTCCCAGGGCTCGTTGCCGGAAAGACTTTTCAGGTTCTTCACCTGGTAAATCATAACCGGGAGTTCATTTTTACAGCACAGCTCACAGTATCCGGTCATAAATCTGGCAATGACTTCCTTGGGTCGGATGGAGTATCTATAGTCCGGCGTTGTGTCCATGTCTAATTTAGACGGCGCACTTTTCCGGAAACCGTTATGGTAGAACTCGGCCCGTTTTATCCCGTGTTTTGTTTCGTATTCTATGCCAAATATGCGGTCTCTCGTATATTTCTTCTTGACTTTCGCTGCGGAGCACCGCATTTTCCTTGCGATAGTCTTATACATGCTGTACTCCATGACATAGCAAAACTTGTTCAGGACAGATACATTCCGTGCCAGACGATAATAGTTGTAGATACCCCGGATTTCTCCGTTGAATTGTGCGAGGATTTCAATAGGTTCTTTGTTTTGCAAGCCGTTCCTTGCCACAGGCATCCAAATTTCTTTCCCCGTGCCATCCTTTTGTATATTAAGCGCCCTATACTCTTGCAGTTTACCCATCCATTTTTCCTTTGGAAGCAGGAGGACAACGCGCCCATTATAGGCTCGCTTTACGCCGCCCTTTGTCTTTTTGACCGCCTGATTCTTGCTGATGGTGATGTCGTATCCCAGGAATCTTGCCTTGTCATGTCCGTGGGTAATCAGGGTTTTCTCAGGCGACATGGTGAGGTTCAATTCCTGTTTCAGAAATTCACTGACGGCGGTCTTGATTTGTTCGGCGTCCGCTTTATTTCCAATCACGCCAATTAGAAAATCATCGGCGTAACGGACATATAGAACTCTGCGATAGTTGGGGTCCATTGGCTCCCGACTGGGGGTAGATAGCAGGATTGCCTGTAATTTCTTCTGCATGACTTTGGCGTCTTTCCGTTCTTCTTCGCTCATGGTGTTCCATTTTTTGGCGTTTCGTTCTCTGGTTCGCGCATAGTGGTGGTTGGCATTGACATAGTCGTTGCTGAACCGCCGCTTGTCGCCCTTGCCGAATTGCGCCCGGAGCTTTTCCATGAACAGGTCCAGCTCGTTCATATAGATATTCGCCAAGAGTGGACTTACCCCGGAGCCCTGCGGCGTGCCACTGTAGGTCTGGTGCTTCATCCAGTCCTCCAGATACCCGGCCCGGAGCAGCTTCCAAATCAGGTCTATGAAAGCCTCGTCCTTTATCCTTCGTTTCAGAATGTTGACCAGGATGTGGTGGTCGATGTTGTCGAAACACCCTTTGATGTCGCCCTCCACAAACCAGCTGACGCCGGTGAAGGTTTTCTGTATCTGCGACAGGGCGGTATGACAGCTTTTTCCGGGCCGAAAACCATGAGATGTGCTTTGAAAGGTCGGTTCATAGATGCTTTCTAAAATCATGCGAACGGCTTCTTGTACCAGTTTGTCGTCTGCCGCCGGGATACCCAGCGGGCGCAGCCCGTTTCCACTTTTCTTGGGGATGTACTGCCTCCTGGCGGGGTGGGGTTGATAACTGCGGTCCCGCAGTTTTTTAATCAGGGACTCAATTCGCTTCAGGCTCATACCGCTGAGGGTAGCGCCATCTGCTCCAGCCGTCGTACTCCCCTTGTTCGCATATAGGTTCTGATAGGCCAGAAGGTAGAGCTGAGGGTTATACAGGTTGCGGTAAAGACGCTCATACTGGTAATGCGCTTTCTGCGCGTGCTTTCGTAGGGTTTCCAATACTGTCTGTGGACTTCTCATAGTGCCTCACGCACCTTTCCTTTTCAGTATCAGGGGATAAACTGCCACCCTTCGCCATGTGGACGCCATTAACGCCCTCGGACTACTATGGTGGCTCCGTGACCGTGCCGGATATTCAGGCCCAGGCCATAGCTGTTTCCAGCGTTCCGGTTTAGGTCATCTCCGGTTAGAACTATGCAAATTGGCCTGTTCTGCTGTCGGATGCGACTTCCGTCATTTCCCGCTGACTGCGGGCGGCTGATATGGATGTGTACGCATTTGGCGATTTACCTTCACCACTTGCCCATATCACACGGCGCATATAGTCATCTTTTCGCCGTGGCGGACGATAACGCTCCTCTGACTATCGTTCAGGCAGTTTGGCTTTCATCCTCATGCAGAACTTTTCATCTTGGCACTCAGTCGCAGCGTGATGACTGGCTGACTTATGCCTTTTCCGGCGTGCTGTGTTCCCCTTGGGATTTCTCTTGCGGGTAAGCCGGATGATGACAGGGTTTCAGATTTCACATTTTCCCTTCCACTTGCCAAAGGTGGAATTTGCATAGTCCCGCGCTGCCTGCGTTGCTTCAGGCGGCTTCCGGACGCACATAGATCTCATCAATATAGATCCAGGTGTTGCGCTTCAGCCCGCGGTTGCGGATGATGCGGTTGAAGATGCTGTCCAGCACCACCAGCATCCCCACCGGCAGAAGCTGCTTGCCAAGGTCTCGGATATCGTAGCAGAGGATACGGGCATTGGTGTCCACATTGGTGGGCTTGGCAAAGGTGTTGAGACTGCCGTCTGTAAACAGCTCAATGGCCAGCGCCACATCCTGTGCTTCCTTTTCCGGCTGGCGAAGCAGCTCCGCGTGGAAGTCCTGCAGGGTCGGGGCCTGTCCCTGATACCCGCCGCGGATGTAGTCCCGATAGACCTGGGCGGTGCATCGGTCAATGATGGACTTTTCCTTGGCGGACAGCTTCCCGGCGCCGATGAGCTGCTCACAAAGAGACAACAGGAACTCGGATTTCAGCACCACAGGATTCTCGCCATCACCGTAGCCCTGCTCCATATCCATGGCGTTGATGTGGTTGGGCGAGGTGGCGGAAATGTTGATGACCTGACCGCCCAGTCCTTCGATGAGGGGCCGGTACTCCGACTCCGGATCGATGACGATGATATCGTCCTGCGTGGACAGCGCCAGTGACACCATCTCCTTCTTGGCGCTGAAGGATTTACCGGAGCCGGAGACGCCCAGAATGAATGCGTTGCCGTTGAGAAGCTGCCTGCGGTCCGCCACGATGAGATTTTTGCTGATGGCGTTCTGCCCGTAGTACACCCCGCCACGGTCCCAGATCTCCTGGGCCTTAAAGGGCATGAGGACAGCCAGCGCCTCGGTGGTCAGTGTGCGCAGGGCATCGATGCGGCGCAGGCCCAGCGGCAGCGCCGTCACCAGTCCGTCTGCCTGCTGCCAGTTCAGCGTCGTGAGCTGGCAGAGGTGCTTGCGGGCGATAGACTGGAGCGTTTCCGTATCGCTGTCCAGTTCTTCCTTGCTGTCTGCCAGATGCACCAGCGTCACCACAGCAAACATCATCCGCTGGTCGCGGGTGGTGAGATCGTCCAGCATCTCGCGGGTCTCCTTGCGCTGCTGCTCCAAATCGTAAGGGACAACGGCGGAGAAGTTGTTGTTGGCGTTCTGCCGGCGCTGCCAGTTGGTCACATTGGTCTCCACACCCAGCAGACGATTCTGCATCTCTCGCACCGCCTCATCGGTAGGGACAGGGATAATGTCGATGGACAGCATGAGGCTGCGGTTCAGGCTGGTGAGCTCATTGATCATGGAGTCTTTGATGTAGCTGGCATACTCCTTCAGAAACAGCACCCGGCCATATTTGCCGCCCATAATAAAATGATCCTTTTTGAATTCCATGCTGTCCGGGCAGATGGCATCCTTGAAGGAGCGCCCGTTCTTCATGTTCTCCCGGAGGTCAAAGCGGAACTCGCTTTCCTCTCCCACACGGTAGAAATCATGCAGGATGTGGAGGCGGTCTGCCGCGTCCAGTTCCTCACAGTGGGAGTCCATGTGGTTCAGACGGGAAGAGGCGTCATGGACCGTGCGGTCAAAAAACGCGCGGGCTTCCTCCACATTTTTCTTGTGGACGGACAGGGTGATGTAGCGTTCCTGCACCACGCTGTTGGATGAGTCCGTCACCTTATCCAGCAGCATGGCGTTGTATTCCTTGCGTCCGCCGTCCAGATCATCTCCCTTGGGCGGGATGAGGATCTCCTGTTCAAAATTGCGCCGGTCCAGGCGCTTATTGTTGATGGTGATCTTCGTGGTGGAGCCGGTGTCCAGCGCGTTCAGCAGCTCGGAATAGCTGAGAAACATGGCCGTCTTATCCTCTTTCGAGGCGATGGCGTAGTTGATGTCGCTAAAACGCAGTGTTTTAGAATACTTGCTGCCAAATTGAAAGACCCCATCCGGCCAGATGCGGCGGATGGGGATGATGTCCTGTACAGATCTCGGAACCGTAAATCTTTCTTTGTCCTGTTTCAGTGTATTTTGCAGAGTTTTAATCAAGCTTGAGAGCCTCCTTTATCGTTGAATTTTCCAGAGCTTTGGCGTATATGTTCTCCGATTTGAACACGAGCCTGCGGGGAAACAGGAATTCCGAACGGATATACGCGAGCAGAAAGCGTTCCAGCGTCATGCCGTTATACTGAAAAAAGCCGCCCAGGGCAAAGGGAAAGGCTGCAAGTACGCAGACCCAGCTGATCTCCCCATTCCCCAGCACGGGACGCAGGCCGAAGTATACGCCCACTGCCACGGCGACCGCCAGCAGTGCGAACAGCAGCTGCCGCAGAGACAGGCCGAAGAATAAACTCTCCTGGTAATTTCGTACTTCTTTGTTGATGCGGACCTCCAAATGGATCACCTCCGATTTTTTCTGAGTTTTGCTGAACAGACTCTTGCTTTGTCTGCGCAGTCATGGTACTATGCCACAAACCCGATGAAGGAGGTCGTGACACATGATCGTTTTTTTGATGATCGCCGGACTTGGCGTCCTGGCGCTTCTCTCCCGGCTGGCCGCGCTGACGCGGATGACCATCCCGCTGCTGTACACCGTGTCCATGCTGACGGTGTTCCACGGCTGGTATCGCGCCCATACCGTGCTGGCAGACCGCATCCTGTTCGTCCTTGTAGGGCTGGTAGTACTGTCCTGGCTGCTTTCGCTGATCCGCTTTGCCTGCAATCTTGTTATGCAGGCGCGGGATGACGCTGCCGCTATGGAGTATTTCTCCTACCGTGTTCGCAAAGCCAGAGAGCGCGGTGAGGATACCGTCAGCACGGAGGGGCTGTGGCGCTGAATCAGCCAAGGCCCATCAGTTCCCGGATGATCCGGTCACTCATCTTGATGGCCCCCACCAGCACCAGCATATTGAAAATCAGTTCACCTACATAGTTCCACACAATGGTGGCTGCCGCCAGCGTATCGTCCGCAATGGCAGGCGGTGAAGACGCAAACGCCGAAAAAATCACACAAGCCAATACGATGACACAGCCCTCCAGACAGATGGCGGCATAGCTTTTCAAAAAGGCTACACCAATGCTGCTGGAGGGCTGTCCTGCGAAGCTGGCCAGCGGCACAGGTGCGATGGCCGTGGCGATGTAGAGCTTAAAAAAGCGGCTATACACCGTCAGGATCATCACGAGGGACAGAACCCAGATAAAGAGCGAGCCCAGCAGCGTCACTGCCCACAGCGGGATGGATTCGATAAATCCCACATCCTCGATGATGCTCACCAGTTCATCCGGTAATGTGGTGGCAGTCATCGCCGTCAGCCCGGAGGAATCCATGATGGTCGTCACCATGCCCTGGGCAACACGAAACGCGCCGGTCATCAGCTCCATGCCCCACGATACCGCCGCCTGCGCCAGCACAAAGCGGATGAAGCATTTGAAGGCCACCTCCGGCTTTTTCATCTCGGTGAAGCTGCCGCAGGTCTTGACCACGCCCATTACGAAAAACAGCACCAACAGCGCATACCCCACAGCTTTTAATCCATCGTTGATATTCACGATGACATTCCAGACACCGCCGCCCTTGAAGGACTCCGGCGAGGTGCTGATGAGCTGCCAGATCTCTGCCAGCCTTCCGTTCCACATTTCCAGCGCGGAGTTCAAATTGTCTACGATCCAGTTTCCACTTCCCATTCAAAATCACCTCCTACGGGAAGAACAGGGTGAACGGTATCATGCCGTTCACCCTGCCGCGTTTTTCAGCCGGTGATGAGAGTGAGGATCTCCTTAGTAAAGGTGATCACGATGCCGCCTGCCACAGTGAGCATACCGTTGGCGCGCTGGGAGGGATCGTGGCTCTTGAGGGACAATCCCACCTGCAAAATACCGAAGCCCAGCAGGATAAGGCCAATGGCGCGGATCAGCGAGAAAATGAAATCAGACAGGTTGTTGACCACCGTCAGCGGGTCGTCTACCGCCAGCGCAGGCACCGCGGTAACTGCCAGAAGCAGGGCGACACAGGCAAAAACGGAATAAATCCGCTTTGCCTTTCTCTCAAAATTCTTGTTGTTCAAATCGTGTTTCATGCTGCAGTATTCTCCTTTTCATTGTCAAAATCAGTTTGGAACAGCGGCTCTCCCGTAATAGGAGGCTCCGCCGTCCCGTGGTGGATGTAGGGCGGTCCGCCGCCATCCATCGTATAGCGGATGGCGGGATGCTCCATGAGCTCATACTTTTCGTCCATCACCGGCCGTGTGCCGCGGATGAACAGGATGCAATACCGGTTATCCAGCATCCGCACCTCGTCCGGCGTCAGCAGTTCTCTGCCGCTCATCTGGAAGTTGGTGGAGTAGGACCCAGACCGCCCTTTGGTCTGCCCGTGGGTCTTGGTGTCAATGGTGGACTTGCCCAGCGCCTCGGAAATGTACTTGTGGGTGCTTGCCTCGTTGCCGCCCAGATAGAGCAGCGTGTCCGAGTTGCCGGGGATGGTTTCCCACGAGTCCTTATACAGCTCCTTGATCTGCGCCATGTTCTGGATGATGGTGCTGCAGGAGATGTTGCGAGAGCGCATGGTCGCAAGCTCCCGCGGCAGCCCCGGCAGATTGACCGATGGCGCTTCGTCCAAGATAAAGTGGACATGGCACGGCAGCGCCCCATGGTGGATCTGGTCTGCGCAGTAGTAAAGGGTCTGGAAGATCTGGGAGTACAGCAGGCTGACGAGGAAGTTGAAGGTCGTATCATTGTCCGGGATGACGGCGTACAGAGCGCACTTTCGCTCTCCCAGCGTGTAGAGATCCATGTCATCATGGTCGGTGATGGCTTTGATCTGCGGCAGATTGAAGGGTGCCAGCCGCACAGCTGCAGACACCAAAATGCTTTTCGCTGTCTTGCCCGCAGCCTGCTTGAAAACCTTATATTGCCGCAGGGCAACGCTTTCCGGGTTTTCATACTCCATTGCCCGGAACAGCAGATCCAGAGGGGAGACATACTCATCATCGTCCTCCTTCACTTCGGCATATTCCAGCACGCGCATCACCATGGAAAAATTCTGCTCGTATTCCGGCGCTTCCTGGAACAGCATGAGGATGATGGCCTGCAGCAGTGCTGTCTCGGACTTCGACCAGAACGGATCGGACTCGTGACTGCCCTTGGGCGTCGTTGCCTGGATCAGCGTGTTGACCAGCTTCAGCGCGTCCTTTTCATCCCGCAGATAGCGGAACGGGTTATAGCCGTCTGACTGCGACAGATCCACCAGATTCAGCACTCGGATGTCGTATCCCTGCCGTTTCAGATACCCTCCGGTGGCGGTCAGCACCTCCATCTTCGGGTCCGTGATCACATAGTTGCTGTTGGCTTCCAGAATGTTGGGCTTGACATAGCCGCGCGTCTTGGCGGCGCCGCTGCCGCCAATGACCAGCACATTCAGTGAGCGCCGGTGCTTGTGGGTATCCAGCCCCAGCCGCACATGGCGGGTGAGGATCTTGTTCTGCTTCTGCCGGAACTGTGAGTTGAGCTGCCGGGGAGAGCCCCATGCGGCGGAGCCGTGTTCCTCTCCGTCCCGTGTTCTGCCCTGCCCGGAAGCATAGAGACACAGCCCCATGAGATATGCGCCGGTGCAGGCGAGAATGGAGAACAGGCTCTTGTCTGTCCATTGGATCTGGAAGGGTTGTTCCAGCGCGGCAGTTAAGTTTGATAGCAGCTCCGGCAGACCGCCGCCAAGGGATTGGGCGATCAGCAGCGCCGCCCATACCACAGGGATATAGAGGAACAGGGCAAGTACCAGATCCGTTGTTTGGGATGTCTTTTTCAGCCGCATCACCTCCTGCGTAAAAAATACGAGGCCGGCAGAGCGGAATGCTCTGCCAGCCTCGCTGACGAAACGGCTTTCTTACTTTGTTCTGTCCGGTCGTACTTTTTGATGGACCTTTTCCTTGGCCGGGGCAGACTTCTGCTGCTGGTCCAGTTGCGCCTGATAGCCTTTCAGCCGTTCCAGAACCGAAGGCCGCTCATTCGTCATCGTCCCGGCAGCCGTTTTCCTGCCGCTGGATGAGGTCGATCTGCCTTTGGTATCTGGCAAGTCTGTTCCCGACCGAGATCCTTTTTTTGGCGTCACCCCCTGCCGCTCGCCCACAGGCGGCGTTACAGGCGTTTCTTCCTGCCGGGGGCGTTCCTGTTCGCGCTGCGGCGCCTCCTGTCCCACACGGGCTTCCTGCTCCTTAGAGGGGGCATCCTGCCGCGCCTGCTCCGGCTGTCCGGTATAGCGGATGCGCTCAAAGATCATATTGGCACGGTCGATCTCCGTTACCGGCATGATCACATCCACGACTTTTCCCTTGTTATCCGAATCGCGGATGGCAGAGAACAGGATCTTCTGCTTGCCTGCCCGCTGCCTGAATTGCTGATACTGTTCCGGTGACATGGAAAATCGCCGCACATCGCGGGTCTCCTTCAGCATCTTGACCAGATTGACTTTACCGGAAATGGTCTTGTGGTTTTTCGCCAGCGCCATGGTGAGCGCCAGTACATTTTTAATGGCGGAGCCGCTCAGCCGGACAGCGACCTCGCTGCCGGAGAGCATCATGCGTACCAGCTGGTCCGCCGCTTCACCGCCTCCGATGTTCATGTTCCTGCACCTCCTTCTGATGTTCTTCTGCTTTCTGGATGTCCTGCTCCATTGCAGGCGTCTGCTGGCAGATTTCCCGACAGAGCTTCCACTTTTCCCGCTCCGCCCGGATCTCCCGATTCACCTCTGAAAGCTGTTCATACACTTCTGCCTTTTCTTTCTTCAGCACCTCCTGCGGAATGCCGCTGTCCTCCAGCAGCTTCACGGCTTTCATATACTGCTCAAACTCCTGCTCCATGCCGGTGAGCCCTTCCTCGTATAACGCCCTGCTGGGTTCCAGCGCCTCTGCGTCTGCCAGCGCCGCATAGAGCGGCTGGCGTTTCTTCTTCCGCACATTGAGGAGGGTCCGCTGCTTTGTCAATCTGCCCAGCGTTTCCTCTGTGCGTTGTTCGAATGCCGCCATGTCAGCAGGCGTTGTGATGTCATTTTCCCGCAGGAACGCGAACTGCGCCTGATACCGTTCAAAGCGCATGACCGCCTGCCGCAGATGCGGCGTCATGCGGGGCGGGTACTGCCGCTTTTCGATCTTGCCCAGCAGATAGAGATAATGGACATAGAGAGCAAGGAAGCCGCTGTACTTGGGATGCTTCCGGTACGGCTGATACGCTGGACGCACAGGCAAGACAGGCCGCAGCCCCGCTTCGATCTGTTCCAGGTTGCCCTGGATGGCAGTGCGGATACCGTCCTCTGTGAACAGCGGATCTTGCCTGCCGGGGTACTGGTATCGATCCTGTCCCCGCAGGCGGAAGCCGAGCCTGCCTCCATGATGGATCTCATACCCCTTATGCTCCATGAGCAGGAAGAAGTGGCCGAGGTCGTTGGCATCCCGGATGGCATCCCGCAGATCTGCCTCCAGCATGGAGCGGAAGGTGGGCTGCCCCTTGGACTGGCGCAGCCACTCAATGTAGCTGACCGACCTGGCAGGCGCGCCCTGCACGATGACGGACAATCCATGCTCCCGGCAGAGCCGGTCTGAAATGGCACGAATCTGCTGGTAGTAGCTTCGGGCATTGCTGTGATATTTCTCGCCGGTAAGCTGGTTGACCGAATTGAATACGATATGGGCGTGGATGTGTTCCCGGTCTGTATGGATGCCGATGATGGCCTGGTATCCGGGCAGATGCTCCCGCACGAATTCCTGCGCGATCTCCAGCGCCAATCCCGGCGTGATCTCGCCTGGACGGAAGGACTGGATGATATGATAGAGCTGCACTCCGTCTGTTTTATTCCAGCGGATCTTGGCATCCTGCATCTCGGCGCAGGCACTTCCGAGCGAGCACCCCTGCGCGGCAGTCAGCACCTGTTCCTCCGTCTTGTCTCCGTTGACCACATAGGCAATGGCCTGAGCCAAACCGCCTCTGCGGGCAAGGATCTTTGTGACCGCCATTACTGCTTCACCAGTTCTGCCATTTTTGCCTCTATCGTCCGCATTAGAAATTTCAGTTCCCGGACATCCTCTTTCGTAGCAAAGCCGGCATTGGCTTTGCGGGCGATCTGATTGATGTTATTGCCGATGTGGTTGATCTCCACATACAGATCGTGGAGTTCCTGGGGCGGCCGCTGGCGGATGGTAACGCCGCCGATCATTTCCCGGACCGCCGCGCTGACCGGCAAGCCGGAGACGGCGCAGATCTGCGACAGCTTCCTGCGCTCCGCGTCGGTCAGCCGGACGGAGATCATGTGCGTTCTTCCGGGCATATCGCCCTCCTTTCCTGCGGCGCTGCCGCAAAATCTTCCGCCCGCAGGCGGCATTGGGGACTGGGGCAAGCCCCAGCAAGCGCGTTTGTCATACAAACGCTATGCTTGCGCCAGCGCCGCCATCGGCGGCGTTGGCTGTTCCCCGCCGACGGCGGGGCGTTTTTTGAGAGGTAGGTTGATTCCAATACAGGCGGACACGGTCCGCACCTTTTCCAGAAAAAAGAAATGTCTGGCAGCAGCACCAGACATCCGGTTCCGCAGGGTCCTTCCGCACAGGGTGTCAATATAACACCCAAAATAGAAACGGCAGGGTGTCATCAAGACACCCTGCCCGTTCAAATATTGAATCAACGCTCGATCTCTTCCGTTTTCTGCCTGCTGTTTCGTGCAGTAGTTCGAGCTGCGTCGAAGGGAAGGACGAATCCTTCTACCTGTTGATAATAGCTCGTCTGTTCCTCTACAAAGAATGCCTCAAGAGGCGCATAGTCTCCTTTGGACTGTGCGGTGTTCAGCGCATGGTAATACTCGATTTTATTATCATCACTTATCACGAAGGGTACCAATCCGTTTTTCAGACATTCTTTGAACAGAATCACGCGGCCGGTTCTCCCGTTTCCATCTTGAAAAGGATGGATTATCTCATATTCAGCGTGGAACTCAGCCAGATCCGTCAGAGTATGCTGTGGGAGAGCATTGTATCCCGCAAGCAATTCTGTCATGCGCGCTTCCACTTCTTCCGGCAGGGCCGTGACAATATCTGAGACACGGTTTCTTCTGTTCTTATATTCCCCGATGGGATAGCCGTTGGCAATATCTTCAAAAACACCGCTTTTCAGCTTGTAGTGATATCGTTTAATGAGTTCGTGTGAGAGCGGTTGATCGTAGGTCTTGAGCATTTCATTGAACATCAGAAAATGCCCCGTCATTTCCTCTACGTCCTTTGCCCGGATCAGAGCATCTTCAGCAGATAAGGTGCCGGTATCAAACAAGGAGGCCGTTTGCTTTTCTGTTAAGGTGCTTCCTTCAATTTTGTTGGAATTGTAGGCCAGCATTCTCTGCGTAATAGCGTAAACACCGCTGCGGTCGTTTTTCTTCTGCTCAATTTGGAATCTATCAATCAGTTCTTGTACAAAATGATTACTCACAGGAGATGCCCTCTCTTTCCATACGGAGATATTTTTCTCTCAGATACCATGCCTGTTCTGATGAGATGACCTGCTCTACTTCATATGAATTGATCAGCGCATTCAGGTCGCACCACCAGAGATCCCAATGGTTATCCTGCCTGCCGCTATCAATGATGTTCCATGATTCCTCCATTCTCAGGATGGATTCGTGGAGGTCTTCCGGCAGTCCACATTCCAAATAGGACTGGTCCAGCGGCTTTCCCGTTTCCGGATCATATTGTGCGTTTCGATCATTCATACCTGCGTCCTCGCTTGTAGCACCATTCTATTGTTTTTATTATACCGACTTATCCCTGTTTTAGCAAGTAGTGTTGCCAGACAGCCCAGTAGATCATGCCGCCTTTTCCAGCTCGGATCGGATACGCTCCCGTGCCAGCTCTGCGTAGGTGTCTGTGACTTCGATGCCGGTGGCGGTATAGCCCTCCTGCACAGCCGCCAGCACCGTGGTGCCGGAACCGGCGAAGGGGTCGAGAATATGACCACCCGGTTCCGTGATCTTCACAATGTCCCGCATCAACTGCAGCGGTTTCTCCGTCAGATGGATGCGGCTCTGGGGATTGCCGTATTTGAACACCCCCGGCAGACACGGGACCGGACGGCTGATGGGCATATCGCCGTTGGAGCCCCAGACGATATATTCCGCCTGCTGGCGGAAGCGCCCTTTCTGGGGGCGGCTGTTGCCCTTGTCCCAGACAGCGGTGCCGCGCCAGATCCAGCCCGCCCACTGGAGGGCGTCGGTGGCTGCCGGGAGCTGCCGCCAGTCAATGAACATACAAACCGGCGCGCCGCTCTTGCAGACCTTTCTTGCCTCATACAGCCACTCTGCCGCCCATCGGGTCCAGGAGCGCTGGTCCTTGGCGTCCCCGTCGAAAGGGGGCGGCGCGTTCTCGCCCATGCTGGAATACTTCCGGGCGGTGGATTTGTTTTTCTCCGCCTGGGTGCGTCCGCCGGACGCATAGGGCGGATCGGTGATCACAGCGTCAAAGGTGTTGGGGGCAAAGGTCCCCAGCACCTTCAGGGCATCCCCCTGGAGGATGCTCCATTTCTGATTATCGCTCATGCTCATGCTTCTCCTTCTTTTTCGTTCGATTTTCGCGGGGCGGAGACAGCTCCGTCTCCACATATTCGCTGATGATTCCCAGCGCTTCCTCGTAGCTGTGGCAAGCTCCGCCCATGATGCGGGCCTGCATTTCCTTTGCTTCTGCCGCCATGCCATTCTGCCGGAGAACTCTGGCGGCAATACCCATCAGATGGAAGATGTTGCCGTCCTGCCCCAGCAGAGGGCAGAGGGGGCGGGGTTTTTCCTGCCGGGCGGAGCGAAAGCCGCCCAACCTGTTGGGAACATAGTCGGACAGCCATGTACCGCCGAATGCGCCGTGGGTCTGCAAACGCCACATCGCCAGTTTCCCCATGTCCACCTGAATGTCCTCGAAGGGGAACAGCAGATTAGTGAGTCCATCGTGCTGAAAAACCTTGACCGTCTCAAAGCGGCTGCCATTCTGCAGGATGCCGGCCTGTTTCAGCAGGTCGTTGATGCCATCCAGCCACTCCTGTGCCTCGCCGCCGCAGCCCTGCAGCACCAGTCCCTCCTGATGCTCCATATCCCGCAGATCGTCCGCGGTGATCCTCTCAATTGGCATTTATCTCTCCTTTCTTTTGGGATGCCGTGCAGGCGGCGTCCGGCCAATGGTTTTCTGATCCGTCAACACGGGGATACCCAGCTCACCGGCTTTATAGATCTCCTGCCACATCCCATCCGTCCAGACCGGACCGTACACATTCATTTGCTGGCAGGATTCCAGCAGGCGCAGTCCCATCGCCCTGGCTTTCTCGTCCTGGGCGGGATCGGCGGGATCTGCGACAGGCGGGAACAGCAGATGCGGACAGATGGGGATATTTCCCTCCGCAAACACCTCCTGCGCTTTCTGCCGCGCAAACTCCACATTGTTTGTCACATCGCCCCGCAGCGGAGCACAGATATAGACCAGCTTGGGGCCGCTCCGTTCCAGCTCCGGTGTGCGTTCCCGGAATGCGGACAGATACTGACCGACGGCATCCCGCAGAGCGGTATAGTCCGCGGCAGTGGGGTGATAGGCGTACCACTCCACTTTCCCATAGTCATCCCACAGGTGGGGAATGACGCCGCTGCGGAAGTTCGGGTTGTTCGGCACCTGCTTTTTACCCCAGACATCCTGAAAGCGCAGCAGAGTCCGGTCCACCACACCCTCCGTGCGGTTGAGCACCGTGAGGCGGATGGCGTCATATTGGCTGGAGATATGGGCAGAGAGAAACTCCGCCCGTACACGCAGGTCCTTTCCGAGATCTCCCACGCACACACGCCCGGAAAATTGAGGCCGATCCACGAGATCGCTGTGATCAAACAGCTTTCGCAATTCCTGCTCATATACGGTCATCGCTCCACACCTCGTTTCTTTGGCGTTTTTGTTTTCATAGGACTTACTTCTTTTTGCAGAGGTTTCAAGGTCTCACGCCCGATGCCGCGGATCACGCTGCGGCTCTTGCCGCTCAGGACAAAGGTATCCCTTGTATCGTTGCGGACTTCCTCGCAGGGCAGGATCACGGCGGAGCCGGTGATGCGGATATCCCCTTGCACCGTGCCATACACCTTGCAGTTGCCGGACAGGATGGGAGTCCCCATCGTATGGGGATCGTGAATGATCTGCGCGTTTCCGGAAGCCAGCGCTTTTCCGGTCATGGAGGCCCCGCGGAGATAGGCGTTGTCCTCGGCGCGGCTGTGACCGCTCATCACGCTGCCTTTGGAAACATAGGCACTGCCGCAGGCAATGGCATCGCCCCGCAGACAGGCGTCCCGATCCACATAGGCATTGCCCACTGCAATGGCGTCATCGAAGATCCATGCGCAGTCTCCCGGCTCCGCGGACAGATTGCTCTCGCTTTCCACGAAACCGCCTATGTCGCCTGCGCGGATCTCGCCGCAGATATCCCGCAGCGCACGGATGCGGTGCAGGAACGGATATTCCTCATGGGCTATGTCTGTGATCTCATATTTCTGATTGCTGATGGTTCTCATCTCCTTTTTCTTTTTTATGCCGCTTTTGGGTACAGGGCATCTTCTTTTCGGAATGCCGCATCGATGTCGGAAAAGCGCTCCGTGCGGTTGAATTTCTCGGACACCTTTCCCGGCATGGCCTGCAGCTCCAGCATTTTCGCCCACAGCTCCGGATGGTGGTCATAAAGGTGCCGCAGTTCCTTCCGCTTGGCATTCGGGCAGAACCAGCAGCCGCCACGGTCTGTGAACGCATAGACAGGTGAAAGCAGCCCTGCCGTTTGGCAGAGCTGCTTTGCATCCTCTTCGGTGTAGTGATATTTTTCCAGCAGGGACACCTGATTTCCCTGCAAGCGGCGCAAGCGCACCGGCTCATCGCTGGCGATGCCCACATACTGCACAGTATCCGGTGTCAGAGTCCTGTTGTACCGGCGGATGGGACGGAGCTTGCAGTCCCGCTGAACGTAGCAATGCCCGCACAGAGGGAATCCGCGCCGAAGTCCTTTTTTCGGACCGCGGGTAACTGTTCCTGCAAACAAATCCAGATAGGTCCTATCCGAACGCAGCACACGGACAGGGACCCCCAACTGTTCCAATCTGGGCATCGCAGTCTCATAGATGAATGCCCGATGCTCCGGCACCTCGCCGGAGGTCCTTTTATCGAACATCACCTCACAGTAGACCGCTTCATCCAGCGGTTCCCCATGCTTCAGCGCCAGCAGGATCGTGGCAAGGCTGTCTTTGCCGAAGGAGCAGGACGCGATATGCAGGGTGTTCTTCTTTTCTTTTGAAATTATGATCATCCTCTCTGATTCTGTTTTTGCTGGCAGTATTGTCAGCAGGTGGGGAGTCTGCTATAATAGCGCATATCATTTCCAGTCATTTTAGATATGAAGGAGACGAAATACGATGAATAAAACAGAACTGATCACCGCTATGGCGGAAGCCAGCGGCCTGACCAAGAAGGACTGTGACACCGCTCTGAATGCGTTTGTCGACACGCTGCAGACTGCGTTGAAGTCCGGTGACCAGGTACAGCTGCTGGGCTTTGGCACCTTCGAGGTGAAGGAGCGCGCCGCCCGCACCGGCAAGAATCCGGCCACTGGAGCCACCATTGAAATCCCCGCTTCCAAAGCGCCGGCTTTCAAGCCCGGCAAGGCATTCAAGGATTCCGTGCAGTGATAACACGCCCGCGAGAGACGATCTCTCGCGGGCCTTTTCTGTTATCGGTGCGATACGCCCATGTCCTTGGCACGACAGGCACATTCCAGCACCTCTGTCATATCCGTGCGCTCCCAGGGCGCGTCCGCATGGGTGAAGTGTCCGTAATTGCAGAACTTTTGGAACATGGGCTGATCCAGTCCCAGCGTTCCGATCATGCCGTCCGGCGTCAGGTTAAATACCGTGTGGACAGCCTGTTCCAGCACATCATCGGAATAGATACCGGTATGCTCCGTGTCCACCGTCACCGCTACAGGCTGCGCCTTGCCGATGGCATAGGCGAGGCTGACCGTGCAGCGCGCTGCCAGTCCTGCGGCAACGATGTTCTTGGCGATGTAGCGCGCCATATAGGCGCCGCTGCGGTCTACCTTCGTCCCATCCTTGCCGGACAGTGCGCCGCCGCCATGAGGGGCGAGGCCGCCGTAGGTATCCACCATCAGCTTGCGTCCGGTGAGCCCGGTGTCCGCTTCAAAACCGCCCTGGACAAATCGACCGGACGGATTGACCAGTACTTCGGTATGCTCGTCCAGCGGAAGTTCCTGCATGGCGGGCCGGATTACATGGCGCAGGATGTCCCGGCGCAGTTCCGGCAGGGGCAGTTCCTCCTCATGCTGGCAGGATACCACCACTGCGGCAATGCGGTACGGGACTCCAGAGCGGTATTCCACAGACACCTGCGCCTTGCCGTCCGGACGCAGGCCGTGGATGATGCCCTGTCTGCGGGTATCGGTCAACAGGCGGGTCAGTCGATGGGCCAGCACCACAGGCAGAGGCAGCAGCTCCTTTGTTTCATCGCAGGCAAAACCGTACAGGATTCCCTGATCTCCTGCGCCGGTCTCCGTGCCGCCGCACACAGCTTCCGCAATGTCGGGACTCTGCTCATGGGTGATGACCTCCACCTCATAGTCGCTGCCGCCGTATCCGGCTTCCCGCACCGTCCTGCAAATAATGGCAGAGATATCCGGAATCTTCGCTGCCGTGATCTCGCCTGCAGCGATGATCTTTCCAGCTGTGGCCATGACCTCACAGGCAACGCGGGCAGCGGCGTCCTGCGTAAGACAGGCATCCACCACCGCGTCCGCGATGGTGTCGCAGAGCTTGTCGGGATGTCCCTCGGTGACTGACTCGGCGGTCAGAATACAGTTATCTTTCATATTCATGTTTCTCCTTTTTCATCGGTTTCTTATGTGCCTCCGGCTGTTTCGGAACAGAAAGGATCATTTCATGGCTGTATTTGTCCTTGTACTTTTCGATCTGCTGCTCCGTCAGCGAGGCAAAATCATCCTCTTTAAGACCGGCAACAAAAAATGTGCCGCAGACAATGTCATACGGCACACCGTGATCATCGGTCAGGGCGCGGTTCCACGGCAGGCCCAGCAGCTTGCCCTCGTCATTGCAGACGAGCGCCACCGGGTCATCGAAGGGGTATACTGCCTGAATGGTGCCGCCTACGAGCTCCTGCATGGCAGAAAGAGTGTGGTCGATCTCCTGCACTTCAGGCATTTCCATGGGACGCACCACAAGGACTTTCATTTTTTCTGTGCTGATATGGGTTCCTCCTTCTTCAAAAGAAAAGCGGCAGCAACAGCTTCCGTCTGTCGCTGCCGTTTGTGTTCATCATCTTTCTATATCTCGATGTTTCGT
>ERZ1107006.907-NODE-907-length-27355-cov-7.970037_pt1 | contig 27355 bp, 20 predicted proteins | sample MGYA00403696_ERZ1107006 | MGnify/ENA primary metagenome ERZ1107006 (study PRJEB35170, sample SAMEA104062441) | human gut metagenome | biome: human gut; feature: human-associated habitat; material: faeces | place: Denmark | collected 2012-08-13 ...
TCAGAGACCGGGCGCTGGCTGCCCATGTTGGAAGGAGCTGCGGGGGCCGGGGCATAGCCGCCGGCGGACTGGTTGTCGCTCTTGTTGCCGACAAAACTCACGTTGTCGCAGTTCAGCTCGTAGCTGGTGCGCTGAGCGCCGGTCTTATCGGTGTAAGAATCCTGACGCATCCGGCCGTTTACGGCGATCCAGGAACCCTTGTGGAAATACTTGGAGACAAACTCACCAGTGCGGCGGAATGCCACGCAGCTGAAGAAATCAGCCTGGCGCTGCTCGCCCTGACGAACAAAGTCACGGTCAACCGCAATGCGGAAGCGGCAAAGAACTTCACCGTTCTGCATCTGGCGTACTTCCGGTTCCGCCACCAGGCGGCCCACAAACGCGCATACGTTCAGCATAAGAGCAAAACCTCCCTTGGCTCAAAGGTAGCACCGGCCAAAACCGGCGCTGCTGGAAATCGTGGAGACTTATTCAGCCTCAGCAATGATCATGGAGCGCAGAACGCCGTCAGTGATCTTGTAGATACGATCCAGCTCGGCGGGGAACTCGGGAGCGCTGGTGAACTTCATCAGCACATAGTAGCCCTCGGAAATGTAGTTGATCTCGTAAGCGAGCTTGCGCTTACCCATCTCCTCCATTTCCTCCAGCGTGCCGTTCTGCTCGACAAGCGCCTTGAACTTCTCGACGACTGCTGCAGTCTCTTCCTCCGACAGATTGGGGTTGATGATATACATCAGTTCGTACTTTTCGGTGGTTTTTGCCATTTCAGTTGCACCTCCTTCTGGTCTAGTGGCCCTCATCTCAAATGAGAGCAAGGATCACCCACGACAACACGCAGGCCATATTATTATACCTGAAAAAGCGAGAAAGTCAATCCCTTTTTGCACTTTCCGGCGTATCGAGCACGTGCACGTTCATCTGCGGGTAGGACATGGACACGCCGTGCGCGTCAAATGCCGCTCCGACGGCCTCCATGAGGTCATAATACACGGTCCAGTAATCGGCCGTTTTGCACCAGACACGCACCGTATACTCAATATTGCTCTCCCCGTAGCCCGACACGCGCACGAACGGCGCCGGCTCCGGCAGGATGCCGGACACGAGCGACACGGCGTTGTGCAGCGCCGCCTTTACCTGCTCCGGGCGGCAGGTATAGTCCGCGCCGAAGGTCAGATCCACGCGCCGCTGCGGCTCGCGGCTGTAGTTGACGATCTTGGACGCGGAGAGGTCGCTGTTCGGCACGTAAATGTCCTTGTTATCCAGCGTGCACAGCTGCGTATAGATCAGGCCGATGTCCTTGACGGTGCCGCTCACGTCGCCGGCCTCGACGAAATCGCCGTCCTCGAACGGCCGCGTGAGCAGGATGGTGATGCCGCTCATGGCGTTTGACAGGCAGTTTTGCACCGAGAGCGACAAAGCCAGGCCGAGCAGGCTGAACACGGCCAGCAGCGCCGTAACGTTAAAGCCAAGACTGTCGGCCACGATGAGGATGGCCATGAACTCCAGCGCGATCTTGAGCACCTTGAGGATGAACCTGCTCAGGCTCTCCGACAGCCGCGAGTGCGCCGAGATGCGCCGCGCGACGCGCATGACGAGCCAGATGACGAGCACGCAGATCACGAGCGTGATGGCGGAGGTGATGAGCTTTTCGAGCGTGAGATTGCCGAGGCTGAAGCCGATGGCGCTGTTCACGTCCTCGATGCTGTCTTTCGTGGATTCGAGTGCGTTCTGATAGGTGTCCGTATTCAAATGGCGGTCTCCCCTTTCGTGCGGGATTTGTTATTTAGTATACGCCATGCCCCGCCGGTTTTCAACACGTTCCGGCGGGCGGGGCGTTGGAGAAGGCTTGCGGTGGTGCCTTTTTGCGCTTTTCAGCGCAAAAAGGCGGGGCTGAAATCAGCCCCGCCTGCGTGGGTAGGTAAACTTATGCCTCGTCGTAAAGCTGCTTGAGCTTGAGCAGGTGCTCGTAGCGAACCTTGGCGTTGGCCTCGGACTTGGCGAACAGCTCCTCGGCACGCTCCGGGAACTCGTTGGTCAGGCGGGCGTAACGCGCCTCGTTCATGAGGAAGTCGCGGTAGCCGCCGGCCGGCTCCTTGCTGTCGAGCGCGAAGGGCTTTTCAGCGGACGGATCGTAACGGAAGAGATTCCAGTAGCCGCAGTCGACCGCGCGCTTCATCTCGCCCTGGCAGTTGGTCATGCCGCCCTTCTTGATGCTGTGCATCTCGCAGGGGGCGTAGCCGATGATCAGGGACGGGCCGGGGTAAGCTTCCGCTTCCTTGATGGCCTTGATGGTCTGCGCCGGGTTTGCGCCCATGGCGACCTGCGCCACGTAGATGTAGCCATAGCTCATGGCGATCTCGGCAAGGCTCTTGCTCTTGAGCTCCTTGCCGGCAGCCGCGAACTGCGCGACCTGGCCGATGTTGGAGGCCTTGGACGCCTGTCCGCCGGTGTTGGAATAGACCTCAGTGTTGAAGACGAACACGTTCACGTCCTCGTCCTGCGCCAGGACATGGTCCAGGCCGCCGAAGCCGATGTCGTAAGCCCAGCCGTCGCCGCCGAAGATCCAGCAGCTCTTCTTGTTGAGGAAGTCCTTGTTGGTCATGATGCGCTGGTAGCGCTCGCAGTCACAGGCGGGCTTGGCCTCCATCACAGCGAGGAACTCCGCCGTGGCGGTCTGGTTGGCCTCGCCGTCGTTATAGGTCTCGAGGTACTTCTTCGCAGCCGCGACCTTGGCGGGATCCTTGCCGTTTTCGGCGATGTAGCGGATGTCCTCCGCCAGATCGTCGCGGATCTTCTTCTGGCCGAGGTACATGCCGAGGCCGTGCTCCGCGTTATCCTCGAACAGGGAGTTGGCCCAAGCGGGACCCTTGCCTTCCTTGTTGACGGTGTACGGGCTGGTGGCAGCCGGGCCGCCCCAGATGGACGAGCAGCCGGTCGCGTTGGAGATCATCATGTGATCGCCGAACAGCTGCGTGACCAGGCGGGCATAGCTCGTCTCGGCGCAGCCGGCGCAGGAGCCGGAGAACTCGAGCATGGGCTGCCGGAACTGGCTGCCCTTGACGGTGAAGTCCTGAAGCTCTTTCTTCTCAGCGACCTTGGCGACCATGTAGTCGAACACGGGCTGCTGATCTTCCTGGCTCTCGAGCGGCTGCATCGTCAGCGCGCCGACCGGGCAGACGTGCGTGCAGACGCCGCAGCCCATGCAGTCGAGCGGGGAGATGGCCATGGAGAACTTGTAAACGCCCTTGCCGGCGCCGACCTTGAAGTCGACCGCCTTGGTCTGCGCGGGCGCGGCGGCCAGCTCGTCGGCTGTGAGCGCGAACGGGCGGATGGTCGCATGCGGGCAGACGTAAGCGCACTGGTTGCACTGGATGCACTTGGTGCTGTCCCACTCGGGCACGGAGACGGCCACGCCGCGCTTCTCATACGCGGAGGCGCCGAGCTCGAACGTACCGTCGGCGTGATCGACGAACGCGGAGACCGGCAGGCTGTCGCCGTCCATCTTGTCGACCGGGGTGAGAATGTCGCGCACCATCTTGACGGTGGCCGGACGGCCGGTCAGCTCCTTGGCAGGCGCTTCGTCGACGGCGTTGGCCCAGTCGGCCGGAACGTCGATCTTCACATACGCGGTCGCGCCGAGGTCGATGGCCTTGTAGTTCATCTCGACGACGTCCTCGCCCTTCTTCATGTAGGAGGCCTTGGCCTTCTCCTTCATGTAGCGGATGGCGTCCTCTTCCGGCATAATCTTCGCCAGGGAGAAGAATGCGGACTGCAGGATGGTGTTGTTACGCTTGCCCATGCCGATCTTGATGGCCAGGTCAATGGCATTGATCGTGTAGAGCTGGATGTTATTCTTGGCGATGTAGCGCTTGGCGGAGGCGTCCAGATGGTGGCTGAGCTCCTCAGGCGTCCACTCGCAGTTGATCATGAACACGCCGCCCGGCTTGACATCCTGGACCATCTTGAAGCCCTTGGTGATGTAGGACGGGTTGTGGCAGGCCACGAAGTCGGCCTTGTTGATGTAGTACGGGCTCTTGATCTCGTGATCGCCGAAGCGCAGGTGGCTGATGGTCACGCCGCCGGTCTTCTTGGAGTCGTACTGGAAGTACGCCTGGACGTACTTGTCGGTGTGGTCGCCGATGATCTTGATGGAGTTCTTGTTGGCGCCGACGGTACCGTCGCCGCCCAGACCCCAGAACTTGCACTCGATGGTGCCGGGGGCCGCGGTGTTGGGACAGTTCTTATCCTCGGGCAGGGACAGGTTGGTCACATCGTCCACGATGCCGATGGTGAACTGGCGCTTCATCTCGTCCTTCTTCAGCTCGTTATACACGGCGAACACGGAGGCGGGAGGCGTGTCCTTGCTGCCCAGGCCGTAACGGCCGCCGATGACCTTGATGTCGTTCCAGCCGGCGTTGGCCAGGGCGGTGACGACGTCCTGATACAGAGGCTCGCCCTGAGAGCCGGGCTCCTTGGTGCGGTCCAGCACGGCGATCTTCTGCACGGAGGCGGGCAGGGCCTCGATGAGCTTCTCGGCGGCGAAGGGGCGGAACAGACGGACCTTGACCAGGCCCACCTTCTCGCCGTGGGCGTTCAGGTAGTCGATGACCTCCTCGGCCACGTCGCAGATGGAGCCCATGGCCACGATGACGCGGTCAGCGTCGGCGGCGCCGTAGTAGTTGAACAGCTTGTAGTCGGTGCCCAGCTTGGCGTTGATCTTGTCCATGTACTTCTCCACCACGGCGGGCAGGGCGGTGTAGTAGCTGTTGCAGGCCTCGCGGTGCTGGAAGAAGATGTCGCCGTTCTCGTGGCTGCCGCGCATATGGGGATGCTCGGGGTTCAGGGCGTGCTTGCGGAACTCGGCCACGGCGTCCATGTCGCACATATCCTTCAGATCCTCGTAGTCCCAGACAGCGATCTTCTGGATCTCATGGGAGGTGCGGAAGCCGTCGAAGAAGTTGATGAAGGGGACCTTGCCCTCCAGCGCGGCCAGATGGGCCACGGGGGACAGATCCATGACCTCCTGGACGTTGCCCTCGCACAGCATGGCGAAGCCGGTCTGGCGGCAGGCCATGACGTCGGAGTGGTCGCCGAAGATGTTTAGCGCCTGGGTGGACACGGTACGGGCGGACACGTGGAACACGCAGGGCAGCTGCTCAGCCGCGATCTTGTACATATTGGGGATCATCAGCAGCAGGCCCTGGGACGCGGTGTACGTGGTGGTCAGGGCACCGGCGCCCAGAGAGCCGTGGACAGCACCGGCGGCACCGGCCTCGGACTGCATCTCGACGACCTTGACCTTGGTGCCGAAGATGTTTTTCAGACCGTTGGCGCTCCACTGGTCCACGAAGTCCGCCATGGGGCTGGACGGGGTGATGGGGTAGATGGCTGCGACCTCGGAGAACGCGTAGGAAACGTGCGCCGCGGCGTTATTGCCATCCATGGACTTCATTTTTCTTACCATAATGAGCCTCCTTACATTATATACTTCCGTACCGCCAGAAGGGCGCAAAGACCCCTTTGTACGGAATGTTAGGCACCGTCATAGTAGCACAAAAAATCCTGGATGTAAACCCATATTTTCGTGATTTGTGCCACGATAAAACTTTTTTAGCGCCATGCACAAAAATTCTCACGGCGGCGGGACAGGTTCATGCACTCCGCGCAAAAGGCAGGGGACTTTTTTTGGAAAAAGTGGCTGTTCACGGCGGAAATTTTGTGGTAAAATGTACGATGCTATAAAATTAGTGTAAAGGGGGCGCTGTCCATGATGGTGACGGTACGGTCGCTGGGCCTGACGGGCATCACCGGATATGAGGTGTCGGTGGAGTGCTTTCTGTCCGGCGGACTGCCGGGGTTCGACGTGGTGGGCCTGCCGGACGCGGCGGTGAAGGAGTCGCGGGAGCGCGTTCGGGCGGCGGTGAAAAACTGCGGGGCCAAGTTCCCTGTCAGCCGCATCACGGTCAATCTGGCTCCGGCGCGGGTGCGGAAGGAGGGCACGGTGTACGACCTGCCCATCCTGCTGGGCATTCTGGCCGCGGCGGAGGAGATATCTCTCCTGCCCCAGGGCGCGGCGTTTTTGGGCGAGCTGAGCCTCTCCGGCGCGCTGCGGCCGGTGACGGGCGTGCTGCCCATGGCGCTGACGGCGGCGCGGCTGGGCATCGATACGCTGTATGTGCCCGCGGCCAACGCCGCCGAGGCTACCCTGGCCGACGGGCTGACCGTGTACGGCGTGACGGACGTGGGACAGCTCATCGCCCACCTGAAGGGCGAGCAGGTCATGACGCCGGCGCCCCGGTGGACGCCGGGACATCAGGACCAGCCCCTGCCGGACTTCGCCGACGTGATGGGACAGGAGAATGTGAAGCGGGCGCTGGAGATCGCCGCCGCCGGCGGCCACAATGTGCTGCTGGTGGGCTCGCCCGGCGCGGGCAAGTCCATGCTGGCCCGGCGGCTGCCGTCCATCCTGCCGGACATGACCCGGGCGGAGGCCCTGCAGACCACGGAGATCTACTCCGTGGCGGGCATGACCGACCCGCGGCACCCGCTGGTGGATACGCGGCCCTTCCGCAGCCCCCACCACACGGCGTCCACCGTGTCGCTCTCCGGCGGCGGGGGGATACCCCGGCCGGGAGAGATATCCCTGGCCCACAACGGCGTGCTGTTTCTGGACGAGCTGCCGGAGTTCAGCAAGGCGGCGCTGGAGACACTGCGCCAGCCGCTGGAGGACGGCTTTGTGACCATCACCCGGGCATCCGGCTCCCTGACGCTGCCCAGCCGCTTCATGCTGGTGTGCGCCATGAACCCCTGCCGCTGCGGCTGGTACGGCCACCCCTCCGGACGCTGCACCTGTTCACCCCAGCAGGTGGAGCAGTATATGCAGCGCATCTCCGGCCCGCTGCTGGACCGGATCGATATGCACATCGATGTGCCGTCAGTGGAGTATGAGGCCATGCGCCGCAAGGAGCAGCCGGAGCCGTCATCGGCCATCCGGGAACGGGTCAACGCCGCCCGCGAGGTGCAGAAAAAGCGCTTTGCGGGGACGGAGGTGTCCTGCAACGCCTACATGACCCCCGCCATGATCGGCCAGTACTGTGCGCTGGACGCCGCCGGCGAAAAGCTCATGCAGGGCGCCTTTGAGCGCCTGGGCCTGACGGCCCGCAGCCACGACCGCATACTGCGTATGGCCCGGACCATTGCCGACCTGGAGGGCAGCGAGCGCATCGAGGCGGCACATCTTGCCGAGGCCATACAGTATCGAAGCAGCAGCACACTGAAATGACGGCGGGATCTTTTCCGCCCTGCCTGCGTCAGACCTCCTCGACGTACACCCGGTACGCCGTCGTCGGTCTGCCATCGGCGGGACAAAAAATCTCGCCGCCGTGGCGGGATACATTTCCGCCCTGCCATCGTCAGACCCGGTACGCCGCCGATAAACGTCCGTAGGGGACGGCGTCCCGCAGTGGAGCGCAGCGGAACAAATGCCCTTGGGGTACGCCGTCCCGTTGTAGGGGCGGATGAAGCTGCCCGCCCGCCGTCCCCACATCTGTACACCAACAACAAGGAGAGAACCATATGCACGAGATCATTCTGTGCAAGCTGGGCGAGGTGGTCCTGAAGGGACTGAACCGCCGCAGCTTTGAGATGAAGCTGATGAGCAACATCCGCCGCCGCACCCAGCGGTTCGGCAAGTGGAAGATATATTCCCGCCAGTCCACTATCTATGTGGAGCCGGCGGAGGAGACCTGCGACATCGCCGGGGCTTACGCTGCCTGCAAGCAGGTGTTCGGCATCATCGCCATCACCCGGGCGCTGCCCTGCGAGAAGAGCAAGGAGGCTATTTTCGACACGGCAAAGACCTATCTGGGCGGTGCGCTGACCGCGGCTAAGAGCTTCAAGGTGGAGAGCAAGCGGGCGGACAAGTCCTTCCCCATGGGCAGCATCCAGCTGAGCCAGTGGGTGGGCGGCGCGCTCCACGACGCCTTCCCCCACCTGACGGTGGACGTACACCACCCGGAGCTGACGGTGTACATCGAGGTACGGGAGGACGCGGCCTACGTCCACGGCCCCGCCGAGAGCGCCGCGGGCGGTCTGCCCCTGGGTATGGGCGGCCACGCGGTGAGCCTGCTGTCCGGCGGTATCGACAGCCCGGTGGCCAGCTATATGATCGCCAAGCGGGGCGTACAGCTGGAGATGATCCACTTCGCCTCTCCGCCCTATACCGGCGAACTGGCCCGGGAGAAGGTGCTGAAGCTGGCGGAGGAGCTGACCCCCTGGTGCGGCCGGCTGGCGGTGTTCATCATCCCCTTTACCGAAATTCAGGAGGAGATACGCCGCAAGTGCCCGGAGGATCACTTTACCCTGATCATGCGGCGGTTCATGATGCGCCTGGCCAATATGCTGGCGCTGGAGCTGCGATGCCGCGCCCTGGTCACCGGAGAAAATCTGGGTCAGGTGGCCAGCCAAACCATGCAGGCGCTGGCCGTTAGCGAGGACGTGACCACCATGCCGGTGCTGCGGCCCCTGATCGGCATGGACAAGGAGGAGATCGTGAAGATCGCCCGCCATATCGGCACCTTCGACACGTCCATCCTGCCCTATGAGGACTGCTGCACCGTGTTCACGCCCCGGCACCCCAAGACGAAGCCCAGCGTGGAGGAGACGCGGGAGTACGAGAGCGCGCTGGATGTGGAGGGCCTGTGCCAGCGGGCCATGGCCGGACGCGAGATGATCCGGATCAAACCGACGCTATAAGGAGGCGCGTCTATGCCCCGTACCGCGGAGATCATCGCCGTGGGCAGCGAGCTGCTGACCGGCGGCGTGACCAATACGAATGCCGCGTTCCTCTCCCGGCTGCTGACTGCCGCCGGTGTGGAGGTGCTGTACCACACCACTGTGGACGACGACGCGGCGCGGCTGGAAAAGGCCGTGACCATCGCAAGGGGACGGGCAGAGCTGCTGGTGTTCACCGGCGGCCTCGGCCCCACCTACGACGATATGACGAAAACGGCGGTGTGCGCCGCGCTGGACACGCCGCTGGTGTTCCACCCGGAGGTGGTGGAGGATATGCGGCGGTATTTCGACCGGGTATTCCGCCGGGAGATGCCGGAATGTGATATGCAGCAGGCCTATCTGCCGGCGGGGTGCACCGTGTTCCGCAATCCGGTGGGCACGGCCCCAGGGTGCGTGTTCACCGCCGGAAAGACCACGGCAGCGCTGCTGCCCGGTGTGCCCCATGAGTGCCGCTATATGGCCGAGCACTGCCTGCTGCCCTGGCTGGAGCAGGTCCGGGGACAGACGGTGCGGTCACACACGCTGCATATCTTCGGCCTGACGGAGCCGCAGGTGCAGGAGCTGCTGGACGACCTGCTGCGGCGGGAGGCGGACATGACGCTGGCACCCTATGCCAAGCCGGGCGAGGTGATGCTGCAGCTGTCCGCCCGCGGGGCGGACGAGCGTGCCTGTGAGGCGCGGATGGCGCCGGTGCTGGCGGAGGTAAGGGCCCGGCTGGGCGCGTATTTCTACGGCGCGGACGTGTCCGGACTGGAGGAGACGGTGCTGGCGCTGTGCCGGGAACGGGGACTGACGCTGGCGGCGGCGGAGAGCTGTACCGGCGGACTGATCGCCAAGCGGCTGACGGATATCCCCGGCGCGTCGCAGGTCTTTCTGGGCGGCGTAGTCAGCTATACGAACCATGTGAAGCAGCGGGTACTGCGTGTGCCGGAGAATTTGCTGGCGCGCTGCGGCGCGGTGTCGGCAGAGGTGGTCCGGGCCATGGCCCTGGGCGTCCGGGTGCTGACAGGCGCGGACCTGGCGGTGTCCGTCACCGGACTGGCCGGTCCCGACGGCGACGACCGGGGAAACCCGGTGGGCACCGTGTTCGTGGGGCTTTCCGCGCCGGAGGGCGTGACCGTGCGGCATCTGACCCTGGGCGGCGATCGGGAGCGCATCCGGACGCTGTCCGCCCACCACGCTTTTGATATGCTGCGGCGTTATCTTACCAATCTACCGACAGAAGGAGAATAAAACCATGGCAAAGAACAGCTACAAGGCCAACGTGAACCAGTACGCCAACCAGGAGGAGGCCATCCGCAAGGCCAAGGGCAACCCCAATAAGAATATCCATTCCAAGAAGAAGAACAGCAACTACGGCGGGTACACCACCGGCGCGTACATGGCCCAGAAGGTGGCCGAGAAGGTGAACCAGCAGGAGAAGGTGAAGCTGCCCACCTGGCTGAATGTGACGCTGATCGCGGAGTTTGCCGTGGTGCTGGTGATCCTGATCCTGCGCCTGACAGCCTTCAAGGACAGCGCGGTGATGACCCACCTGTCCTCCCTGACGCTGGGCATCACCTGCGGCACGCTGTTCTATATCCGCAAGTACAAGCACACGAAGAAAACCAGCGCCATGTACAGCATCATCACCATTCTGCTGGTGGTCATGTGCCTGCTGTACACCACCTTCGGCATTCTGGGCCTGCTGGGCTTTTTGGGCTGAGCGCCCCGCGCCGTAAGGCGCAGACTTCCCGGAGGGAGAAAGGAGCCGAGCTATGGCTGAGCTGACACCCATGATGCGGCAGTATATGGAGGAGAAGGAGAAGCACCCCGACTCCCTGCTGTTTTTCCGGTTGGGTGATTTTTACGAGATGTTCGGGACGGATGCCCGGACGGCGTCGAGGGAGCTGGACCTGGCCCTGACCACCAGGGACAAGGACAAGAGCAAGTCCGACGAGGAGCGCATCCCCATGTGCGGCGTGCCGTATCACTCCGCCGAGGGGTATATCGCGCGGCTGATCGCCAAGGGGTACAAGGTGTCCATCTGCGAGCAGATGGAGGACCCGGCTCTGGCCAAGGGGCTGGTGAAGCGGGAGATCATCCGCACCGTCACCCCCGGCACGGTGCTGGACGAGGCATGCCTGGACGCGGGACGCAGCAACTATCTGTGCGGCGTGTATCTGACAGACACGGCGGCGGGACTGTGCGCGGCGGACATCTCCACCGGGCAGGCCCAGGTGACGGCGTTCACCGGGGCGCAGCGGTTGACGGGGCTGATCAACGAGCTGGGGCGCTTCGCCCCGGCGGAAGCGGTGATGAACGCCGCGGCCTATGACGACCCGGCGCTGACCGCCGCGCTGGAGGAGCGCTTTTCCTGCCGGCGGGAGAGGCTGGCGGAGGGACGGTTCGACGTGTCGGACGCGGAGAAGAAGGTGCGGCTGCAGTTCGGCGAGGCGGCGCTGCGGGACCTGCCCCGGAATGAGAGCGCACCGCTGCTGGCGCTGGGCGGACTGCTGACGTATCTCTACGAGACGCAGAAGACCGACGTGAAGCAGCTGGACAAGCTGGAGTGGTACCGGACGGGGCAGTTCATGGAGCTGGACCTGACGGCCCGGCGCAATCTGGAGCTGACGGAGACGCTGCGGGGCAAGGAGAAGAAGGGCAGCCTGCTGTGGGTGCTGGATAAGACCAAGACACCCATGGGCGCGCGGAACCTGCGGATGTGGCTGCAGCAGCCGCTGGTGAACGTGGCGGCCATCGACCGGCGGCTGAATGCCGTGGCGGCGCTGACGGACAACACCGTGGGCCGCCAGGAGCTGCGGCTGGCCCTGACCGGCATGGGCGACATGGAACGGCTGATGAGCCGGATCGTCTACGGCACCGCCGGAGCCAGGGACCTGGTGAACCTGCGGGCGGCGCTGGAGCACCTGCCGGAGGTCAAGCGGTGCCTGACGCCGTTCCGGACAGGGGCGCTGGGAAAGCTGGCCGAGCAGCTGGAGACGCTGGAGGACATCAGCGGGCGCATTGCCGCCGTGCTGGTAGACGAGCCGCCGTTCTCCGTCCGGGAGGGCGGCATGATCCGCGAGGGCTATGACGATGAGGTGGACCGGCTGCGGGGGATACTCTCCGGCGGCAAGGGGTTTATCGCGCAGCTGGAGGCCCGGGAGAAGGAAAAGACCGGCATCCGTACCCTGAAGGTGGGGTACAACAAGGTGTTCGGGTACTATATCGAGGTGAGCAACTCCTTTAAGGACCAGGTGCCGGCGGACTACATACGCAAGCAGACGCTGGTGAACGGCGAGCGCTATATCACCCAGGAGCTGAAGGACCTGGAGCACGAGGTGCTCACCGCCCATGACCGGGACGCGGCACTGGAATACGACCTGTTCGCCGCGCTGCGGACAGAGGCGGCGGGACAGGTGACGCGGGTGCAGCTGGCGGCATCGCTGATCGCGCAGCTGGACACGCTGTGCGCCTTTGCCGAGGTGGCGGCCCAGAACCACTACTGTCGGCCGGAGGTGGACGAGTCCGGGGTCATCGAGATCACAGCGGGACGCCATCCGGTGGTGGAAAAGGTGCGGGGCGACGCATTCTTTGTGCCCAACGACACCCATATGGGCGCAAAGGAGGACCGGGTGGCCATCATTACCGGTCCCAACATGGCCGGTAAGTCCACCTATATGCGCCAGGTGGCGCTGATCGTGCTGATGGCCCAGGTGGGGTGCTTTGTCCCCGCCCAGCGGGCGCACATCGGCGTGGTGGACCGCATTTTCACCCGCATCGGCGCCAGCGACGACCTGGCGGCGGGACAGTCCACCTTCATGGTGGAGATGACCGAGGTGTCGGAGCTGCTTCGCTGCGCCACGAAGAACAGCCTGCTCATTCTGGATGAGATCGGCCGGGGTACGTCTACATTCGACGGAATGTCCATTGCCCGGGCGGTGCTGGAGCACTGCGCCGGGAAGCTGAAGGCCAAGACGCTGTTCGCCACCCATTATCATGAGCTGACCACGCTGGAGCAGGAGCTGCCCAACGTGCGGAACTACAACGTGGCCGTCCACGCCCGGGGCGAGGATATCGTCTTTCTGCGGAAGATCGTCCCCGGCGGCGCGGACCGGAGCTACGGCATCGAGGTAGCCAAGCTGGCGGGCCTGCCAGACACGGTGCTCAAGCGGGCGCGGGAGATCTTGCGGGAGCTGGAGAGCCAGCCCCGGCAGCCCCACACCCCGGCGGCGCGGGAGGACCAGGTATCCCTGGAGGGCATGGCCGAGGGCGCCGTGGCGGATATCATCCGCCGGACGCAGGTAGACGCGCTGAGCCCCCTGGAGGCGCTGAACCTGCTGTATGAACTGAAGAGCAAGCTGCAATAGAAAAGGAGTGAATACCATGCCGCAGATACAACAACTGCCCGCCCATATCGCCGATCTCATCGCTGCCGGCGAGGTGGTGGAGCGCCCCGCCAGCGTGTGCAAGGAGCTGCTGGAGAACGCTTTGGACGCCGGGGCGTCCGCCGTATCCGTGGAGCTGGAGCACGGCGGCATGACGTATCTGCGGGTGACGGACAACGGCTGCGGCATCGCGCCGGAGCAGCTGCCTACCGCGTTTCTGCGCCACGCCACCAGCAAGCTGCGCCGGGCGGAGGACCTGGCGGCTATCGGGACGCTGGGCTTCCGGGGCGAGGCGCTGGCGGCCATCGCCGCCGTGTCACGGCTGGATATTTTCTCCCGTGCGCGGGGCGCCGACAGCGGCGCGGCACTGCATCTGGAGGGCGGCGTGCCCGGTGAGGTCACGGCCGCCGGGTGCCCGGAGGGCACCACCGTGTGTGTGCGGGACCTGTTCTACAACACCCCGGCGCGAATGAAATTCATGAAAAAGGACAGTGCCGAGGGCGCGGCGGCTGCCGCTGTGGTGACACAGCTGGCGCTCAGCCACCCGGAGGTGTCCTTCAAGCTGCTGCGGGATGGGCAGGAGGTGCTGCACACCCCCGGCGATGGGCAGCTGCTGTCAGCGATCTACGCTGCCCTGGGCCGGGATTTTGCCAAAAGTCTGCTGGAGGTGGACGGCGGCAGCGGCGATGTGCGGGCCAGCGGCTTTGTGAGCAGTCCCGCCGCGGGGCACGGCACCCGGGCGCGGCAGCTGTTCTTTGTCAACGGGCGGCTGGTGAAGAGCCAGCTGCTGACCGCCGCCGTGGAGGAGGCCTATCGCAACCGGCTGCTGAAGGGGAAGTTCCCCGGCTGTGTGCTGCATATCGCGCTGCCGGTGAACGAGGTGGACGTGAACGTCCACCCGGCCAAGACGGTGGTGAAATTCGCCGCCGAGAAAGCGGTGTTCGACGCGGTGCACTACACCGTGAAAGACGCGCTGGACGGCGAGGGGCGGCCAAAAGCGGCGGAAAAGCCCTTCTATCAGACCATGACGGCACAGGAATTCCTGAAACGGCCGAACGCGCCAAAGCCTTCGCAGGCAGTGACGCTGCCCATGGGGAAGACCATCGGCTCGGCACCCGCAAGACCGGCGGCTACGGAGCCGGTCAGACCCGCGCCCGCTCCCGCCCCGGCCGCACCGGCGATGGCCGTTCGGGATGTGGCGCCGGAGCCGGACAAGCCGTTCACGGCACCGGCCGCGCCGGGCGTGGTGTATCACATTACACCGCCGGAGGTCCGCACACCGGCGGAGGAAACGGCGGAACGACCGGAGACGACGCCCTCCCCTGCCCCGGCCGCGGAGCCGGAGCAGCAGGAGATCGCCATGCCGGAGGGCCCCGCCGCGGCGGAGCAGCCCTGGCGCGTGGCGGGCGAGGTGCTGAAGACGTATATCATCTGCGAGGACGCGGAACGGAACGTGTGGCTCATTGACAAGCACGCCGCCCATGAGAGGATGCGGTTCGACGCGCTGAAGGCGCGCACGGAGCCGCCCATGCGGCAGCTGCTGCTGACACCGGCGGCGGTGACGCTGGCGGCGGAGGAATACACCGCCGTGCTGGAGGATCTGGAGCTGCTGGCGGACTGCGGGTTCCTGTGCGAGGATTTCGGCGACGGCACGGTGCTGGTGCGGGAGGTGCCCGACGATGTGCGGGCCGAGGACGCCGCCGCCACGCTGGAGGAGCTGGCGCAGAAGCTGCGCCTGCACAGCGCGGACCGGGCGGCCCTGCGGGACGAGGTGCTGCACACCGTGGCCTGCAAGAGCGCCATCAAGGCCGGCATGACCAGCGATCCGGCGGAGCTGCGGGCGCTGGCGGCGCAGGTGCAGTCCGGCGCGGTGCGCTATTGCCCCCACGGGCGGCCCGTGGCGGTGAAGCTGAGGGAATACGAGATCGAAAAAATGTTCAAACGGGCGTAAAGCCGCGTCTCTTCCGTTCTGCCATCGCCGGGTCGGCTTGCTGTACACAAAGTACAGCGGCACCGTCCCGTCATCGGCAGAATGAAAAATCCACGACTTTACAGGCCATAACGGCGTTGCGGCGCTTTCCAAAACGGATCGAGGTGAGGACATGGACAACAAGGTCGTCTGCGTGGTGGGCCCCACGGCCTGCGGCAAGACGAAAATGGGTGTGGCGCTGGCGCAGCGCTTCGGCGGTGAGGTGGTGTCCGTGGACTCCATGCAGATATACCGGGGCATGACCGTCGGCACCGCCGCCCCCACGGCGGAGGAGATGGAGGGCGTGCCCCACCACATGGTGGCCGTGGCGGACCCGGCGGAGAGCTGGTCCGTGGCCCGGTACGTCCGGGAGGCGGACGCGTGTGTGCAGGACATCCTGCGGCGGGGAAAGCGGCCGGTGCTGGTGGGGGGCACGGGGCTGTATCTGGACGCGCTGGTGCGGGGGCAGGACTTTGCCGCCGGCAGCCAGGGCGGGGAGATACGCCGGGAATTGCAGGAAAGGCTGACTAAGGACGGCGCGGAGGCGCTGCTGGAGGCGCTGCGGGCCGTGGACCCGGAGAGCGCGGCGCGGCTGCACCTGCGGGACGAAAAGCGGATCGTCCGGGCGCTGGAGGTCTATTACGAGACGGGGGAGACCATCGGGGCGCACGACAGAAAAAGCCGGGAGATACCGCCCCGGTACGACGCGGCGTACATCGGCCTGGCCTTCCGGGACCGGGAGGATATGAAGGAGCGCATCGACCAGCGGGTGGACGCGATGGTGGCACAGGGGCTTTTGCAGGAGGTGGAGACACTGCTGCAAAGCGGCCTGCCCCGGGACGCCACGGCCCTGCAGGCTATCGGGTACAAGCAGTTTCTGGCGGTGGCCGAGGGCCGCGCCACCACGGCCGAGGCCATCGAGGAGGTGAAGCTGCGGTCACGGCAGTACGCCAAGCGGCAGCTGACCTGGCTGCGGCGCAACGAGGCCATCCACTGGATATTATGGGAAAAAACGCCGGATTTTTCGGCGGGGTTACAAAATGCGACAGAATTCCTCCTGTCCGCCGGGGTATGCTGATAGCGGCGGGCGGAGGCAGATATTGTGCATATCGTCCGTACAGACATACAAGGAGTGGACGATCATGCAGAAGACAAACAACTTACAGGATATCTTTCTTACCAAGGCCCGGAAGGAGAATGTGCCGGTGACGCTGTTCCTGGTGAACGGCTTTCAGCTGCGGGGCGTTATCACGGGGTTCGACTGCTTCGTGGTGGTGCTGGACAGCGAGGGGCGGCAGCAGGTGATCTACAAGCACGCCATCTCCACCATCGCGCCGGCGCGGAATGTCACGCTGTGGGAGGACGCGGAGTAAGAGAACATAGACAAAGAGGAAAGCCCATGAACAACACCCCAGACAACAACACGAACATCCCGGCGGGGAGCAACAAGCGCTCGTCGCCGCTTTTGAAGGTGCTGCCCATCGCGGTGCTGGCGGCAGTGCTGGTATACTTCGCCGCGCAGGTATACAACTACTTCGCCGACCCGATGACCATCACGCTGGTCTATGAGGCACAGGCGGAGGACGTTATCTCCATGGAGGGCTGGCTGGTGCGGACGGAGGAGCCGCTGCCCGGTCAGACCGGCACCGTGTCCCGGGCCGTGCAGGAGGGCCAGCGGGTGGCCGCCGGCGAGACGGTGGCCACGGTGTACAGCGACGACAGCGCTTTGCAGACCGTCAGCCGGATCGAGACGCTGGAGCTACAGCTGCAGCAGCTGCAGTTCGCCCTGACATCCTATCTGGACCCGGACGCGGCGCTGAAGCTGGACACCTCCATCACCGGCGACATCCTGACCCTGCGGCAGACGCTGAGCGCCGGGGACTATGCCGCGGCGGAGAGCGACCTGGCGGCGCTGAAGGCCGCCGTGCTGAAGCGGGACCACGGGAGCTATACGTCACAGGAGGAGATACAGGCGCAGGTCAAGTCGGTGGAGAGTGAGATACAGCAGCAGAAAGCCGCGCTGTCCGGCGCGAAGACCGTGACCGCCAAGGCCTCCGGCACCTATTCCGCCGTGTGCGACGGGTACGAGAGCGTACTGACGGAGGCGTTTCTGGAGGACGTAACGCCCAGCAAGCTGAACGGCGTGAAGGCGGCGGCGGAGCAGAGCAATGTGGGTAAGCTGATCTACGGCGACACCTGGTACTATGCGGTGGTGCTGCCGGCAGAGCAGGCGGCGGCGCTGAAGGATATGGGCCGGGTGGATGTACGTCTGGCCAAGGGCTTTGACCAGAGCATCCGCATGAGCGTGGTGTCCGTGTCCCGGGAGGAGAACGGCCAGGCGGCGGTGGTGCTGTCCAGCACACGGTATCTGGCACAGACCACGCTGCTGCGTCATCAGGCGGCGGACGCGGTGCTGCACACCTATCAGGGACTGCGGGTACCGGCCGACGCGCTGCGGGTCAGCGCGGACGGCACCACCGGCGTGTACTGTGTGGACGGCGAGAACGCCTCCTTCCGGCCGATCGAGCTGGTATATCAGGGGGAGGGCTACGCGCTGGTGAAGCCCGCCGAGGGCGTGCGGGACACACAGACCCTGCGCTCCGGCGATCAGGTCATCGCCACGTCCGGCGAGCTGCATGACGGCAAGGTCATCCGATAAACACGGCGGCACCCGCCTCCAGCGGGCGCACGCGGCTTAGATACGAAAGAGACAAGGAGGCACAAGCGATGTCTATTCGGGAAAATTTGGAAGCGATCCGCGCCGAGATCGACGCGGCGGCACGGGAGACGGGCCGCACCGGGGCGGATATCACGCTGGTGGGCGCCAGCAAGATGAACGATGCCGCCGCCTGCCAGGAGGCCATCGCCGCCGGCATCGACGCCCTGGGCGAGAACCGGGTGCAGGAGATGACCGCCAAGCTGGCGGAGGACGCCTATCGCGGCGCGCCGCTGCACTTCATCGGCCACTTGCAGCGTAACAAGGTGAAGCAGGTGGTGGGCAAGGTGGCCCTGATCCAGTCCATCGGCTCGCCGGAGCTGCTGGCCGAGGTGGACAAGCAGGCGGATAAGCTGGGCATCGTGCAGGATATCCTGCTGGAGGTGAACATCGGCGGCGAGGCGGCCAAAAGCGGCTTTGCGCCGCAGGAGGTGGAAAACGCGGCGGCACAGGCGAAGGAAATGGGCCATGTGCGGGTGCGGGGACTGATGACCATCCCCCCGGCGGACGCCACACGGGAAGAAAATGTGGTATATTTCCAAAAAGTACAGGCACTATATGTTGACATAAACAGAAAAATGTACGATAATGGATTAGAATATCTTTCTATGGGTATGAGCGGCGATTTTGCCGATGCCATTCGCGCGGGAGCCAACATGGTCCGCGTGGGCACCGCCATTTTCGGCGCAAGAGACTATTCCAAATAAAACGCGGGAGGTATTGCACATGGGCCTGATGGACGAGCTGAAGAAGATCATTCATCCCTACGATGATGAGGATTATGATTATGAGGACGATTTTGAGGAGCCGGTAAAGGAGTCCTCCCGTTCCCTGTTTGACGACCGCAAGGACGACCGCCGTGAGGATCGCCGCAGCGAGGACCGCCACAACAAGGTGGTGAACATCCACGCCACCACCCAGCTGAAGGTGGTGCTGGTGAAGCCGGAGCGCTTCGAGAACGCCTCGGAGATCGCGGACCATCTGAAGGAGAAGCGCACGGTGGTGCTGAACCTGGAGTCCACCAACAAGGACGTGGCCCGGCGGCTGATCGACTTCCTGTCCGGCGTGGCCTATGCCGGCGAGGGCAAGATCAAGAAGGTGGCGGCCAACACGTACATCATCACCCCCTACTCCGTGGATATCATGGGCGACCTGATCGACGAGCTGGAGAACAACGGACTGTACTTCTAAAGAAATCATATAACGGAGGGATCGGCAATGTTTACACCCCAGGAAGTTTCCGAAAAAGTATTCCCGAAGGCGTCATTCGGCGGCGGCGGATACAATATGGCGTCTGTGGATGAGTTCCTGGACGCGCTGACGGAGGACTACACCGCCCTGTTCAAGGAGAATGTCACGCTGAAGGCCAAGCTGAAGGTGCTGGCCGAGAAGGTGGAGGAGTACCGTTCCACCGAGGAGGCCATGCGCCAGGCGCTGCTGACGGCCCAGAAGATGGCCGCCAAGCTGGTGCAGGAGGCCCAGAGCGAGAAGGAGAAGATCCTGGCCGACGCGCAGGTGGAGGCCCAGACGGAGATCCACCGGCTGGACGATGAGCGCAGGGCGGCGGAGAAGAAGCTGCAGGCCGCACAGGAGAAGACCGCGGCGTTTATTCGCCGCAGCGAGGAGCTGTGCCAGGCCCAGAGCGCCTTTTTGAAGTCCCTGCCGGAGCTGGACTTCGTGCCGGAGCAGCCGGAGTCCCCTGCCGCTGAACCCCAGGCCGATGTGGTGTCCGCCATCGAGCAGGATATCCTCAGCAAGTACATCGACGCGCCGGAGGAGAAGGGCGCCGGGAGCGCCGTCACCGACGAGCCCACCATCAAGCTGCCGCCGGTGGACGGCAGCGCCATCCCCAGCGATTTCCGGCTGAGTCTGGACGAGCTGAAGTTCGGTCGGAATTACAGCGGAGACAAGTAAGCACAACAACAAAAGGCGGCCTTGCGCCGCCTTTTTTCCACGGAGGAAGACGGTATGACAAAGCCCATCATCGCGCTGCTGTACGACTTTGACAAGACGCTGTGTACCACGGATATGGAGGACTATGCCTTCATCCCGGCCCTGGGATACACCCCGGCGGAGTTCTGGCACAAGGCCAACACCTTCGGCCGGGAGAACCGGATGGACGGGCTGCTGGCGTATATGTACACCATGATCGTCGAGTGCCGCGCCCAGGGAAAGGACCTGAAGCGGGACTTTCTGGTGGCGTGCGGCCGCAGCATGGAGCTGTTTCCCGGCGTGCGGGAGTGGTTTCAGCGGATCAACGCCTTCGGTGAGCAGCAGGGCGTGACCATCGAGCACTATGTGCTGTCCTCCGGGCTGAAGGAGATCATTGAGGGCAGCGGTATTGCCCACGAGTTCAAGCAGATCTACGCCTGCGAGTTCTACTATGACGAGGCGGGTGCCGCCTGCTGGCCCAAGCTGGACGTCAACTTCACCAACAAGACCCAGTTCGTCTACCGCATCAACAAGGGTGTGCTGGACGTGGCCGATGACAAGACGCTGAACGACTCCATGCCCGACGACAGCAAGCGGGTGCCCTTTACCAACATGATCTATGTGGGCGACGGGCTCTCCGACGTGCCGTGTATGAAGATGATGCGGTCCTACGGCGGGCAGGCCATCGCCGTGTACCAGAGCAGCAACCGGGCCGGCGTGGAGGACCTGCTGGCCAAGGGGCGGGTGGATTTCATCTTCCCTGCCGACTACCGGGAGGGCATGGGGCTGGACGTGACGGTGCAGAACATCATCCGTAAGATGGCCATCAGCGACGCGCTGACCGCCGAGAATGTCCGCCAGATACAGTCCATCGGGCATACGGAGGTGCCGGGACAGGCGGGGTTGTTTGAATAAAAGGCATAAAAAGAGACGGCCGAGGCCGTCTCTTTTATTTGGCTGCTTCAGTCAATTTTGGTCTCCCGGTACTGCATCCAGGTCAGCACGTCGTTTTCAAACTTCAGCGAAAGGCTGCACATTGTTTTACTATCCAAACGCTCGGAAAGGACAATGTCGCTGTCAGTATATTCGCGGGTGTCAACACGTAAAGAGTACTCCTCAGAGCCATCGTAACGCGGTATAAGTTCCCAAGTGAAATCCGCGAAGGAATGATCGACAAGAACCTGACACCAGGGCGTCATTTGAAGCTGTGCATAGACCTGCTCCCGGGTCATGCCGGTCATTACCCCGCAGGCAGAAAAGGTCACAAAGGGCGATTCGAAAGAAATGCTCTTGGAATGGGTCTGCTTGTAGCTGTCCAAAGTCGCGCTGTCAAATGTGGCGGCGCTGACCAGGGCGTACAGATTTGTACGCCTACACTCATCCTTCTATTGAAAGAATGCATCGTTACCCATCTCTTCAGCCTTTTCAGGGAAAGCGCTAAACAGAGCAAGCCCATCCTCGCCCTCCAGGTCATAGATCAGGACGTTGCTGCCCCAGTTACCAAAGGGAGAGGCATCAAAATACTGATCTAAATCACAGTTGCCCTCAAAGTAAAGATCATCGAGGCCCAGCGGCTCCAAGCCGCGGGCGGCAAGGCAATCGGCGTTCGCCTGCGCCTGTCCCTCGGTATCACCCAGCAGGCGGTATAGCTGCGCCATGCGCTTATAGGCGAGATAAATGTCCCACCCAGTCCAGGTATCTGTTTCCTCAGCGGCCACAGCCTTTTTCAGGCCCTCGATGCTGCCGGGAAAATCGCCGTCGCAGGCCAGCTGTATGGCGGCCTCGTACAGGGTGCGGCCATCGCTTTCCGCGGATACGGTATTACCGTCGTCACCGGCGGCGCCGGTGGGCTGTTCGCCGCAGGCAGTCAGGCTCAGGATCATAGCCAGAGCCAGCAGCAGGGTGATGAGCTTTTTCATGTCGTTCTCTCCTTTTCCAGAATTTTCCTTTTAACGGATATACAACTAAAATATACCATGTATGGATAGAAAAGGCAAGCGAAATAAATAAAAACCGCCCCGGGCCATTGGCCCGGAGCGGTCTGCACGCTGTTTATTTTTTCTTCTTTTTGCCCACGATGAGCAGCACCACAACGGCGATGACGGCCACGACCACCAGGGTGATCCACAGGCCCATGTTGCTGGTGTCGCCGGTGAGGGGACTGGCGTAGGCAATGGACAGGCTCATGACCAGACAGCACATCACAGTCAGCAGGCAGAACAGCTTTTTCATCATCTTCACCTCGCATATGCAGCTTATGGTGCTATTATAGCATACTTTTCCGGCTTTGCAACCATCAGTTCGCGGCGCCGGTGTCCTCCACGGGGCCCTCGATGCACATCCATACCCGCTCATCGGAAACGGCGCCGCCGCTGTCCACATAAAGGATCGCGGCGTTGCCGCCGCCCACGGCGCCTTTGGAGAACGTCACCGCCCAGCAGCCGGTGGTCACATCGTACCGGCCCCACGCCGTGTCGTATGCGCCGTCGTACTGCGCGGCGGCCAGATCGACGGCCGCCTGCTCCGTGAGGATGCCCCGCCCGATCCGGGCCGTGCCCAGAATGGCCAGCACCTCGTCCCGGCAGGCGTCCCACGCGGTGCGGCCCATGACGCCGTCTTCCTCGGGCATGCACACATAGCTGCCCGGCGTGTCCCGGAAGGCGATGTTCACCCAGATATTGTCATCGCTGCCCTCGGTGTGCTGCCACACCTGCTGCCCGCCGGACAGCGTCAGCTCCTCCGTGGTGACGCCGGTACCGCAGATGCCGTAGCCGACTGTCCAGCAGGTCAGCCGGAAATCAACGGCGGGATCCTCCGTTTTCCGGAACCGCAGGCCGGCCTGTCCGTCCTCCTCCAGCGTCTCCCATGTCCAGCCGTCGGGGATGGTCAGGGCCATGTCCACGTGGCCGCCGGTGTACTCCGCCAGCTGGCCGGTGATCTCCCACGGCTCCGGCGCGGGACTGACCGCCGGCTCGCCGCCCTCCAGCGGCAGGGTGGCAGCGGGGTGGCCGCAGGCCGTCAGCACCGCGGCGCACAGCGCCAGCAGGCATACAAAAGCTCGCTTCATGCTCTCGCCCTCCTTTTGTCCCATTAGACGGAAAAGAGCGGGGAATGGTTCCCCGCTCATATCCTCACATATCCAGCAGCTTCAGCTCATCCTCGCTGACCTGCCGCAGCTCCTTCTTGCTGAGAATGTCGTACATGCACGGCACCACGAACAACGTCATCAGCGTGGCGTACAGCAATCCGCCGATGCACACCAGCGCAATGGGCTGAATCAGCGCCGTACCGGCGTTTTTCGCCAGCGCCGTGACGATCAGGCCCAGAATAGTGGTGAGACTGGTCATCAGAATGGGCCGCAGACGGGTGACGCCCGCGTCGATGATGGCCTCCCGCCGCTCCATACCGGCCAGACGCTGCTGGTTGATGTAGTCCACCAGCACGATGCCGTTGTTGACGATGATACCCACCAGCATCACGAAGCCGATCAGGCTGATGACCGATACCTCGATGCCGGAGATCAGCAGCGCCATGAAGCCGCCGGTGAAGGCCAGCGGGATGGTGAACATGACGATCAGCGGCGAGCGCAGGGACTGGAACTGGGCCACCATCACCAGATACACCAGCACGATGCCCAGCAGCAGCATCAGCAGCAGCTGCCGGATGGCGTCCATGATGGCCTCGTTCTCCCCCTGGAAGGCGGCGGTGACGCCCTGGGGCAGCTCCGCCTGGCCGATGATCTTTTCGGCGGCGGAGGTGACCTTGGTGACGTTATAGCCGTCGGCCACGTCGGCGGACACGGTGATATACCGCCGCTGCTGGTCCCGGTTGATGGTGTTCAGGCTGACGGTCTCCTCTAACTGGGCGATGTCCCCCAGGCGGACGGACTCGCCGCTCTGGGTGCTGCCGGAGGCGCTTGCGCTGCTCATGCCGCTCATACTGGACATGCCGCTCATACTGCTCATGCTTCCCATGGAGCTGCCGGAGGAGGCGCTGCTCATCATGCTGCTCATGGCGGAGGCGGAGGAGGGGTCGATCTGAAGATCCAGGAGCTTCTCCCGGGTCATGCGGCTCTCCTCCGGGGACTGGATGGACACGCTGACATCCAGCCCGTCCAGGGTCAGGGACAGGGAACTGTCGGTATCCGTCAGGGCGGAGGCCACGGCCATGTACACCTGGGCCACGGTGAGGCCCTTCTCCATGGCGGCGTTGCGGTCCACGGACAGGTGCAGGGCGGCGGCCGCCTGCTCCAGGCCGTCGGACACGTTTTCCGTGCCGGGGACGGTGGCCAGCTTTGCCGCCAGGTCACGGGCGGCGGACTGCATCTGCTCCATGTCGTCGCCGTAGACGTTCAGTGTGATGCCGCTGCCGGTGAGGTAGGACATATAGGTGTCCATGGCCCCGGAGGCGGTGACGGTGCAGTCCATACCGGCGCAGGCGGCCTCCATCTGCTTGCCGGCCTCCGCGCCGGAGGCCCCCTCCGGCAGGGTGATGTAGGCGGTGACGTCGTATTCCCCGCCGCCGGCGGTCATCATACTGGTCATGTCCATGCTCCCGGCGCCGGAGGCGGAGGACATCATCGCGCCCACGGTTTCCACGTTGTCCACGGCGGCGATGCGCTGCAGGGCCTCGTCCGCCAGGGCCACCGCCTGCTCCCGGGTGCAGCCCTCGGGCATGGAGATGGTCAGGTTCACGGTGTTCATGTCGATATTGGGCATAAAGGCGAAGCCCCGGGCCAGGGCGGCTCCGGCGGAGCCCACCAGCAGCAGCAGGGACACCCCCAGCACCACCAGCTTGTGGTGGATGGACCAGGACACCGCCTTGCGATAGGCGGGATAGACCTTATCCAGCAGTCCCGGCTTCTGGGGCTTCTCCTTGCGGAGCATACCGGCAGCCATGGCGGGCACCAGGGTCAGGGCCACAATGAGGCTGGCCAGCAGGGAATAGGTCATGGTCAGGGCCAGGTCCGTGAACAGCTGCTTGGTGATGCCCTCCACGAATACGATGGGCAGGAACACGCACACGGTGGTCAGGGTGGAGGCCACGATGGCGCCCAGCACCTGCCGGGCCCCGGATACCGCCGCCTGGATGACGGTGGCCCCCTTGGAGCGCAGTCGATAGATATTCTCAATGACCACCACGGAGTTATCCACCAGCATGCCCACCGCCACGGCCAGGCCCGACAGGGAGATCATGTTGATGGTAACGCCGGAGAAGTACATCAGCACCACGGCGAAGATCACGCTGATGGGGATGGAGCACAGGGTGATCACCGTGGGCCGCAGGTCCCGCAGGAACAGGTACAGGATCAGCACCGCGAACAGTGCGCCCCAGCCCAGAGACGACAGAATGGAGTTGATGATAAGGTATATGTAGTCCCCCTGGTCCATCAGGGGTACGAAGGAAAGCCCCTCGTACTCCGCCTCCAGCTCCCGGAAGCGGCTGTTGATGTTGTTGGACACCTCCGCCGTGGCGTAGGTGGACTGCTTGTTGAGGGAGACGATGACGCCGTCCTTGCCGTTGAGCTTGTCGTAGATCTCCGAGGAGTTGTCGGTGATGGCCACGTCGGCCACGTCCTTCATGCGGATGGGGTCGATGCCGTCCATTCCCAGGTCAAAGAGCACCAGGTCCTCCAGGTCCTGCCGGGTGTCGATGGAATCGCCCACGGAAACCATGTAGTTCACGCCGTCCTCCTTCAGATATCCGGCGGGCATGGAGAAGTTCTGGGCCGTCAGCAGGGCGGTGATGGTGGGTAGGCTCAGGCTGGAGGACAGGTCCGCCTGGCTCAGGGCGGTGGAACGGGATTCCTCCAGGGTCTGGAGTCCCTGGTCGATCTGGCTCAGGGCGCTGTCCAGTTGGATGTTGGCGGAGATGATCTGGTTCACGGCGTCGGTCATGGTCAGGACCCCGGCGGATACCTGGTCCGCCAGCTTGGCCACACCCTCGTCGGTCTCCAGGTCGCGCAGCTGCTTTTCCAGCTCCTCCAGCTGCTTCTGCCACTCCTTGGCCCGCTGGACGGCCTCGTCCCACTTGACACCCAGGGCCGCCATGCGCAGATCCAGCGCCGCCAGCTCCGCCTGGATGCGGACGTATTCGGGGTCACTTTCGATTTCGGCGATGGCCGCCTGCTTTTCCTCCTCCGTCATGGAGGGGTTCTGGCGGATGGCCTCGATCTTCGCCTGATACGGGGCGTTTTCCGCCTCCAGCCGGGCCTTCTCCCGCTGAATGTCCGCCAGCTCCCGGAGGTTGTCCTGGAGCTGGTCCCGGCTGTCCCGCATGGTTTTCAGACTGTCCTGGATGGTGGTAAGGGCTTGGGTCACGGCGTCCCGGACGGCGGATTCCTCGGCGCTGCGGATAGCCGCCTTGGCGCTGTTGACCTGGCCCCGGGCGGAGGCCAGCTGTCCCGCCGCATCGTCCAGCTGCATCGCAATGGCATCGGACAGCCGCTGGGACAGAGCATCCAGCTTCTTTTGGCTGAGGATCACATGGAGCTGACGCTCCACCGTGCCGCTGACGGTGACGCTGGCCACGCCGGTGATGCCCTCCAGCTTGGGGGACAGGGTGTCGTTGACGAAGTCCGACAGCTGGGTGATGTCCTTGCCGTCATAGGACAGGGCCGCCACCTGCACCGGCAGCATGGAGGGGTTCATTTTCAGCACATAGGGGTCGCCCACGGTGTCGCCCCAGGAGCCCTTCAGCTGGTTGATCTTCTGCTGGATATCCACGCTGACGGTGTCCATATTCACCCCGTCCTCAAACTCCAGCACCACCATGGACACGCTGTCCATGGAGCTGGAGGTGACGTTCTTGATGCGGTCCAGGGTGGCCATGGACTGCTCCAGGGGCTTGGTGATGTCGGCCTCCACAGTTTCGGGGCTGGCCCCGGGATCGGTGGTCACCAGGATCACATAAGGGAAATCCATATTGGGCATCAGGTCGGGGGTCATCTTCAGATAGGCCACCACACCCAGCACCACAATGGCCAGCACCGCCACGAACACCGTCAGCGGCTTCTTTACGCTGAATTTGGGCATAATCGTTTCGCTCCTTGCGCATTATAAGTCAGTTGTTACGCAACTGTAAAAAACATTTTAAAGAATTTTAACATTCTAAAGCGCCGCGCGCAAGAGGGGCGGGCAATTATTAACGAAACTGTTACAAAATCCCGTCTTTTCCTTAGCCTAACGAAAAAAATATTAAAAGCTTCGCAGAGTTTGCCGCCCGCAGGCGGCAAATAAATTGCAATTATTTTTTTGGCCGGGGCGTGTACCTGAACAAGAATTCTTCTCAGGCTTTCGCACGCACGGCGTGCGAAAGCGCGATGTGACGTCTCATAAAAAACGGAAGCACCTTCGGCACTATAAAAAGCCTTTCAAGCTTTTTAACAGGTTTTGGTATAAGATAGGTAATTTCTGCAAAAGACATTTATTTTTCCGGAAAACCTGGAGGAATTCGTGCGGATCTATCATTTTCTTGCTTTCTCTGACCAAATATGCTATCATTACAAACAACGCTGTCATGTGTTGGAATAGGCCTTGGCAGTATGGCTGCAATAGACCGAATGCTCTGCCAAGC
>ERZ1107006.931-NODE-931-length-27089-cov-8.388215_pt1 | contig 27089 bp, 27 predicted proteins | sample MGYA00403696_ERZ1107006 | MGnify/ENA primary metagenome ERZ1107006 (study PRJEB35170, sample SAMEA104062441) | human gut metagenome | biome: human gut; feature: human-associated habitat; material: faeces | place: Denmark | collected 2012-08-13 ...
ACGGCACCGGCATCGTCATGGGCGTGCCCGGCCACGACCAGCGCGACTGGGAGTTTGCCAAGAAGTTCGGCCTGCCCATCATCGAGGTGGTCAAGGGCGGCGACGTTACCAAGGAGGCCTTCGTGGCCAAGGATGACAGCGCCGTCATGGTGAACTCCGGCTTCCTCAACGGCATGACCGTGAAGGAAGCCATCCCCGCCATGAAGAAGTACGTGGTGGAGCAGGGCTTCGGCCAGGAGAAGGTCAACTACAAGCTCCGCGACTGGGTGTTCTCCCGCCAGCGGTACTGGGGCGAGCCCATCCCTCTGGTGAACTGCCCCAAGTGCGGCTGGGTGGCCCTGCCGGAGGAGCAGCTGCCGCTGGTGCTGCCCCAGGTGGACAGCTATGAGCCCACCGACGACGGCGAAAGCCCCCTGAGCAAGATGACCGACTGGGTCAACACAACCTGCCCCTGCTGCGGCGGCCCTGCCAAGCGGGAAACGGATACCATGCCCCAGTGGGCCGGCTCCAGCTGGTACTTCCTGCGGTATATGGACCCCCACAACGACAAGGCTCTGGCCAGCAAGGAGGCTCTGGAATACTGGAGCCCTGTGGATTGGTACAACGGCGGCATGGAGCACACCACCCTGCACCTGCTGTATTCCCGGTTCTGGCACAAGTTCCTGTATGACATCGGTGTGGTACCCACCAAGGAGCCCTATGCCAAGCGCACCAGCCACGGCATGATCCTGGGCGAGGGCGGCGAGAAAATGTCCAAGTCCCGGGGCAATGTGGTGAATCCCAACGATATCGTGGCCCAGTACGGCGCGGACACCATGCGCCTGCACATCATGTTCATCGGCGACTTTGAAAAGGCCGTCACCTGGTCCAACGAGGCCGTGAAGGGCTCCAAGCGGTTCCTGGACCGCTGCTGGAACCTGATGGACCTGGCCCAGGACAGCGACGAAATTTCCGAAAAGAACGAGGCCCTGATCCACAAGACCATCAAGAAGGTCACCGCCGATATCGACGACCTGAAGATGAACACCGCCATCGCCGCCCTGATGGCCATGGTCAACGAGTTCTATTCCTCCGGCCTGACCCGTGGCGACCTGCAGCAGCTGATGCTTCTGCTGTCCCCCTTCGCGCCCCACATGGTGGAGGAAATGTGGGAGCTTACCGGCTACGCCGGAAAGACCGGCAGGATGGCCATGCAGATGCCCTGGCCCACCTACGATGAGGCCAAGACCGTGGACACCCATGTGGACATGGCCATCCAGGTCAACGGCAAGCTCAAGGGCGCCGTCACTGTCCCCGCCGGCAGCGGCCAGGAGACCGTCATGGCCGCCGCCATGGAGCTGGACAAGGTCAGAAAGGCCGCCGAGGGCATGACCGTGGTCAAGACCATCCTGGTGAAGGACAAGCTCATGAACCTGATCGTCAAGCCCGCGAAATAATCGGAATCGTAAAAAATGTTGGAAAACGGCTTGACAAGGCAGGGCCTACACAGTATAATGCTATTGTTAAAGTCATGTCCAATGGCTCTTAAAGAGTATCCTGGATCGAGCCGGATACATCGGAGGGAGGGAAAATAGATGTCCGAAGTCCACGTCAAGGAAGGCGAGTCCCTGGACAGCGCTCTGAAGCGTTTTAAGAGAAGCTGCGCCAAGGCAGGCGTCCTGGCTGAAGTGCGGAGAAGAGAGTGCTACGAAAGCCCCAGCGTCAAGCGCCGCAAGAAGTCCGAGGCTGCCCGCAAGAACAGAAACAAGAGATATTATTGATCGTCTCAAAGCGTGCTGAACGTCTGCGTTCAGCACGCTTCATCTTGTCAAAAAGGATTTTTGACAAGATGAGCACGCATTTTCAAAACTTTCATAAAAGTTCTGAAAATGCGGTGATTGAAAACGAAAGACACCCCTGATGGGTTTCTTTCGTAACTATCTTCCTTTCCGAAGGCGGAGGCAATCCTGCTTTTTTGACAGTCTCAAAGCGTGCTGAACGTTTGCGTTCAGCACGCTTTCCTTCTATGGTCGGGACCGTAAATGGCGGGAGCTTTACGATTCTCCGGCGAACAGCGGGACTAGAATGTCCTCTACCTCCGGCAGCATGACCAGGGCGTCCCGGATGCCCTGGGACCGGGCCAGAGCCAGCTTCCGGCGGAGGGTCTGTGCGTCGTCAAACAGGATAAAGTGGGTCCGGCCCTCCCGGGTCAGGGTGAAGTAACGGGCGCACAGGGCGTCGGAATAGAAGGTGGAGCGGCCTGCCGCCAGGGCGGCCAGCTGGGACCGGGTCAGGGCCGTGCCCTGACCGCTGGGACAGGGCACGGGAAAGTCCATAGCCAGCCGCTGAAGGTCCAAAGCCAGATGCTCCGCCCCGTACTGGGACGCCGCCTGATTCAGCCGTCCCTCCAGGGTGCCGCCGGACAGGGCCGTACACAGCAGCACGGAGGCTCCGTGGCAGGCGGCGTAGTGCTCCGGAACGTACAGGGTACGACCGCAGGAGGCCAGCAGAGGCAGCAGCGCCTGGAGCAGGGCGGCCCGATCCGGTCGGGCGGGCGGATCAAAGTCCGCCGCCGCCCCGGCGTAGCCCCGCCGCAGGCATACCCGGGCAAGCTGCCGGGCCAGGCGGTCCGGGTCGTCCAGCGGCGGGCAGTCCCAGTCCGACACCACCATGAGTCCGCCCCGAAGGGTCGACGGAAGCGGGGCGGCCAAAAGCTCCGACCCGGAGCCCAGACGGTAGGCCACATGGGCCAGACGCGGTGTCACGGCCCGGGCCTGAGCCAGCCGGTCCGGCGTGGCGGCAAGATACAGCGGCATGGATATCCCCCCTTGCGTTCCGACGAAAAAAATGCTACACTATAGCCAAACCTATGAGAAAGGGAACTGGTGTATGCGCATTTCTCTGGTACCGGACGGGGTATACGAGAGCTACCGGCAGATCACGCCGGAGCTGCTGCAAAGCAAGGGCATTCGCCTGCTGCTCAGCGATCTGGACTTTACCCTGGCTCCCAAAAGCACGCCCCGGCCGGATGCGGCGGTGCGGCAATGGATCGACGGGCTTCGGTCTGCGGGCATCCAGGTGATGATCCTGTCCAACAACCGCCGCCCCCAGCGGGTGGAGACGTTTTGCCGCGACCTGGGCATCACCTATGTGGGCCACGCCAAAAAGCCGCAGCCGGCGGGCTTCCGCCGGGCCATGGCTCAGGCCGGGACAGATCCCGCCCACACGGCCATGCTGGGGGATAAGCTGCTGACCGATGTGCTGGGCGCCAACCTCAGCGGCGTTACGGCACTGATGGTGGAGCCCGCCGGCGGGGCCCGGACCCCGTGGCAGAAGGTGCTGCATGCCCTCCAGGCCCCCTGGAAGCACTTAGCCGGTGGCATCCACCGGATCTGAAAGGAGTTTTTGTACTATGAACCATTTTGCCAAAATCGCGGAAAAGCTGAACACCTATGGGCTGGACGGCATGCTGCTGACCTGCGAGGCCAACCGCTTTTACGCCTCCGGCTTCCACTCCACCGGCACCGACGGCGTGGCCCTGGTGACCCGGGAGGGGAATTTCTATTTCACCGACTCCCGCTACATCGAGGCCGCCCACAATAAAGTCCAGAACGCCGAGATCGCCCAGACCGACGCGGCCCACCCCTATGTGGACCTGATCAACGCCGCCATGGAAAAGACCCATGTGCAGAAGCTGGGCTTCGAGGATGCGTACATGACCGTGGCCGACTATCGCCACTATTCCGAGAAGCTGCACTGCCAGCTGGTGCCCGCCACGGAGCTGCTGATCTCCCTGCGCCAGAGCAAGGACGAGGAGGAAATCCAGCGGATGATCGCTGCCCAGCGCATCGCCGAGGCCGCTCTGGACCAGATTGTTAAAGAGATCAAGCCCGGCGTCACCGAGAAGGAGATCGCCGCCCGGCTGCAGTATCTGATGCTGGCCGGAGGCGCGGAGAATATGTCCTTTGACCCCATCGTGGCCAGCGGTCCCAACGGCAGTATGCCCCACGCCGTGCCCACGGACCGCAAGATCCAGGAGGGCGACTTTGTTACCATGGACTTCGGCTGCATCTATCAGGGCTATTGCTCCGACATGACCCGCACCGTGGCCGTGGGCCATGTCACCGAGGAGATGGAGAAGGTCTATCATACGGTGCTTCAGGCCCAGCTGGCGGGTATTGCCGCCGCCAAGGCCGGCGCTACCGGCCACGATGTGGACGCCGCTGCCCGGAAGGTCATCGAGGATGCGGGCTACGGACCCTATTTCGGCCACAGCTTCGGCCACAGCGTGGGTGTGGAGATCCATGAGGCCCCCAACGCTACCCCTGCCAACAACAACCCCCTGCCTCTGGGAGCCGCCGTGTCTGCCGAGCCCGGCATCTATCTGCCCGGCCGCTTCGGCGTCCGCATCGAGGACGTGGTGGTGCTGCAGGAGGGCGGCTGCCAGGATATCACCCTGGCAAAGAAGGACCTGCTGATTCTGTAAAATAACTTGGTAGAAAAAGGGCACCGCCCTTTTTCTACCAAAAGAGATTTCGCTCCGAACCGCGCGTTCCGATGGGCACGCAGCCCATCGGAACACACTCTCTCCGCGCAAAGTGTTTTTTGCGACGTACACGCCGCCGCAAAAAACGGATTACACTTGATTCACGGCCTGCGGGCCGTGAACTCTGCGAGGCTTTTTAACTTTGCTTTGTTGGAGACTGATTTTTCGGGAAAACCGGGAAAAAATCCCGTCTGGCTCTTGCAATAGCGCCTATTATCGTGTAAAATAATAGAGATGTACAGGCAAATTTTTGAATACGAGGAAATACTCCCGCTGAGGATTATTTTCTCATGACATGGGAGGATACACATATGGCAACCATTACCGCCGGCGATTTCCGTAACGGTAAGACCTTTGAAATGGACGGCAAGATCATGCAGGTCGTGGAATTCCAGCACGTCAAGCCCGGCAAGGGCGCGGCCTTCGTGCGCACCAAGATGAAGAACATCGTCACCGGCGCCGTCACCGAAACTTCCTTCAACCCCACCGCAAAGTTCGAGGAAGCCTTCGTGGAGCGCAAGGACATGGCTTACAGCTATAACGACGGCGACCTGTATTACTTCATGGACCAGGAGACCTTCGACATGGTGCCCCTGGGCAAGGACCTGCTGGGCGATGCGTTCCGCTTCATCACCGAGAACACCGTGTGCAAGGTGCTGAGCTATAAGGGCAGCGTGTTCGGCCTGGAGTGCCCCAACTTCATGGACCTGGAGGTCACCGAGACCGAGCCGGGCCTGGCCGGCAACACCGCCACCAACACCCTGAAGCCCGCCACCGTGGAGACCGGCGCCGAGGTGAAGGTGCCCCTGTTCATCAACATCGGCGACAAGATCACCATCGACACCCGCACCGGCGAGTACCTGGGCCGCGCCAAGTAAGGACTGCGGCTTTCCCACCACCACCCATATCAGGAAAGGAGCATGAACATGGAAATTTCTGAGAAGGTAGCTTATCTGAAGGGCCTGGCCGAGGGCCTGGCGCTGGACAGCGACACCAAGGAGGGCAAGCTCATCGCTGCCATCATCGACGTGCTGGACGACATGGCGGAGAAGTTCGTGGACCTGGAGGACGAGCTGTGCGACGTGGAGGACGGTCTGGATGCCGTCAGCGACGATCTGTCCGACGTGGAGCAGGCCCTCTACGAGCTGGATGACGACGTGGACGAGGACGAGGATGAGGACTACGACGATGACGACGAGTCCTATTTCGAGACTACCTGCCCCGTGTGCGAGGAGGAGATCGTCTTCGACGAGGATACCCTGGAGAGCGGCGAGATCCGCTGCCCCAACTGCGGCGAGAAGCTGGAGTTCGATCTCAGCGACCTGGCCAACGCCCAGGACGACGAGGACCAGGAGTAAGCCAAAACAGTTCAAAAAAGCGTGCTGCCTGCGGGCAGCACGCTTTTTTTCAGGAATCGGAGCGGTAGTCACTCCCGGTACAGGGGGCCGCTGATGTCCACCTGGCCGAAGGAGGCGGCCACCTGGCCGTCCAGCAGCAGCTGGACCCGGTCCACGCCGTTGGCGGAGCACAGGGAGTTCACCAAGCCCCGGACCAGCAGCTGCTGGGCCTCCAGGCCCTCCGGCAGCAGGGACACGTCCGACCGGGGCAGATTCAGATAGCAGGTGCCGCTTTCCACCCGGACCGTCAGCATCTGGAAGCCCTCCGGCAGCAGAGGGGACAGGCTCTCGGTCTGGGGGCCCTCCATCAGGGCAGACATGATGGCCTCCACGGCGCTGTCGCCCTCGTGAAGGGTCAGGGTCCGGGATTCCGACGTCAGTAGGCCGCTTTCCCGGGCGGGGAAGAACAGGCGCACCCCCAGGGTGCGGGTCACGTCGTCCTCGCTGGTCATCAGCACCTCCCGGGACTGCAGCAGGCTGTGGGTCCGATAGGCCAGGTCCTGGCCCTCCACGGTGATGCGGACCACGGAGATGCCGGGCAGCTGGGACAGGGTCAGGGTGACGCAGTAGTCGGCGATGGTCAGGTCGATGCCGGACAGCTGCTCATACCCCTGGGAGAAGTCCACCAGGGCCATGCCGCCGGTAAGCTGGCAGCTGCGCAGCGTCACCCCCTGGGGGATGGGCGTGCGGTAGCCCGGCTCGGTGCACGCCCCCAGCAGCTGCTCCAAAGCCGCCTGGGCCTGTTGGTCCACGGTGAGGCTTTTCCGCTCCGACCAGTCCACGTCCACGGCGGAGATGGCGTCGCCGCCCGGGGCGCCGGACAGGCCGTAGATCCGGAAGGTCTGTTTGGGCGTCCGGCGGCTGGCGGCGCAGCCGGTAAGCAGCAGTGCCAGACACAGCAGCAGGAGAAAGATCCGTTTTTTCATTCGTCCGCCTCCTCTCGCCGGGCCAGGGGCAGCTCCACGATGAACACGGTGCCGCTGCCGGACTGCCGGTGCTGGGCCCGGATGGAGCCGCCCCGGCGGCGCACGGTGTCGCTGACGATGCTTAGCCCCAGACCCGTGCCGCCTACGGCGCGGGAACGGTTCTTGTCCACCCGGTAAAACCGCTCGAATACGTGCTCCATGTCCTCGTCGGGGATGCCGATGCCGTTGTCCTCCACGGAGATCACCACGGTGTCGCCGACGGTTTTCAGGGTGGTGTGGACAAAGCCCATGGAGCCGGAATACTTGATGCCGTTTTCCATGAGGTTATAGAGAATCTGGTGGATGTCGTCCTCGGTGGCCCGGACCACGGCGTCCTCGTCCGTCTCATAGGTCAGGGTGACCTCCTTTTCCCGGGCCACCACCCCCAGCATACGGACCACCCGCTCCAGCACCCGGGACACGGACACAGGATAGGCCGCGTCCTGGATACCGCTGTCCAGCCGGGTCAGGCGCAGCAGGTCCTCGGTGATGCGGCTGAGCCGCTGGGCCTCCCGGCCGATGTCCTCCACAAATTCCCGGGTGGTGTCGGCGTTCATGTCCTCCGTCTGGAGGATGGAGTCCGTCAGCAGACGGATACCGGCCAGGGGCGTTTTCAGCTCGTGGCTGGCGTCGGACACAAAGCGGCGGCGGGCGGCCTCGGTGGTCTGCAGGCGGTCCGTCAGGCTGTTGAACTCCGTGGCCAGCTGGGCGATCTCGTCATTCCCCCGGACGGAGGCCCGATGGCTGTAGGCTCCTTCCCGGACCTGGCGGATGGCCTGGAGCAGCTCCCGGATCTTCCGGGTGAAGGCCCGGGACAGCAGAGCGCTGAGGGCAACCACCAGAACGCCGATCAGCAGGGAGATGCGGGTCAGGTTGGTCTGGAAGCTCTGCAGCAGCTCCGCCTGCTGGGTGTCGTATTCATAGGCGTACACCGCGCCGATGATGCGGTTGCGGTATACCACCGGGGAAGCGCCCCGGCTTAAAAAAGCATGGCTGTCATACCGGCAGTAGAAGGCGTCGCTGCCGTCCAGGGCCTGGACGATCTCGGTATACATGGCGTACATGCCCTTGGCGCTGCCGCCCTCCCGGGTGTCGAACAGGATGCGGCCGGAGGTATCCGTCACCAGCAGGCGGGATACGCCGGTCTCCTCCACCGAGGCCAGGGCCTGGCCCACGTTTTCCTCCGTCAGCTCCGGCAGGCCCGACAGGGCCGATTCCACCATCTTGACGCTGCTTTTCATGGCCGTCTCCTTGGTCCGGAACACCAGACTCTGGGACACCAGCAGCGGATAGGTATTCAGCAGCACCAGCACCGCCAGGATGATGAGGATATAGCTCATGCTGAACTTAAACTGTAGGCTGGTTTTCCCCCGCAAAATAGTAACCCACTCCCCACTTTGTCATGATGTATTCCGGCTCCGCCGGGACCCGCTCCAGCTTCTCCCGCAGGCGGCGGATGTGCACGTCCACGGTGCGGTAGTCCCCGGCGTAGGAATAGCCCCACACCAGGTTCATCAGGCTTTCCCGGCTATAGACACGCCGGGGATTTTTCATCAGCAGCTCGATCAGGTCGTATTCCTTGGCCGTCAGGTCGATGGTGCGGCCGTCCCGGATGGCCACCCGCTGCTCGGTATCCAGGCTCAGATCCCCCACCGTCAGCAGGGCGGGATTACGGCCCGGCCGGGCGGGACCCTTGGCCCGGCGCAGCAGGGCCTTGATCCGGGCCTTCAGCTCCAGGATGTTGAAGGGCTTGGTCACATAGTCGTCGGCCCCGCAGGCAAAGCCCATGAGCTTGTCCGCGTCCTCGCTGCGGGCGGTGAGCATGATGATGGGCACGTTGGAAAACTCCCGGATCTTCATGCAGGCCTCGCTGCCGGACAGCTGGGGCATCATCAGATCCAGGATGATCAGGTCCAGGCTCTCCCGCCGGGCCAGCTCCACGGCTGCGGCCCCGTCATAGGCGGTGAGCACCTGATAGCCCTCGTTTTCCAGGTTGAACTTGATGCCCTTGACCAGCAGCTGCTCGTCGTCTACTACTAAAATTTTCATGGTTCCTCCTCTGCGGTGATCTGGGGGCGGATGGCTTCCAATATGCCGGGTCCCAGGCCCTTGACCTCCAGGAGTCCCTCCACGGAGGCGAAGGGGCCGTTGGTCTCGCGGTATTCCACGATGCGCTGGGCCAGCACCGGGCCGATGCCGTCCAATGTTTCCAGCTGGGCGGCGGTGGCCGTGTTGATGTTCAGGGGGCCGGACTGGGGCTCCTGGGGGCCGGCGTCGTCCCGCTGGGTGGTGACGGTGTACCTCTCGGACCGGGGGCGGCCGGTGAAGAACAGCGCCGCTGCCGCCGCCGCAAACAGAAGCGTCAGGACCAGCAAAAATATTTCCGTTTTTGTAACTTTTCCCATAGGCTCTGTTGTTGACTCCCTGTTGGATTTTGCTTATAATGAGAGGTGATAAGCAGGGATCGGGCACGCTGTCCCTTATCCCACCACCATTATAGCATAGATGGAGAAAAAGAAAATGAAAATTCGCCGGTTTTTATCTGTTTTTTTGCTGACGCTTCTGCTGACGGGCCTGTTCTGCGTGCCCCAGGCCAGTGCGGTGGACCTGCCCCAGGTGAACGCCAAGGCGGCCCTGCTGATGGACTATGAGTCCGGGCGGATGCTGTACGGGCTCAACGAGCGGGACACCGAGTATCCCGCCAGCATCACCAAGGTCATGACCGCCCTGCTGACCCTGGAGGCCGTGGACCAGGGGGTGCTGACCCTGGACCAGCAGGTGGCGGCGCCGTCCCTGGTCAACGACATGGACCCCACCGGCAGCTCCGCCGACATCAAGGAGGGCGAGGTGCTGACGGTGGAGCAGCTGCTGTACTGCATGATGCTGGTGTCCGCCAACGAGGCGGCCTGCATCCTGGCGGAGACGGTGGCCGGATCCCAGGACGCCTTTGTGGCCCTGATGAATCAGCGGGCCCAGGAGCTGGGCTGCACCGGCACCCACTTTGTCAATCCCAACGGCCTGCATGACCCCAACCATTATTCCACCGCCTGGGACATCTATCTGTTCACCCGGGAGGCCATGAAAAACGAGACCTTCATGAAGATCTGCGGCACCGCCTCCTATGTGGTGCCCGCCACCAACATGTCCGAGGAGCGGGAACTGTACACCACCAATTCCCTAATCTCCAACTGGAGGATCATGGGCTATCAGTACGACGGGGCCGACGGCATCAAGACCGGCTCCACCGAGGAGTCCGGCTATTGCCTGGTGTCCACCGCCAAGCGCAGCGGCCGCCGTCTGGTGGCAGTGGTGCTGGGCTGCAAGGGAAACGGCGCCACCGTGGAGAGCTTCTCCGAGTCCGCCAAGCTGTATAACTGGGCATACAACAACTTTTCCATGCGCCAGGTGGCGGCCACCGACGAGCTGTACCGCCAGCCGGTGGCCCTGTCCAAGCAGACGGACACGGTGATGCTGTATCCGGCCCAGAGCGTGGAGGCCTTCCTGCCCAAGGACGCAAAGGATGAGGACATCCGCAAGAGCGTCACCCTGAAGGAGGACGTGGTCAACGCCCCCGTCACCGCCGGGCAGGAGCTGGGCACCCTGACCATTACCTATAACGACCAGGTGTGCGCCGAGGTGCCGCTGCTGGCCCAGGCGGACGTGTCCGCGTCCCGTTTCCTGGTGGCCAAGGCCGCCGTGGAGGCGTTTTTCGCCAAGACCTGGGTGAAGCTGGCTCTGGTGGCCGTTGTGGTGCTGGTGATCGTGTTCATTCTGTGGCTGAAGCTGGGCCGCCGCAGCCGGCGGTACGGCAGCCGGGGCGGGAAGCGCCGCCAGCGCCGGGCCTATCGGGGCCGCCGCCGCTGGTGAGCCATGGAGCCGCTGAAGATTCTGTATGAGGACGCCCACCTGGTGATCTGCTGCAAGCCCGTGGGGGTGCTGTCGGAGGACAGCGAAAGCGGCCGGTGTATGCCGCAGCTGCTGCGGGAGCACTACCTGGCCCAGGGGCAGAAGAACCCCTATATCGCCACGGTGCACCGGCTGGACAAGATCACCGGCGGGGTCATGGTGTTCTCCCGGCGGCGGGAGGTCACCGGAAAACTCACCGCCGCTGTGCAGGCCCATGAGCTGGTGAAGGAATATCTGGCGGTGCTGCGGGGCCATCCGCAGGAGCCTGCCGCCACCCTGACGGACCTGCTGTTCCGGGACGCCGGGCGCAACAAGAGCTATGTGGTGAAGCGTCCCCGGAAGGGCGTCCGGGAGGCCAGCCTGGAATACCGGGAGCTGTCCCGGACGGAGGATCTGTCTCTGGTGCGGGTGCGGCTGCACACCGGACGCACCCACCAGATCCGGGTGCAGTTTTCCTCCCGGGGGCTGCCGCTGCTGGGGGATATCCGATACGGCAGCAAGGACCCCAACTGCACGGCGGCCCTGTGGTCCTGCCGCCTGGCCTTCCGCCATCCGGTCACCGGCAGAGCGGTGGACGTATTCTGCCCGCCGCCCCGGACCTACCCCTGGGATCTGTTTCCGGCGGTGGAGGGCTGATGGGAAAGCGAACCAACGGAATGGAGGATTTTTATGGCCTATACGGTGGGTGAAATGGCAAAACGGCTGGGGGTGCCTGCCTCCACGCTGCGGTATTACGATAAGGAGGGGCTGCTGCCCCAGGTGGAGCGCTCCCCCGGGGGGATCCGGGTGTTTCAGGAGTCGGACTATGAGTGGCTGCGGATGATCGGCTGCATGAAAAAGGCGGGAATGTCCATTCGGGACATCCGGCATTACATCCAGTTGTCCGCCCAGGGGGACGACACCATCGGCGACCGGCTGGAGATGTTCCGGAACCAGCGGGAGGTGCTGCGCCGCCGGATCGAGGAGATGCAACACACCCTGGAAACCGTGGAGTACAAATGCTGGTTTTATGAGACGGCCAGAGAGGCCGGAACCGTGCAGGCTCCCAAGAGCATGACGGAGCAGGAGATTCCGGAGCGCTTCCGGACCATCCGGCGGGAGCTTAAGGGAGAATAACAGAAAAATAGCGAGCGCCTCCGGCCTTTTCGGCCAGAGGCGCTTTGTTATGTGCGCAGCTTGAAGGTTCTGGGGGCCAGGCGATAGGCCAGCAGCAGGGCCGCGGCCACATACACGGCGGCAAAGACGATCATGCCGATGCCGAAGGCCATCGTTGCCCCGTGGACGTTGGCGTAGATCATGTAGCAGACAAAGTAGGTCAGGCCCGTGATCAGGCGATAGCCGAAGCTGGTGTTCTCCAGCCCGGCGGTGTAGGGCTGCAGCAGGTAGTACAGCACCAGGTAGTGCACCGAGAAAAACACGGACATGGCCAGAATGGCCAGAGGCAGCACCAGATAATCCGTGGGGGTGTCCGTGCCGCCGCTGCACAGCAGAAGCAGGGGAAGCCCCAGGGCGATGACGGCGGTGGGCAGCAGGTTGATGGCCGTCAGGGATTTCAGCCGGGCCGTGAAAATGCCCAGGATGACCCGGGGCTGCCGGTAAAACCGGTAGGACAGCATACTGCTGTCGCAGTTGAAGAACAGGACCTGGGTCACGGTGTTGCCCCGGTTGATGAAGTACATCAGAAGCAGCATCATCGGCAGCGCCGGAACCAGTGCGCCGTTGATGGCGGCGGCTATCTCCGGCAGCGCCAGACAGGCGGCGCAGCCCAGGGCCAGCGCGGCCCCGGCAATAACGGCGGTGCGCCGGGCCGGACGCATCAGAAGCCGGTAATTGCGGCGCACAAACAGCTCGTTGAACCGGGCACAGCCGGTTTTCCGGCTGTCCGGGCCTGCGTCCAGGGTCAGCTTGCTCTGATACTGGGCCTGGGTCTCCCGGGCTGCCGCCTGGAGACCGTCGCCGCTGAGCAAGGATACGGCGTCCGCCGTGAACAGGTGCCGGTACACCCGGCGATAGCCGGAAAAGCGCAGCAGATATGCGGCTCCCCACACGCCGCCAGCCGCAGCCAGCCCGCAGACAGCGTATACGGCGGCGGAGGGCAGGGCCCGGTTCAGCAGGAGAGGGGGCAGATACGCCGCCGCCAGCAGAAGAACGGAGACACCCTGCAGCAGGGAGAACCTCTTTTCGTCCCGGGGCAGGATACCCCGTCGGTGGAAGTGCCGCAGCTCCAGTCCCGCAGAGAGGAGCTTGACGCCGCACACCAGCACCGGGGTCAGCAGACACAGGGCCAGCCCCTGGCCCAGGATCAGATGCCCCACCAACAGCGCCGCCGCCAGGAAGCCCACGGCGGTTTTCAGCAGATAGTACCCATACGCCGACAGGGTGTAACGCCGGGCGTCCATCCGCAGGAGGATCACGGCGTAATAGGCGTCCTGACCGCCATTCAGCAGATTGTTGTTGAAAATACCGCCGATCAGCGTCAGAAACACCAGCAGGTGGCCGTACAGATTCGGCGGCAGCTCCCGGCGGATCAGCAGCAGGGGAGCGGCGAAAAACACCGCCATATACAGGAGCTTTCCCAGTAGTATGCCGAAAATCTCCCGCAGGACGGCCAGCACCAGCCCCAGGGTCTTGGCAAAGCTGTTTTCATAGGGCAGGCGCAGAAACCGCAGACGGTATAAAATCCCATTGACCCGGTAGGCCATGTGCAGCCGCAGCTGGAGGATCAGGGTGTCAAACCACATCCGGCTCCTCCTTCAGGGCGGCGATGATGCGGTCCTTGTACGCCTCATCGGCCAGGTCCTCCCGCCGTACCTCCTGCAGGACCCCATGGTGCAGGATCACGATGTCGTCGCACAGGTCCAGGGCCAGGTCCATGATATGGGTGGACAGCAGGATGATATGCCGGGTCTTGATCCGCCGCAGCAGGGCCTTCATCTCGTCGGCCACCACCACGTCGAAGGACGTCAGCGGCTCGTCCAGCAGCAGCACGGCGGGGTCCGCCATGATGTTCACCAGCATCTGCATCTTGTTTTTCATGCCGTGGGAGAAATCCTTCAGCAGCTTTCCCCGGTCGGCCGGGTCGATGCACATATAGTCCAGATACACGTCCGGGGCCTTGGGATAGGGGATCTTGCCCCGGTTGATCTCCAGGTAGAATTGCAGAAATTCCCGGGCGGTGAGAAACTCCGGCACCACCGGGGTGGAGAGCACATAACCCATGTCGTCGGCGGTGACGGGCCGGGCGGCACCGGTGTCGTCCTCCAGGTGGAAGGACCCGTCGTCGTCGGCGAGGTCCTCATTGAGGCAGTTGAAGAATGTGGTCTTTCCTGCGCCGTTGCGGCCGATGATGCCGTAAATCTTCCCCTGTTCAAAGGTGAAGGACGCGCCCCGCAGCACCTCCTGGGTCCCGAAGCGCTTTTGCAGGTCCTGGACTACCAGCTTCGTGGCCATCAGTCCACGATGCCGGTCAGGTCCAGGGGCTTGCCGTCGCGCCACAGGCGCTCCAGGCCATAAAACTCCCGGGCCTCGGCGTTGAAGACGTGGATGGCGATGCAGCCGTAGTCCAGCAGCACCCAGGTGCCGGCCCGATAGCCCTCGCGGTGCAGGGGCTCCTCCTGGGCCTCCTCCCGGAGGACCTTTTCCACGTTATCCACCAGGGCGTTGATCTGGGTATTGGAGGAGCCGGTGGCGATGACGAAATAGTCCGCCAGGGTGGTCAGATCGCCGATCTCCAGCACCTGGATCTCCCGGCCCTTCTTGTCGGACAGGGCCCGGGCCGCCATAAGGGCCAGTTCCTTCGCAGTTTTCATATCTGTTTACCTCTCAATAAATAGTCTCGGGCGTCCAGGGTGTTGTGATGCACGGGGTTGCCCCACTGCTGCATATCCCGGATGCTGTCGTCCAGCGCCTTCAAAAGGCCCCCGTCCAGGTCGGCATGGACCGCCCGGCGCAGGTCGTCCACCCCGGGGAAGTCCCGGCTGGGCTCGATATAATCCGCCAGATAGATGATTTTTTCCAGCTTGGTCATGTTGGGGTGGCCGGTGGTGTGCCAGTAAATGGCCCAATACACGGCATCGTCCACGCCGAACACGTCCCGGGCGATGGCCGCGCCGGTTTTGGCGTGCAGCAGCTTCAGGGCGTGCTGCTCCAAGTCGTCCAGGGGGATGCCGTACTGCCGGCACAGGGCCAGCTGCCGGTCCATGTCCAGCTTCTTGGTGCAGTCGTGAAGCAAAGCGGCGATCCGGGCCTGGGTCTCGTCGGCCCCATACTGCCGGGCCAGGCGCACGGCCTCCTGCTCCGTGCCCAGAACATGGGGCATGCGCTTGGGCTTCAGATAGCTCAGGGCGATGGGCCGCAGCCGGTCCGGGGTCAGGCGCCGCAGGTCCGTATGGACGCCGTACAGCCCCCGGCGCTGGATGTAGCCATACACCGGGTCCGTCACCAGCTCCTGCCCGCCGCCCTGGGCCAGGGCCTGACGCACCTGGGTGGAGGACAGGTCCAGAACGTGCTCATTGGGAATGATGGCAATATCCGCCCCGTAGGTCTCCTCCAGGTGCCGCTTCTGGGCGGCCAGATCGCCGCCGGGCTGAGGGTGGACCCGGTCAAAGGCCCCGATGTGGGCCAGGGACAGAATGTCCGCCGCATGATACCAGCGCTCCAGGGACAAAAACATATCCGTCCCCATGAGAAGCCACAGCTCATCCTCCGGATGCTCCATGCGCAGCTGGCGCAGGGTATCCACCGTATAGCTGAGGCCGGTGCGGCGCAGCTCCGTGTCCAGGGCCTGGGCCACGGGGCCCAGCTGGGCACAGGCCAGGGCCGCCATCTCCAGCCGGTCGGCGGGCTCGGCGCTGCCCTGGGGCAGGACCTTGTGGGGCGGAACGCTGGCGGGGATCAGCAGCAGACGGTCCAGCCCCAGGACGTCCATAGCCGCCCGGGCCGCCGTCAGGTGGCCCCGGTGGATGGGATTGAAGGTGCCGCCGTAAATGCCAATCCTCATACGCTGCGCTTCCTGTCTTTTTCCAGCTCGATCTTCCGCTTGTCCTTGTTGTGCTGATAGCGGAAGAGAACGAATTTGCTGCCGATGACCTGCACCACCTCGCAGCGGGCGGCTACCTTCAGCTCCTCTGCCGCTTCCCGGGCGGTGTACATGGAGTTTTCCAGCACCCGGCCCTTGATGAGCTCCCGGGCTTCCAGGGCGTCGTTGACCTGCTTGACCAGGTTCTCGCCGATGCCGTCCTTGCCCACGTGGACGATGGTGTCCAGGTTGGCGGCCATGCCCCGCAGCTGGGCTCTCTGCTTGCTTGTCAGTTCCATAGATGCTCCTCAGTTCTTTTCCAGATAGGTTTTCAGCTCCGCCGCGAAGGCCCGCAGGGCGTTGCCGCGGTGGCTGATGGCGTTTTTCTCCTCCGGCGTCAGCTGGGCAAAGGTCTTGCGCAGCTCCGGCACGAAGAACACCGGGTCATAGCCGAAGCCGTTGTCCCCCTGGGGTGCATAGGCAATGGTGCCGAAGCAATCTCCGGCTGCGTCCAGCCGGTCCCCATTGGGGAAGCAGCAGACGATGGCCGTGTGGAAATGGGCGGTGCGGGCCCCAGCACCCCGGAGATTCTCCAGCAGCAGGCGATAGCGGGCCTGATCACTGTCCACGCCGCCGTAGCGGGCGGAATAGATGCCCGGTGCGCCGTTCAGCGCGTCCACGCACAGGCCGGAATCGTCGGCAATGGCGGGCAGGCCGCTGGCCTGCATGACGGCCATGGCCTTGATGGCGGCGTTTTCGGCGAAGGTGGTTCCATTTTCCTCCGGCTCCAGGTCCAGGCCCACGTCGGACTGGAGGACCACCTCCACCCCCAGCTCACGCAGAATCTCCTGCATCTCCGCCAGCTTCTTGCGGTTGTGGGATGCCAAAACGAATTTCATAGAATTTCCCCCAGTATATTTTTCTCCAGCTCGATGAGCCGTGCGTTGCCCTGGGCGCACAGAGCCACCAGCTCCTGCTGCTCCCGGGGCGTGAAGGCCCGGCCCTCGCCGGTGCCCTGCAGCTCGATGATGCCGCCCTGCTCGTTCATGACGCAGTTCAGATCCACCATGGCCCGGCTGTCCTCGGAGTATTGCAGGTCCAGCATGGCCACGTTGTCCACGATACCGGCAGAGATACCGGCCACATAGTGACGGATGGGCATGGCTTTCACCAGCCCCTGCTCCAGAAGGCCCCGGCAGGCCAGGGCCAGGGCCACGAAGCCCCCGGTAACGGAGGCGGTGCGTGTGCCGCCGTCTCCCTGCAAAACATCGCAGTCCACGGTGATGGTGCGCTCGCCCAGGCGGCGCATATCCACCGCCGCCCGGAGGCTGCGGCCGATAAGCCGCTGGATCTCCGCGCTGCGGCCGGACAGCTTCAGCTTGTCCACGTCCCGGCGGGACCGCTCCCGGTTGGCCCGGGGCAGCATGGAATACTCCGCCGTGACCCAGCCGCAGCCCGGGCGCACATGGGGCGGCACCCGGTCCTCCACCGAGGCGTTGCACAGCACCACCGTGTCGCCGCAGCGGATCAGGGCGCTGCCCTCGGCAAATTTGATAAAGCCGGTGGTGATCTCCACCGGGCGGCTTTCGCCGCAGGATCTTCCGTCAGCGCGGATCATGGTCGTCCCTCCCATCAGAACAGGTCGCTCACAAATTCCTTGGCATCAAAGGGGGCCAGGTCGCCGATCCCCTCGCCCAGGCCCACGAACTTCACCGGCACCTGCAGCTCCTGGGCAATGGCGATGACGATGCCGCCCTTGGCGGTGCCGTCCAGCTTCGTCAGCACGATTCCCGTCAGCCCCGCTGTCTCCTTGAACTGCCGGGCCTGGATGAGTCCGTTCTGGCCGGTGGTGGCATCCAGCACCAGCAGGGTCTCCTTGGCGGCGCCGGGCAGCTCCCGGTCGATGATCTTCCGGAGCTTGGCCAGCTCCTTCATGAGGTTCGCCTTGTTGTGCAGGCGTCCGGCGGTATCCACCAGCACCACGTCGCTGCGGCGGGCCTTGGCGGCAGCCAGGGCGTCGAACAGCACGGCGCCGGGGTCCGCGCCCTCGTTCTGGCGGACGATGTCCACCCCGGCCCGGTTCGCCCAGATCTCCAGCTGGTCGGCGGCGGCAGCCCGGAAGGTATCGCCTGCGCACAGCAGCACCTTCTTGCCCTGCTTTTTCAGCTGATGGGCCATTTTGCCGATGGACGTGGTCTTGCCCACGCCATTGACGCCGATGACCAGAATGACGCTGGGCTGGGTGGACAGGTCCAGGCGGCTGTCGCCCACCTCCAGCTTTTCCGCCAGGATATCCCGCAGAGCGCCCTTTACCTGGTCCGCCGTCAGCAGACGGTCGTCATAGGCCCGGCGGCGCAGCTTCTCCGTGGCATCCAGGGCCACGTCCATGCCCACGTCCGCCAGGATCAGGGATTCCTCCAGCCGGTCATAAAAATCGTCGTCCAGAGAGTCGAAGGACATGGGCGCAAACCACGCGTCCCGGAATTTTTTGAACAGTCCCATAATCGTGTCTCCTTATTTTATATTCAGCTCTTTGGCCATATCGTTGAGGTTGATGGTGAGGATCCGGCTGACGCCCCGCTCCTGCATGGTGACGCCGTAGAGCACGTCGGCCTCCTCCATGGTGCCCCGCCGGTGGGTGATGACGATGAACTGGGTCTTCCCGGCGATGCGCCGCATATAGCGGGCATAGCGCACCACGTTGGCCTCGTCCAGGGCGGCCTCGATCTCGTCCATCACGCAGAAGGGGGTGGGGTGGACCTTGAGAATGGCGAAGTACAGGGCGATGGCCACAAAGGCCTTTTCGCCGCCGGACAGCAGGGTGATGGTTTTCAGCTGCTTGCCTGGGGGCTGCACCTTGATCTCAATGCCGCAGTTGAGGATGTCCTTTTCATCCTCCAGCTCCAGCCGGGCCTTGCCGCCGCCGAACAGCTCCAGAAACGTCTCCTGGAAGCTGTCGTTGAGGAGCCTGAACTGCTGGGCGAAAATTTCCGTCATCTGCTGGGTCAGCTGGTCGATGACGCCGGTGAGCTCGCCCTTGGCCTGCTCCACGTCCGCCCGCTGGTCGGACAGATAGGTATACCGCCCGTTGACCCGCTCATACTCCTCGATAGCCCCGATGTTGGGGGTGCCCAGGGCCTTGATGGACCGGTTCAGCTCGCCGATGCGGCGGGTGGCCTTGGGGACACTCTCCAGCTCCACCCGCTGGGCCTGGGCCTCAGAATGGCTCAGCTCATACCGCTCCCAGAGCTTATCGAGAATGGTTTTCTCCTCCATGGCGGCGGCGCTGCGCTTCTGCTCCAGCCGGGACAGCTCCTGCTGGGCGGCGATCACCGCGTCGTTGCAGGTCTGGGTCTGGCGGTTCAGGGCTGTGCGCTGCTGCTCCAGGTCCAGCTTCTCCTGCTGGAGGGTCTGCAGCTGCCCGCGCAGGTCCTCCGCCTGCCGGTGCAGGGAGTCGCAGCGGGTCTGATGCTCCGCCATCTGCTCCCGTGCCCGGACCTGGGATTCATGCAGCTGCCGGGCCAGGTCCTCCCGGCTGCGGCAGTCGCCGTCCAGGTCCGTCATCAGCTGGCGCAGGTCCGCCAGGCGGCTCTCCGCTCCCTGACGCTCGGCGGCCAGGGCGGCCTGCTGCTCCTTGCAGCGGGTGATCCGGTCGGAGATGCCGCCGGTTTTCGATTGCAGGTCGCTCTGCCCGGCCAGGCAGTCCTGGGCCTGTTGGCGCAGCTGCCGGGCCAGGTCCTCCTGACCGTCGATCTTCGTCTGAAGCTCCCGGCTGCGGGCGTCACCGTCCGCCGTCTGCCGGGTCAGCCGGAGGTTTTCGGCGTCCAGGGCCTCCAGGGTGGCTTCCAGGGTCTCCCGCAGGCTGTCATAGTGCTGGCCGCGGGTCTCCAGAGCCAGCACCTGCTGGGCGGCGTTCTGCTGCTGCTCCCGGGCCACATCCAGCTCATACTGGGCCTTTTGCAGGTCCCGGCCGGTTTCCTCCGCCCGGTGGGCGGCCTGGCCCAGGGAGGCTTTCAGTCCCGTCATCTGCTCCCGCAGCCCGGACAGCTCGCTGGCCCGGGACAGGACCCCGGCGCTGCGGCTGACGCTGCCGCCGGTCATGGAGCCGCCCCGGTTGATGACCTGACCGTCCAGGGTGACGATGCGGAAGCGGTTCTGATACCGCCGGGCCATATTCACGCCGCAGTCCAGGTCCTCCACCACCACGGTGCGGCCCAGCAGATTCTGGAAAATGCCGTCGTACCGGGCGTCATACGTCACCAGCTGGGAGGCGATGCCCACGAAGCCGTATTCCTGGGCCAGGTGCGGCTCCCGGAGCATATCGCCCCGGATGGCGCTCATGGGCAGGAACGTGGCGCGGCCCGCATCCCGGCGCTTCAGGAAGGCGATGGCCTCCTTGGCGTCGGTGTCCCGGTCCACCACGATGTTCTGCAAAGCCGCGCCCAGGGCGATCTCCAGGGCCACGGTGTATTGGGGGTCGGTGGTCATAAGGCTTGCCACGGGGCCGTGGATCCCGGACAGGGTGCCCCGGTCCGCCGCCTGCATGACGGCCTTCACCGCCCGGGAAAAGCCCTCGTATTCCTTCTCCATCTCCGTCAGCAGACGGATGCGGTCCTCCATGGCGGCCAGCTGCCGGCGCAGCTGTTCGGCCTGCTGGGCGGCCTCCTGGGCCCGGCGGCGCCGGCCCTCCATCTTCAGGCTATGGCCCTGGATGACGTTGGCGGCGGCCTGCTCCTCCTCCCGGGCGGCGGCCAGGGAGGCGTTGTTTTCTTCGGCCTCCCGGCGGCATTGGTCCAGCTTTTCCCGGGCGGCGGCGCTGTCGGCGGCGATGGCGGCCTGACGGGCCTGGGCCTGGGTCCGGGTGGCGTCCAGAGCGGCCAGCTCCGTCCGGCCCCGGGCGGCGTCAGCCACGGCCAGGGTTTCCTTGGCCCGCAGGGCCTCGGCTTCCTGCTGGGCGCTTCCAGCGCTTTCGGCCAGCTGCCGCAGGGCGTCCATCAGCTCCTCCAGCTGCCGGGCCAGGTCCTGGGCCTCCGCGTCGATCTGGTCTATGCGGTCCGTCAGGGCGTCAGCCTGGGTCCGGAGATTACCGGCCCGCTGCTGGGTGTCCGCCAGCTCCCGGTCCAGCCGCTCCAGGGTCTGCTTGTCATGGCTCAGGCTGTTTTCCAGCACGGCCATGGCGGAGGTCTCCTCCTGGGCGGCGGCGTCCAGCTGGGACATCTGGCCCCGCAGGGCCTCAGCCCGGACGTCGTTGTCCCGGATCTTCTCCAGGCTCTCCTCCCCGGCGGCATACACGGCGTCCAGGTCCGCCTGGGCACGCTGGCGGTCCTCCTGGGCGGTCCGCAGATCGGCCTCCAGCTTCAGGGCCCCGGCCCGCAGGGCCTGGAGGTTTTCCAGCCACACGGAGATCTCCAGCACCCGCAGCTCGTCCCGCAGCACCAGGTATTTTTTCGCCGTTTCCGCCTGCTGCCGCAGAGGCTCCACCTGCAGCTCCAGCTCGGCGATCTTGTCGTTGATGCGCACCAGATTCTCCTCCGTGCGCTGGAGCTTCCGCTCGGACTCCTCCTTGCGGTGGCGGAATTTGCTGATGCCTGCCGCCTCCTCGAACACCTCCCGGCGCTCGCCGCTTTTCACGGACAGGATCTCGTCGATCTTGCCCTGGCCAATGATGGAGTAGCCCTCCCGGCCCATGCCGGTGTCCATGAACAGCTCGTTGACGTCCTTGAGCCGCACGGACTGGCGGTTGATATAGTATTCCGACTCCCCGCTGCGGTAATACCGGCGGGTGACGGCCACCTCACTTTCGTCCCGGGGGAAGATGTGGCCGGTGTTGTCGATGACCAGCGTCACCTGGGCAAAGCCCATCTGATTGCGCTTTTCCGTGCCGCCGAAGATCACGTCCTCCATTTTGGCACCCCGGAGCTGGCGGCTGTTCTGCTCGCCCATGACCCACAGGATGGCGTCGGAGATGTTGGACTTGCCGGAGCCATTGGGGCCCACGATGGCGGTGATGTCCGCGCCGAAATTCAGCACCGTTTTGTCGGGAAAGGATTTGAAGCCCTGAATTTCCAGTGCTTTTAAATACACGTTTCTGTCACTCCTTCCGCATATCCTGCATATCCCGGATGATGCGGTCAATTTGGCGGGCCACGGCGATGAAGTCCTGCTCCGTGTAGCCCTTGGTGGTCATGGCTGCCGTCCCGATGCGGACGCCGGAGGTCTGCTGGGGGGAGCGGGTCTCGTTGGGGACGCAGTTCTTGTTCAGGGTGATGCCGTGGCGGTCCAGTTCATCCTGAACGGCTTTCCCGGTGAGCCCGGTGTCCGTCAGGTCCAGCAGGAACAGGTGATTGTCCGTGCCGCCGGTGACCACCTTGTAGCCCATGGAGATAAATTCATCGCACATGGCGCGGCAGTTGCGGACAACGGCGTGGATGTATTCCCGGAAATCCTCCGTGGAGGCCTCCTCCGCTGTGACGGCCTTTCCGGCGATGACGTGCTGCAGCGCACCGCCCTGTCCGCCGGGGAACACGGCGCTGTCCACCCGCTTGGCAAGCTCGGGCTTACAAAAAATCAGGCCGCCCCGGGTGCCCCGCAGGGTCTTGTGGGTAGTAGTTGTGATGATGTCTGCCAGGCCGAAGGGGGAGAGATGGTCCCCGGCGGCCACAAGCCCTGCGATGTGGGCCATGTCCACCATGAAATACGCCCCCACCTCCCGGGCGGCGTCGGCAAAGGCCGGGAAGTCGATGATGCGGCTGTAGGCCGAGGCCCCGGCCAGAATCAGCTGGGGGCGGCAATCCCGGGCCTTCCGGCGGATGTCCTCATAGTCGATGAAGCCATTTTCGTCCACCCCGTAGAACTCCATGTGGAACAGCTTGCCGCTGAAATTCACCGGAGAGCCGTGGGTCAGGTGGCCGCCGTTGTTGAGACTCATGGCCAGAATGGTGTCGCCGGGCTTCAGCACGCTCATATAGGCGGCCAGGTTGGCGGAGGAGCCGCTGTGGGGCTGGACATTGACGTGATAGTCCGTCTGAAAGACGGCCTGCCACTGGTGGCAGCAGTATTCCTCCAGCTCATCCACATACTGGCAGCCGCCGTAGAACCGGCCCCGGTTGCCGGAGGGATGCTGGGCGGGATAGCCCTCGGAATATTTGTTGGTCAGGCAGGAGCCTACGGCCTTCATGACATTTTCGCTCACGAAGTTTTCGCTGGCAATCAGCTCCACGGTGCTGTTCTGCCGGGCCTGCTCGGCGGCAATGATCTCAAAAACTCTGGATTTCAACGGTGTTCCTCCTCCATGGGACCTACGGGAGGGGACGCTTCCGCAGCCTGCGGCTCCCGTCCCGCTTGTGTGCATATATAATCAGCTTATGATATCATAAATCCCGGTTTTTTTCAAGAAAAATCGCAGGACGGGAAGCCGTCCTGCGAAAATCGGTTATTCCGCCCATGCCGGGTTATTTTCCGGCGACAGGCATTGGGTGACCCGGGCGAAGGTGTCCCGGTCGGTGTAGTAGGTGTAGGTTTTTCCCTCCGGATTTACGAACCGGACGAATATGCCCTCGCTGCGGTCGGAGCCGTCCGGCAGGTGATAGGGCCACAGCTCCAGCACCGCCCCGTCGCCGTAGTCCAGGCGGAGGCTGTCCTCCTTGGGGACGTCCCGGCTGAAGGTGGCGTTCATGTTGAAGAGCTTCCTGTACAGGGCATAGCCGTTTTCCTGGGTGATGCGCAGGTCCTGGCCGTCCACCCGGGCCCGGAGGGAGGTGAATTTTCCGCTGAAGGCGTAGGTGGTGCTGCTGGAGATGTCGCTTATGCAGCGGATGAACCGGTCATGATCCCGCTGGGGCTTGCTGATGGTCAGGCCCAGCACCGTCACCAGCGCCGCCGCAAAGGCCAGCGCCACCACCCACATGGGGTGCCACCGCCGCCGGGGTTTCTCCTCCCGGCGCACCGCATCATAAAGACCCATATCGTTCCTCCTATTCTTCGGGCAGGCACCGCACCAGCGTTTGCCATTGCATCCGGTCGGTGTCATACATATAGATTTTTCCGTTGGCTCCCCGGTACCAGACGAACACGCCGGGGACCCATTGACGGTTGTACCCGTCCCACACGTCTAGGCCCCAGAAGCGCAGGATGCACCCGTCTCCGAACTCCAGCTCCGCGTCCGGCGCAGAATCGGGGGCGCTGCTCTGGCGCTTGCCCATGCCGGCGGTGTTCAGCTCCAGATATAGCCGGGAGGCGGAGTCCTGGGACCAGAATTGCCGCCCGTTCTGCCGGACGTACAGGCCGCCCTGCTCCTTGGCATATAGGACGCTTTCTCCCAGCCCGCTTATAAAATGGCGGTACTGCCGCTGTAAATGGGCGGCCCATAGAATGGGAAAAAATGCCAGCAGCACCAGGGTCAGTGCGATGGCTATGCAGGCAAGCAGCCTGGGGTCCCGTTTCCGGGGCCGGGGTGCGCGAACGGCATCGTACAGAGGCATGGCGTGGACCCCCTTTTTTTTCCCTATTATACAGGCTGCCCCGCCTCTTGTCCAGCAAAACAAAGTTGCGCCGCCTTTTGGGCAGCGCAACTTTTACTTTACAGGTTACTTTTTGAAGCTGTCCTTCAGGGACACGCTGCGGTTGAACACCAGGTGGTCCGCCGTGCAGTCCCGGTTATCCATGCAGAAATAGCCCGTGCGCATGAACTGGAAGGTGGGGGCGTTGATGCCGGTGCGGTTTTCCACCCGGTCGAAGTCCCGGGCCACGTCCACCATGGCCCGCTCCACCTTGCAGCCCTCCAGCACCATCAGGGAGTCGGGATTCAGGCAGTTCAGGAAATCCTTGTCCGGGCCGTCGGGCTGGGGATCGGAGAACAGATTGTCGTACAGCCGCACCTCTGCGTCCACGCAGTTTTCGGCGTCCACCCAGTGCAGCGTGGCGCCCTTGACCTTGCGGCCGTCGGCGGGATCACCGCCCCGGCTGTCGGGGTCATATGTGCACAGGATCTCCACGATCTGGCCGTTTTCATCCTTGACGCAGCCGGTGCACTTCACCAGGTACGCGCCCTTCAGGCGGCACTCGGGGCCGTCGGGATACAGGCGCTTATACTTGGGAATGGGCGTCTCCAGGAAGTCCTCATGCTCGATCCACAGGTGGCGGCTGAAGGTGATCTCGTGGGTGCCCTGGCTGGGGTCGGTGGGGTTGTTCTCCACGGTGAAGGTTTCGCTCTGCCCCTGGGGATAGTTGGTGACGGTGAGCTTCACCGGGTGCAGCACCGCCATGGTCCGCTGGGCGGACACGTTCAGGTCCTCCCGCAGGCAGTGCTCCAAGAAGCCGTATTCCACGGTGTTGGGGGACTTGGCCACGCCAATGCGCTCGCAGAAATTGCGGATGGAGGCGGCGGTATGGCCCCGGCGGCGCAGGCCGCACAGGGTGGGCATACGGGGATCGTCCCAGCCGGAGACATAGTGCTCCTCCACCAGCCTGCGGAGCTTCCGCTTGCTCATGACGGTGTGGTCGATGCCCAGCCGGGCAAATTCGATCTGCCGGGGCTTGTGATAGGGGATGGACACGTTGCTGACCACCCAGTCGTACAGGGGCCGGTGGGACTCAAACTCCAGGGAGCACAGGCTGTGGGTAATGCCCTCCAGAGCGTCCTGGATGGGGTGGGCAAAGTCGTACATGGGATAGATGCACCACTTGGTACCCTGGCGGTGGTGATTGATGAAGCGGATGCGGTAGATGATGGGGTCCCGGAGGTTCAGGTTGCCGCTGGCCAGGTCGATCTTGGCCCGCAGGGTCATCTTGCCCTCCTCCACCTGGCCGTTTTTCATCATTTCAAACAGACGCAGGTTCTCCTCAACGGGGCGGTCCCGATAGGGGGACGTGGCGGGGATGCCGATGTCGCCGCGGTTGGCCTTGAACTCCTCCGGCGTCAGCTCGCAGACGTAGGCCAGCCCCTTTTTGATGAGCTCCACGGCGTATTCATAGTCCTTTTCAAAATAATCGGAGCCATAGAAGAAACGGTCGCCCCAGTCGAAACCCAGCCAGTGGATATCCTGCTGGATGGCATCCACATACTCGGTGTCCTCTTTGGCGGGGTTGGTGTCGTCCATGCGCAGGTTGCACAGGCCGCCGTAACGCTCGGCGGTGCCGAAGTCGATGCAAAGGGCCTTGCAGTGGCCGATGTGCAGATAGCCGTTGGGCTCCGGCGGGAAACGGGTGTGAACGGTCAGTCCCTGGAACCGGCCACCCTCTGCGATGTCCTCGTCGATAAAGTTCAGAATAAAGTTTTTGCTCTCGGCACTCTCCTCGTTCAGAGGGGCCTTCCCTTCCTCGGTCATTGTCTCACACTCCTTATTCGGTCGTAGTCCCGTGTTTTCACACTGAACTTATATTATACGGTTCCCGTCCTCTGATTGCAAGAGCTTTTGAAGGGGCGGGACAACTTTTTTTGCGGGCATTGCAAAAAGAGGGAGGAGAGCGGCGCTCTCCTCCCTCTTTGGAAGCTGCGGGGGTTATTTCCGTTCCGTCAGCTTGCTGGTGCACTTCTGCAGGAAGCGGTCGTTGGCGATGATGGCCCGGGTGTGGGTCCCCTCGCCGATGGGTCCCCAGTCGTCGCTGGCTTCCACCCGGAAGGTGATGGGCTTGCCGTTTTCGGACACGCCGGTGACGGTGGCCGTGGCCCGGACGGTCATGCCCACGGGGGTGGGGGCCAGGTGGCTGGAGTGAATGTCCACGCCCACGGTACCCTTGCCCTCCGGCAGGTCCGGCTGCACGCAGTCCATGGCGGCGTGCTCCATCATGGCCATCATAAACGGGGTGCCGAACACCTCCAGGCCGCCGGAGCCGATGGCCCGGGCGGTCATCTCCGGGGTGACCACCTGCTCAATGGTATAGGATTTGCCGATTTCGATCATATCCGTTCCTCCTTTATACGCCCAGCCGGGTCCACAGCCGGTCATACAGCCGCAGGGTGTCCTTGGGCAGGTTTTCATAGATCTCGCAGCGGTCCAGGGTCTCCGCCGGGGGAGCCATAATTTCGTAGATCTCGGGGTCCAGCTCCTCCTCGTTGACCTCCGCATAGTAGGCCGGGTACTGCTCCAGGGCTTCCCGGTTGGGGGAGGCGTACCAGATATAGTCCATGTTGGCCAGGTTGGAGTCCGTGGAGGCGATGAAGTTGATCCACTCCTCCGCCTCGGACATGTGCTGGGTGTCCTTCAGGACGCACATGGCGTCCACAAACCAGTTGCTGCCCTCCTCCGGGATGACGAAGGCCAGATCCTCGTTGTTCTCCA
>ERZ1107006.939-NODE-939-length-26891-cov-14.521128_pt1 | contig 26891 bp, 19 predicted proteins | sample MGYA00403696_ERZ1107006 | MGnify/ENA primary metagenome ERZ1107006 (study PRJEB35170, sample SAMEA104062441) | human gut metagenome | biome: human gut; feature: human-associated habitat; material: faeces | place: Denmark | collected 2012-08-13 ...
CGGGCGGCGACATCACGCACGCCATCCCCGACAATACGGGTTACATCACCGAGGGTCAGTTGTTCCTGCGCAACGATTCGGACACGGGTAAGGTTATCGTCGATCCGTTCCGTTCGCTGTCGCGTCTGAAACAGTTGGTGATCGGCAAGAAGACCCGCGAGGATCATCCGCAGGTGATGAACGCTGCCGTGCGTCTCTACGCCGATGCGGCCAATGCCAAGACCAAACTGGAGAACGGCTTCGACCTTTCGGACTACGACGAGCGTGCGCTCAAGTTCGCTTACGACTATTCGGAGAAACTGCTGGCGATCGATGTCAATATCGAAATTACGCAGATGCTCGACACGGCGTGGGAGCTCTTCGCCAAATACTTCTCGAAGGAAGAGGTGGCCATCAAGAGCGAACTGGTGGAGAAATACTGGCCTAAAACCGAGTAGAGCAATTCAACTCAAACAGAATGGCTATAAAATTCCAATATAACAAGACCTCGCTGGGCGAACTCGGAAAACAGCTGAAAATGCGGCAGAAGGCGCTCCCTACGATCAAGAGTAAGGAGTCGGCCCTGCGTTCCGAAGTGAAGAAGGCGAAGGACACCGCACAGGATTTCCGACGGCAGTTGGACGCGCTCACGGCGCAGTACGACTACATGGTTTCCCTGTGGGGTGAGTTCGATGCGGACCTGCTGCGCATCGCCGACGTCGATCTTGCGGAGCAGAAGATCGCGGGCGTGCGTACGCCGGTGTTGCAGGACATCCGTTTCGAGGAGAAGGATTACGACCTCTTCTCGGCTCCCGTGTGGTTCGCCGACGGAGTCGATATTCTCAAGCGCCTCGCGCGCCTGGGTATCGAGTTCGAGGTGTTCAACCGCAAGATGGAGTTGCTGGATTTCGCACGCCGCAAGACTACTCAGAAGGTAAACCTCTACGAAAAGGTGCAGATACCCGGGTACGAGGATGCCATACGCAAGATCAAACGCTTCATGGAGGATGAGGAGAACCTCTCCAAGTCGGCTCAGAAGATCGTGAAAACCAAACAACAGCAAGCCGGGGAGGGCGCGATGTTATGATAGCGAGAATGTCGAAATACGACCTGGTACTCTATGCGGGTCAGAGCAGCGACTTCATCGAGAAGCTGCGCGGCCTGGGGCTGGTCGATATCACCACTACGGGTTGGGAGCCTTCGGACGAAGACCGTCAGCTGCTGCTTACGATCGACAACCATCACAAGGCGGTCGAGACCCTGAAACGATTCTTGGAGGACGAGCGCTTTGTCAAGGACGAGCAGCCCATCGCCGACGGCGGCGAGGCTTTCGACCGCTACATGGCCGCTACGCAGCAGGCAGCGGCGCTCCGTTCGGAGATCGCACGCTTGCAGAAAACCGCCGACGAGCTGCGTCCCTGGGGCGATTTTTCGGTCGATACGCTTCGCAAGTTAGCGGACAAGGGCGTGGTGTTGCGCTATTTCTTCACCAGCCGTGCGGCTTACGAGAAGGATATCGAGGCGTGGTCGGAGCGTTATACGATCGCTCTGGTGCACGAGGGTGAAACCTTCGATTACTTCGTGGTCGTGACCCGGCCGGGCGAGGAGGTGGTGCTCGATGCGCAGGAGGTCAAGGCGCCGACGATGGACTGTCGTCAGGCCGAAGCCCAGATCGCCGAGGCTCGCAGGAAGCTCGCGGAGCTGGATCGGGAATTTTCCCGTGCGGCTCTTTCGGTGGAGGCGATCCGCCGGCATGGGATCGAGCTCAAGCGGAAGTTGGAAGAGATTCGCGTGAAGAATACTGCGCAGCCTGAAGCCGACGGTACGCTGGTTATTCTGGAGGGGTGGGCCGAGGAGTCCGATTCCGCGAAGGTAGATGCTCTGCTGGCCGAATACCCCAATCTGATTTTCCTGAAGAGTACGCCGACCCCCGAGGACAATACCCCGGTGAAGCTGCGCAACCGTCCCTTCGCCCATCTGTTCGAGGTGATCGGCGCGATGTATGCGCTGCCCAAATACGGCACGATCGATTTGACACGCTTCTTCGCGCCTTTCTATATGATCTTCTTCGGCTTCTGTATGGCCGAGGGCGGTTACGGACTGGTCATCATGCTGGGCGGTTTGGCCGCAGTGATGCTGGGTCGCAAGAAGGGGAGTTCAGCCATGAAGGAGATCGGTATGCTGACGATGCTGTGCGGATTTTCGGGCATGGTCTTCGGCCTGATGTCGGGCTCGTTCTTCGGATTGCAGCTTTCCGAATGGGAGTGGCTGGGCAGCCTGCGCGATCACCTGCTGACACCGGACATCCTCTTCCCGCTTTCGATCGGACTGGGTGCCGTGCAGGTGCTTTTTGCCATGATGATCAACGCTTATGTCACGGCCCGCAGCTTCGGCCTGCGCTATGCGCTGGGGCTGATCGGCTGGATCATCGTGCTGGTCGATAGTGCTGCTGCGTTCCTGTTGCCCGAGAGCGTGGGCTTCACGTTCCATTCGGTCGCTTATCTGGTGATCCTGGGCGTCGGCCTGGTGCTGATGTTCTTCTTCAATTCGCCGGGCAAGAATATCTTCGTGAACTTCGGACTCGGTATCTGGAATACCTATAATAATGTGTCGGGGCTGGTGGGCGATCTGCTGTCGTACATCCGTCTGTTCGCCATCGGCCTTTCGGGTGGTATTCTGGCGATGGTCTTCAACCAGTTGGCCGTTGGTATGAGTCCCGATATTCCGGTCGTGAAGCAGCTCGTGATGTTGCTGATCCTGCTGCTGGGACACGGCATCAACCTCTTCATGTGCGTTCTCTCGTCGGTGGTGCATCCGCTGCGTCTGACGTTCGTGGAGTTCTACAAGAACGCCGGGTTCGAGGCCGCAACGCGCGTCTTCACCCCGTTGAAAAACGAATAAACTAAATGATAATCAATATTAACAACTAAAACAAAATTCGATTTATGGAACCTATTACGTTGGGCTATCTCGGTATGGCCATCATGTTTACTCTGGCGGCCGTAGGCAGTTGCTATGGTACTACTATCGCGGGCAATGCCGCAGTCGGTGCGATGAAGAAGAACCCGAATGCCTTCGGTAACTACATCATCCTGTCGGGTCTGCCCGCTTCGCAGGGTCTTTACGGCTTTGCCTCGCTCTTCCTTATCATGAATTACCTGACCGATTCGGTTACGATGCTGCAGGCGGCCGCTATCTTCGGTTTGGGTATCTTGGTCGGCCTGGTGAACTTTTTCTCGTCGTATCGTCAGGGCCAGCTTTGCGCCAACGGTATCGCTGCCGTAGGTAACGGTCATGACGTGGGTACCAAAACCCTGATCCTCGCCGCTTTCCCGGAGTTGTACGGTATTTTGACCGTGGCGATCACCTTCCTGGTAACCGGTCTGATGAAGTAATCGAAATCCCGGATTTCGAAAGAACAGGCGGAGCTTCTGCAAGCTCCGCCTGTTTGTGTTTTGTGAGGAAGAGGGTGTGTGTGGAGGGGTTTTGGAGAAGGCATGAGAGGGGACGGTTCGATTCGAGGTGGAGTAAATTGCGGGGTTCGGCAATGTTGCTGTGTCCCGGCAGATCGGACGGTTACGGGGTGGAAACCGCTGGAATTCCGGGGTGTCTTCGGAATCCGGTCATGTCAGTCATAGACGGCTGTTTTGTGTGGTCGGCTTTGTTGGGTATGCTGCTTTATTCTGTTGTTTGGAGCGCTTGTTCGATTTGCTCGATCAGCAGGCGTTGTATTGTTGCGTCGTAGTCGGTTTCGGAGAGCAGGATTTTGCCATTGGGACTGATGATAAAGTTGCGGGGAACGTATCGGGTGGCGTAGAGCGAGTAGATTGACATGTCGGGATCCAGACCTACGGAGAATGCGATTCCCAGCTCGCGGCAGAACTCTTGAACGGTCTGCTGCGTTTCGCCTCGATTGATTGGAAGGAAGCGAAATTTCCGGTCAGCAAAGCGATCGACGATTTGGGTTTGCATCTGCTGCATTTGTTTCCGGCAGGTCGGGCACCACGTGGAGAAGAAGGTAAGCAACACCACGTTGCCTTGCAGGTCGGACAGGGTGATCGCTGTGTCGTCGAGCATTCCGACCGTGAAGTGAGGGGCCTCCTCTCCGACGCGGACGAGCGTGGTTTCCTTTTCCGTCGGGATCTCTTCGGAAAGGCAGCCCGTTAGGGCGAGTACAAGCAGGAACAGCACAATAGTCGGCTGTACGGTCCGGTATAGAAGTCCGAGATGTCGTGTAAGTCCGGATCGAGAGAAGAATCTTGTCTGTCGAAGAGCAGGCCGTAAATATGCCGTCATAGGGAGTTGGTTATAATCGTCGGGTAGAGTTCAAAATTCGTTCCGAATAAAAAAGCCGGAATTTTCCGGCTTTTTTTCGTGCAGGGAAATACCCCTCTTCAGTTGATATGGCTTGCCGCATGGGGATCGTTACCGCATTCGGTAAAGCTGGTCCCGCAGACGAGGCGTGAAGCCCGCCTCGCGGATCGCTTGTTGGATGCCTGCGGCATCGAACTGGTTGTGCGCCCCGGCCGAAGAAACGACGTTCTCCTCGATCATGATCGAACCCATGTCGTTGGCGCCGCTGTGCAGCGCTACCTGAGCGGTGGCCTTGCCGACGGTGAGCCACGAAGCCTGGATGTTGCGGATGTTGTTCAGAACCAGTCGGCTGACGGCGATTATGCGAATGTATTCCAATGGTGAAAAGCGGGTTGCAACTCCCTGCCGCTCCAATTCGGTGCCCGACGAGCGAAAAATCCAAGGGATGAAGGCCAGAAAGCCGTAATGTCCTTCGGGACAGCGGGCCTGCAGGTCGCGGATGCGCAGCAGGTGGTCCACACGCTGACGGGATGTTTCTACATGGCCGTACATCATCGTCGCCGAGGTCGGCAGGTTGAGGCAGTGGGCTTCGTGCATCACCTGGATCCACTCCTCGACCGAAGGTTTGGCGGGCGAGATGGCTTTCCGCACGCCGGGATCGAGGATCTCGGCCCCGGCACCCGGCAGGGAGTCCAATCCGGCGGCGATCAGCCGTTTCAGGGTGTCGAGCGTGGTGAGGCCGCTGATGCGGGCGATGTGCGCCACTTCGGGCGCTCCGAGGGCGTGCAGGCGTACCTGCGGATAGAGGCTCTTGAGTGTCGAGAAGAGCTCCTCGTAGAAATCGATCCCCAGCTTCGGGTGTAGACCGCCCTGCAGCAGCAACTGGTCGCCGCCGAGGGCGAGCATCCGCTCGATTTTCTCCTTGTATTCATCCAGCGTAGTGATGAAAGCCCGCTCCGTCTGGTGGGGTTTGCAGTGGAAATTGCAGAAGTGGCAGCCCGAAATGCAGACGTTGGTGATGTTCACGTTGCGGTCGATCTGCCAGGTCACGACCTCCAGGTCGGGCACTACGGCACGGCGCACGCGGTCAGCCGTGAGAGCCAGCTCCTGCAGGGGGGCCTGTTCGTAAAGCCAATACGCCTCCTCCGCCGTGAGGGGATCACGCTTCAGACATTTTTCGTATATCTCTTCCGCACGGTTGGGGCCGGTCCCGGCGGTTCGCTGCGTCTGTTCCCGGATCATCGCTTCGATCCTTTTTTGCCCCCTTTGCGGGACGTTTTGCCGCCCTTACCCGGTCGGGACGTGCTTTGGCGGCGTACCGGAATCGCTGCGTGCCCCTTTACGTCGTCCTCGCGGGAGTCGGCCGCCGCATCGTGCACCAGTTCGAAATCGAGCTGGCGGCGTTGCAGATCGGCCCGCTTGACGCGAATACGCACGGCATCGCCCAAGGTGAAGATCCGTCCTTTGCGGCGTCCATAGACCTCGTAGCGGTTCTCGTCGAACTGGTAGAGGTCGTCCTCCATTTCCCGCAGCGAAACCATGCCTTCGATGTGGGTTTCGTCCAGCTCGACGTACATGCCCCAGTCGCTCATGCCCGAGATATGGCCGTCGAAGAACTGGCCGATTTTATCCTGCATGAACTCCACCATTTTGTACTTGATCGAGGCGCGTTCGGCTTCGGCAGCGATCACTTCCCGCTCCGAGGCGTGTACGCAGAGTTTCTCGAAGGTGTCGCGGTCGGCCGATTTGCCTCCTTCGAGGTAGCGGGCCAGCAGCCGGTGGACCATCATGTCCGGGTAGCGGCGGATCGGCGAGGTGAAATGCGTGTAGTAGGGGAAAGCGAGGCCGTAATGACCGATGTTGTCGGTCGAATAGAAGGCCTTGGACATCGCACGTACGGCGAGGTTCGAAATGACGTTCTCCTCGATGCGTCCTTTGGCCTGTCCCAGCAGCTTGTTCATCTCCTTGGCCACGGCGCGTCCCTTGTCGGCCTTGAATACGTAGCCGAAGCGCAGAACGAAGGTCCGGAACTTTTCGAGCTTCTCCTCGTTCGGAACGTCGTGTACGCGGTAAACCATCGTACGCCGAACGGCACGGCCGTTCACTTTGTGATGTCCGCAGAATTCGGCGACCTGTTTGTTGGCCAGCAGCATGAACTCTTCGATGAGCTGGTTGGCCTCCTTTTGCTCCTTGAAATAGACGCCCAGCGGTTTGCCTTCGGCGTCGAGTTTGAACTTGGCTTCTTCGCGCTGGAAGCTCACGGCTCCGCGCTTGAAGCGTGTTTTGCGCATCCGCTGGGCCAGACGGTTGAGCGTCAGCACCTCTTCGGCGAAGTCGCCCTTGCCGGTTTCGATGATCTGCTGCGCCTCCTCGTAGGTGAAGCGGCGGTCGGAGAGGATGACCGTGCGGCCGAACCATTTGTCCAGTACTTCGGCTTCCTCGTTGAGCGTGAAGACCGCCGAGAAGCAGAGACTCTCTTCGTCGGGGCGCAGCGAGCAAAGTTCGTTGCTCAATTTTTCGGGCAGCATCGGAATCGTACGATCGACCAGATAGACCGACGTGCCGCGCTCCTCGGCTTCGGTGTCGATCACCGAGCGGGGTTGAACGTAGTGGGTCACGTCGGCGATATGTACGCCCACCTCCCACACGCCGTCTTCGATCTTGCGGATCGAGAGGGCGTCGTCGAAGTCCTTGGCGTCCGCCGGGTCGATGGTGAAGGTCGTTATCTTGCGGAAGTCGCGCCGGGCGGCATAATCGGCTTTGGTGATCGTCGAAGGAATGGCCTGGGCCGCATCTTCGACCTTTTGCTCGAAATGGTAGGGCAGGCCGTATTCGGCCAGGATGGCGTGCATCTCGGTATTGTTCTCTCCGGCGCGGCCCAATACCTCGACCAGCTCTCCGGCGGGGCTTTTGGAACCCAGCGCCCAGTCCGTGATGCGGATCACGACTTTGTCGCCGTGCTGTACGTTAGGGTTGTCCCGCTTGGAGAGATAGACGTCCATCGGCATACGCCGGGGATCCATCTTGACGAAGATGGCGTGGTCGCTCACGTCGGCCGTGCCCACGTATTGCTTGCGGCTGCGCTCCACGATGCGGGTGATCTCGCCTTCGAGGGACCCGGCGTGGGAGCGGCGGGTGATGACGAACTCCACGCGGTCGCCGTCCAGAGCATTCAGCGAATTGCGCTGGCTGACATATACGTCGTTTTCGAACTCCTCGGAGCGGATATACATCGCTCCTGTCGAGATCATCTGTACGATGCCCTCCTGACGGGGACGCTCCTTGCCGCTGAGACGGTACTTTTCCTGCCCGCACTCCTCGATAGTGCCCTGGGCGAGCAGTTCCGTGATGATTTCACGGGTACGAAGACGGCCCTCCTTGGTGGCGCCGCCCGAGGCCGAAGCCAGATGCTTGAGGGAGAACTTGTTGTTCGGGAATTCCCGGAACAGGTTAATGATCAGCGAAGAGCGGTCGAATGCGGCCGACTTCTTCGTATTTTTCAGTTTATTCATCGGTTGAAATAGTTACGGGCGAGGAGTTCCATGAACCGGATGCCGGTCGGAATGGCCGCCTCGTCGGGATTGAAGGTGGATGTATGCAGTTTTCCGGCTCCGGGACCGACGCCCAGGCGGTAGAAGATCGCCGGGTAGCGGGTGCCGTAGAAGCCGAAATCTTCGGAAGTCATGCGCAGGGGCAGCATTTGAAAGGGAATTCCTTCGGTTTCGGCCAGTGCGACGGCCTGCCGGATCAACTCCGGGTCATTGACCACGCACGGGTAGCCGGGGGTGAAGTGTACCCGGGTTCGTACGCCGTACGAGGCGTCGTTCGCGGCGGCGAGTTCTTCGATCCTGCGTTTCACTTCGGCCCGTTCCCGTTCGTCGAAGGTACGCATCGTTCCCTCCATATAGACCCGGTCCGGGATGACGTTCGTAGCGCCCGCAGCTTCGACCTTGCCGATCGAAACGACCCGTTCGGGCGTGTTCAGGGCCGTGAGGTGCAGGATCAGTTGTGCGGCGGCGCTCACCGTGTCGCGGTGTTCGGCACGCATGGCCGCGTGGCCGCCCGCGCCTTCGAGCGTGAGGCGCAGTTCGTCGTTGGAGGCCATGTACTTGCCCGCGCGGAAGCCCAGCGTGCCCGCGTCCAAAGCGGGTTCGACGTGCTCGCCGACGACGGCCAGCACCGTATAGCCTTCGAAGGGGTTTTCGGCCAGCACTTTGGAGGCTCCGCCGGGATTCGATTCCTCTCCGGGTTGGAAGATTCCGAAAAGAGTACCCTCGAAATTCCGCTCGGCGGAGAGCCGGAGCAGGGTGCCGTAGAGCACCGCTGCGTGGATGTCGTGCCCGCAGGCGTGCATCACTCCGTCGTTCTCGGAACTCCACGCCGCGCCGCTCTGTTCGCGGATGGGCAGGGCGTCGATGTCGGCTCGCAGCACGACGGCTCGCCGCAGGTCGCCGCGTCCTTCGATTTTGGCCAGTACGCCGGTTCCGGCGATCGGACGGCAGGGGATGCCTGCCTCGCGGAGCGCCTCGGCGATGAAGCGGGCGCTCTCCGTTTCGCGGAACGAAAGCTCCGGGTGGCGGTGCAGGTGGCGGCGAAACTCTACGGGTGTCATGGTTAAGCGTTTAATAGCAATTACTTTGCCCTATTCGGAATTAGAATACGTTGCGGGCGATCTTGCGGATGTTGTCCGTGCGTCCCATCGTGTAGAAATGGATGATCGGCACTTCGGCCGCCTTGAGCTCCTTGGCCTGGTGGATCGCCCATTCTATCCCGACCTCGCGGGCCGCCTGTGTGTCCTCGCCGCAGGCCCGGACGGCCTTCACCAGCTCTTCGGGCAGGCTGACGCTGAAGGTGCGGGGCAGGATCTCCAGGTGCTTGGGCGTCGAGATCGGCTTGATGCCCGGGATGATCGGTACCGTGATGCCCGCTTTGCGGCAGCGCTCCACGAAATCGAAGTACTTGCTGTTGTCGAAGAACATCTGGGTCACGATGTAGTCGGCTCCCGCATCGACCTTCTCCTTGAGGTACTGGAGGTCGCTTTGGGCGTTCGCCGCCTCGAAATGCTTTTCGGGATAGCCCGCCACGCCTACCGAGAACTTGGAGTGGTGGCACTCCTCGACTTCGCCGTCGATAAATTCTCCCCGGTTCATGGCCTGGATCTGGCGCACCAGGTCGGCGGCGTGGGCGTGTCCCTGGGCGTAGGGGACGAAGCGGGGTTCGTTCTGCCGCTTGTCGCCCCGCAGCGCCAGCACGTTGTGCAGCCCCAGGAAATCCATGTCGATCAGCGAATCCTCGATGTCGTATTTCGACCAGCCGCCGCAGATCAGGTGGGGAACCACCTCCACGTCGTACTTGCGCCGGATCGCGGCCGAGATGCCGACCGTGCCCGGACGGCGGCGCATGATGTGCCACTCGCGGCTTCCGTCGGGGCGGATGTCCTCTTTGAGGGCTTCGCGGTGGAAGGTGACGTTGATGTAGGCCGGGTTGAAATCCATCAGCGGGTCGATGGCTCCGAAGACGCTGCGCGTACCGTCCCCCTTCAGGGGCGGGAGCAGCTCGAAGGCGAAACGGGTCGTGCGCGAAGCGACGGCGCCCTGTATGAGATCCGTAATATTCATCAGATGTTATTGGGTATCAGTTTTTCGATCGTTTCTATGTCCATGTTGCGGCGTGCGGCGTAGTCGGCCAGTTGCTCTCGGTCGATTCGGCCGACGGAGAAATATTCGGCGTCGGCGAAGAACAGGCCGCAGAGCGCCTCCTCAGGTGTAATCATATAGTTGTCGTTCAGACGCATGGCGGTCGTCTTGTCGGCGGCCAGCAGGTCGAAGACCTCGCGTTTGAGCGAGTGGTCGGGACAGGCCGGGTAGCCGAAGGCCATGCGCCGACCCCGGTATTTGCTGCGGATGATCTGTTCGGGTGTGAGCGCCGGACCGGTTTCGTAACCCCACATCTGGCGGCGGATGAAGATATGCACCCATTCGCAGAGGGCTTCGGTCAGGCGGTCGGCCAGCAGCTTCGAGAGGATGGCGTTGTAGTCGTCGCCCTCCGCGCGGAACTTTTCGGTCAGCTCCTTGAGCCCTATGCCGCCCGTGAGGGCGAAGGCCCCGATATAGTCGGTCCTGCCTGCCTTTTCGTCGGCGATGAAATCGGCCAGACAGCGGGCCTGGGCTTCCCGGACCGGGGCCTGGCTGCGCAGCATCGGCAGGATGTATTTCTTGTCTTTCGGGCCGGTGACCACGATGTCGTCGCCCCGGCTGACGGCTTCGAAGATGCCCGCTACGCCCTGGAGGGTGAGGAGTTTTTCTTCGCGGATGCGGGCCAGCATCTTTTGCGCGTCGTCGTAGAGCTTGCGGGCTTCGGCGCCGTGTTCGGGGTTTTCGAAGATCTCCGGTACGCGGCCCTTGAGCCCCCACGCCGGGAAGAAGAAGTTCCAGTCGATCAGCGGCTCCACATCGGCGATACTTATGTCCGGAAACACCAGCCGTCCCGTATGTGCCGGAACGGCGATTTCGGACGCGGGTTTCGGCACGCGCAGCTTGCGCACCTGACCGAAGGGTAGGATCGTGCGGATCTCCTCGCGGCGGCGGTACTGGTCGCGCAGGGTCTGTTGCTCTTCGCGCACGCGAGCCAGATACTCCTCCCGGCCGGGACCGAGCAGTTCGCCGAGGATTTTGTTGTTGCGGCTGGCGTTGTCGGCATGGATCACCGGGCCCGAGTAGGTCGGAGCTATTTTTACGGCGGTGTGTACGTCCGAAGTGGTCGCACCGCCGATCAGTACGGGAATTTGCAACCCCCGGCGTTCCAGCTCTTCGCAGACGTGGATCATCTCCTCGAGCGAAGGGGTAATCAGTCCGCTCAGGCAGATCGCGTCGGCGCCCCAGGCGACGGCTTCGTCGATGATGCGGGGACACTCGACCATCACGCCCAGGTCGCGGATCGTGTAGCCGTTGCAGGCCATGACTACCGCCACGATGTTCTTGCCGATGTCGTGTACGTCGCCTTTCACGGTAGCCACCAGCACCTTGCCAGCGCTCTTGGCGTTCGCTTCGGAACCTTGCTCGATGTAGGGAGTCAGTACGGCGACGGCTTTTTTCATCACGCGGGCGGTCTTGACCACTTGCGGCAGGAACATTTTGCCCTGCCCGAACAGATTGCCTACGACCTCCATGGCCGGCATCAGCAACTGGTCGATCACCGCTAGGGGCGAGCCCAGCGTGCGGTAGCCTTCGAGCGCGTCCTGCTCGATGTAGTCGGCCACGCCCTTGAGCATGGCGTATTCGATGCGTTTGCCGAGCGGCTCCGAGCGCCAGGCGTCGGTATGCTGTGTCTGCGTCGCGCCGGTTTTGGTGAATTGCGAGGCGTATTCCGTGAGGCGTTCGGCGGCGTCTGCGCGGCGGCAGAGGATAACATCCTCGACCCGTTCGAGCAGTCCCGGTTCGATGTCGCTGTAGATTTGCAGCATTTGGGGATTGACGATCGCCATGTCCATACCCGCTTGGATGGCGTGGTAGAGAAACACCGAATGCATGGCCTCGCGCACGGCGTTGTTGCCCCGGAAGGCGAACGATAGATTCGACACGCCGCCCGAAATCTTGGCGTGGGGCAGGTTTCGCTTGATCCAGCGGACGGCTTCGATGAAGTCCCGGGCGTAGGCGTCGTGGGCTTCGATACCGGTGGCCACCGCGAGGATGTTGGGGTCGAAGATGATGTCTTCGGCGGGGAATCCGTCGTCGGTGAGAAGCTTGTAGGCTCGCTGCGCCACGTCGATCTTGCGGGCATAGGTGTCTGCCTGTCCCTGCTCGTCGAAGAGCATCACCACGGCGGCGGCTCCGTAACGGCGGATGAGGCGGGCGCGGTGCAGAAATTCCTGCTCGCCCTCCTTCAGGGAGATGGAATTGACGACGCTCTTGCCCTGCACCACCCGGAGCCCCGTTTCGAGCACCTCCCATTTCGAAGAGTCGATCATGACGGGTACTGCGGCGATTTCGGGCTCAGAACCCATCAGGTTGAGGAAGTCGCGCATGGCTTCGGGACCGTCGATCAGGCCGTCGTCCATGCAGACATCGACGATATTGGCGCCCGCTTCGACTTGGGCGCGGGCCACCGAGAGAGCTTCCTCGTAATTTTTTTCGCGGATCAGCCGCGCGAACTTGGCCGAGCCGGCGACGTTGGTGCGCTCGCCGACATTGACGAAGTTGGCTTCGGGAACGATCCGAAGCTGTTCCAGCCCGCTCAGGCAGGTCACGTGCCGCCGCTGCGGCAGGGGGCGGGGCGTGTAGTTGTTCACGATCTTCGCCAGTTCGAAGATGTGCAGGGGCGTGGTGCCGCAGCAGCCGCCCACCAGATTGACCAGGCCGCGCCGCATGTATTCCTCTACGTCGGCGGCGAACATCGCGGGCGTCTCGTCGTAGCCGCCCATGACGTTCGGCAGACCCGCATTGGGATAGACCGCCACGCGGAATTCCGAAACAGCGGCCAGCCGCTCCAGGTAGGGCAGCAGGGCCTTGGCGCCGAACGAGCAGTTGAGGCTCACGGCCAGCGGCTCGGCGTGTGCGACGGAGGTATAGAAAGCCTCGATGGTCTGTCCCGCGAGGGTGCGCCCTGACGAGGTGAGCGTACTGGAGACGATGACCGGCAGTCGCATGCCGCGTTCAGCGAAGAGGGTTTCGATGGCGAAGATCGCTGCCTTGGCGTTCAGCGCATCGAAGACGGTTTCGAGCATCAGCAGGTCGGCGCCGCCGTCCATCAGGCCCCGAGCCTGATTGTAGTACGCCTGCGAGAGCTGTTCGAAAGTGAAAGCCCGGGCGCCGGGGTTGTCCACGTCCGCCGACATCGACAGCGTATGGCTCGTCGGGCCCATCGAGCCGCCCACGAAGCGGGGCTTCTGCGGATTGCGGGCGGTGAAGGCGTCCGCCGCTTCGCGGGCGATGGCTGCGCCGGCCCGGTTGATGCGGTACGCCTCCGCTGCCAGTCCGTAGTCGGCCAGCGAAATGGAGTTGGCGTTGAACGTGTTGGACGTAATTACATCCGATCCGGCCTGGAGGTATTTCTCGTGGATTTCGCGGATTGTTTCCGGACGGGTGAGGTTCAGCAGGTCGTTGCAGCCTCTGAGAAGTTTTTCGCTCGCGGCGAACTCCTTGCCCCGGTAGTCGGCTTCGTCCAGGCCGTATTGCTGTATCATCGTGCCGAATCCGCCGTCGAGCAGCAGGATGCGGTGTTCGAGTTCGTGTCGTATGTCGCGGTTTTTTGTCACGTCGTGTGGTATTTTATTGGGGTATGATTTCGATTTCGAAGAGTTTGCTCCATCTTTTGCCTGTCACGAAGATACGTTCCGAGGCCGCGTCGTAGGCGATGCCGTTCAGTACGTCGGTATCCGGGGCGATCTCTTCGTCCGGGAGCAGGCCGCGCAGGTCGATGACCCCTTCGACAATGCCGCTGGCGGGGTCGATGATGACGATCTGGTCGGTGACATAGACGTTGGCCCAGATCTTCCCGTCGATCCACTCCAGTTCGTTGAGCAGTTGTACCGGGGCACCCCGGAAGGTGACCGGCACGCTGCGTTGCACCCGAAAGGTTTCCGGATCGAGGATGCGCAGGTATTCGCTGCCGTCGCTCATATAGAGCCGCTCGCCGTCGGTCGTGAGGCCCCATCCTTCGCCCGCATAGGCGAAAGTGCGGAGCTGCCGACCCGTCGCCGCGTCATAGACGTAGGCTTTGTTGTTTTCCCAGGTCAGTTGGTAGATCTTGCCGTCGAGCAGCGCGATGCCTTCGCCGAATTCGCTGCGGGGCAGCGTAGCCACTACGTCCGTGCGTCCTGTTTCGAGGTCGATGCGCTGCAGGCGGGAGTGTCCGTATTCGCCCGTACCTTCCCACATCACTCCGTCTGCGAACAGGAGCCCCTGCGTGTAGCTGTCGGTCGAATGGGGATAGCTTTCGATGACCCGGTAGGTGTAGGTGCGCGGCGCGGCGGGGGTAGCGGCCGGGGTTTCCGTTCGGAGGGTTTTCGTGCGTCCCGAGCAGGCGGCCAGCGTCATCGCCAGCAGTCCGATCCATGCGATTTTTGTCATTGGATTCCGTATCGTTTGTATGCTGTCCGGCTGCGGCGTTGGCCGTTTATAGCCGGTATGTCCTTATTATAATAGGCAACAAAGATAGCTATTTTTCGGAAAAAGACGTCGATTTCGGCGCCCGAATTACGGATCGGAGGGGCTGCCGGTCCGGGTGCTTTTCCCCGAAGCCCTTTCTGAAAGAAAAACGGATCGGTGCGGAGATATTTATCGGGTGTTTGTTGCTTGCTAATGAATTATTTTGTACTTTTGCCGACCCGAACTGTAACGTATAAAACAACTGAAATATGAATATCGTAAGAGAACAGCGCGAGCAGAATAACTCGCTCATCAAGGTGACCGTAGGCGAGAAGGATTACGGCGATGCGGTCGAAAAATCCCTGCGTGAGTACAAACGCAAGGCCAATATTCCGGGCTTCCGCCCCGGTATGGTGCCGATGGGCGTGATCAAGAAGATGTACGGCAAGGGCGTGCTTGCGGAGCAGGCTTACCGCCAGGCTTCGGAAGCAGCGTTCAACTATCTGCAGGAGCAGAAGATCGATTATGTCGGTGACGTGATCCCTTCGGAGGAGCAGGGCGACTTCGATTTCGAGAACGGGACCGAATTTGAATTCATCTTCGAGATCGGCGAAGCTCCCGAGGTGAAACTCGAGCTGTCGGCGAAAGATAAGATGACCTACTACACGATCAAGGTCGATAAGAAGATGCACGACGATTACCGCAGCAATTTCCTGCGTCGTTTCGGCCGTCTGGTGGATACCGACAAGGTAACGGCGGACGAAGCGCTGGAGGTGACGCTCGACAACGGTGATATGAAGATTGAGGGCGCTTACGTCGGACTGATTTCGATGAACGAGGAGGAGCGCAAGCCCTTCATCGGCAAGAAGGTCGGGTTCAAGACGCAGGTCAATGTCAATGAGCTTTACAAGACTCCGGCGCAGCGTGCCGCCGTATTGCAGGTCAAGGAGAACGAATTGGAGGGTATCAAACCCGAATTTTCTCTCGAAATCACCAAGATCCGCAAGTTCGCGGAACCGGAGCTGAACGAGGAGTTCTTCAAGATGGCTTTTCCTGCGGGCAACGTCAAAACCGCCGAGGAGTTCGAGGCGTTCGTCGATGCCGAAATTTCGAAAGAGCTGCGCCGCGAGAGCGACTATCTGTTCACGTTGCAGTTGCGTGATTTCCTGTTGAAGAAAGCCGGGCTGACCATGCCGGTCGAGTTCCTCAAGCGCTGGCTGTACGTCATCAACGAAGGCAAGTTCACCAAGGAGGAGATCGAGAAGGATTTCGACGCTTTCGTAAAACTGTTCACTTGGAATTATCTCCAGAAATATTTCATCAAGCAGGATAACCTTACGGTAACCCCCGAAGAGGCTACTGCAGAGGCCAAGGCGTTGGCACAGGCCCAGTTCGCTCAATACGGATTGCCGACGGCTCCGGAAGATATGCTGGCCAATTACGCCAAGAAGATTCTCGAGGACCGCGAGCAGGGACAGAAGATCTACGAGAAGCTGTATGAGATGAAGGTGGTCGAGGACGTGAAGTCCAAGATCAAGGTGACCGAAAAGGCCGTTTCTGCCGAAGAGTTCGCAAAACTGGCCAAGGAGATTTAAGAAACAGCGGAAAATTGGTATCCGATCAGAGCTTTGAGGGTTTGATTTTTGCAATCACTCCCTCAAAGTCTGTTTAGTAGTCATACTTCTGTTTTTTGCTTCTTCCCTCGTTTTTGCCGGATTCGAGCCTGCATCGTGTGTTGGCCGGGTACGGGAAATCGAGTAGGACCGGAGGCAAGTCGCGGAAAAATTTTTGAACCGGCTTCCGATGTTTTTTATTAACTTGCAAACTGTTCGGTTATGAATGAATTTGAAAAATACGCCACCCGGCATTGCGGTATCAATAGTCTGAAACTGCATGATTTCCGCTCGCAGTACGCGGCCTACGTGTCGCCGACGATCATCGAGGAGCGCCAGTTGAACGTGGCGACGATGGACGTCTTTTCGCGTTTGATGATGGATCGCATCATCTTTTTGGGGGCTCCGATTTACGACGATGCGGCCAATATCATCCAGGCACAGCTGCTGTTCCTGGAGTCGGCCGACCCGGAAAAGGACATCCAGATTTATATCAACTCCCCGGGCGGATCGGTGACGGCCGGTCTGGGAATTTACGATACGATGCAACTGGTGCAGCCCGATGTGGCGACCATCTGTACGGGACTGGCCGCTTCGATGGGCGCCGTGCTGCTGACCGCCGGTGCTGCAGGCAAGCGCTCGGCGTTACCCCATTCGCGGGTGATGATCCATCAGCCGCTGGGCGGGGCTCAGGGGCAGGCGTCGGACATCGAGATCACGGCCCGCGAGATCCGCAAGACCAAGCAGGAGCTGTACGAGATCATTGCGGCCCATTCGGGCGCTCCGATCGAGAAGATCGAAAAGGATGCCGACCGCGATTATTGGCTGTCGGCTCGGGAGGCCAAGGAGTACGGGCTGATCGACGAGGTGCTGACCAAGCGGGGATAATATTTCTGTTTCAATCTGCAGGGGACGGTCGATTTCGGGAGAGAAAATGTATCGTTTCCGATCAGCGGAGGCAGAGCGGGGCGCTCGATAGGCCGAGCGGAATAAATGAAGAACCCGGTTCGATATTTCCGGTGTGCGAAGTCGGAACGAGGCCGATCGACGGCCGGGTAGAGATGATGGCGGGAGTTTGTTTTCGACTTTATCCCGGCAGAGGCTCGTCCGAAAGTTCGACCGGGACCGGGAACGAAATTCGAAGGAAAACTAAAGACCTATGGCTAAAAATTACGGAGAAGACCTTTACGGCAACGAGAGCGATGCGTGTTCGTTCTGCGGGGCCAAACGCCGCGATGGTGCGATCCTGTTGAGTTCGTCCAAGGGTTGCAATATTTGCAGCAAATGTATTGATGATATTATTGACAGTGTTGGCTATACCGTATGCGGCATTTACAATAGTTCCGCAGAATAAATTTATTATAATATTTACGCCTTGTATTTGGCCTAATACAGCTACACTTCCAACTATATCCCACGCTGAAAACGAAAACATTTTCTTAAACACGCTTTTGTCGAAACTCCAAGAAAACCTGCATTCGACAAAATGTTTTCTGCAATACCAATTATATATGACGGCTGAAGAGGTGCTGACCAACAAAATGAGGAAAGCATAGAATATGAGCTTGTCAAATGGCGCAAATGTCAACAAGAAGACGATGGCAAGTTTCATCACAGCATCATATATGCTCATATAAGCATACATATTGAATTTTTCATGTGCCACCAATGCTGCCATAAACGGCACTTGAATGATGCTGACCATGCAGGCAATGATGGAAAATTGATATACCCAAATTGCCGCATTTAATCGTCCGGGGGCAAAATTCATTTTATTCAACAGAAACCATAAGCCTATAGTTTCGGCAAGGAACAGTATTATCATTGCCAAAAAGGTGTATATAACAATAGCTGTCGAAAATAGTTTCTTCAGTTGTACAATATCGCCACGTCCCAATTCAAATGTCAAGAAACGCTGTGTACCAGCATTCAACGATCCATTGATGAAAGTAAACATCGTTACGATGCCGCCTACTACACTGTATAAGCCATAATCCGATATTCCTAATTCCGCAAGAACCACACGGGACGTGTACAGTCCTATGACCATTGTCAATAGTATCCTGACATACAGCAGCAGTGTATTTTTGGCTATGCGCTTATTGGTTGATTCACTCGGCATGGTTGCAGTATTTTTCAAATATATCTTGTGGCACACGTTTTAATTGAGCTTGCTGTTGTACCTATCAAGTATGCCACAGCAAACGACAAGCACATGCCCACAGCTAAAGCCGCCATAGGAGGCATGGCAAAATGTTCTGAAATCACTGTAAATATATATTGATGGCACAAATATATTTCAAGTGAATATTTTCCTATTCGATTAATAATGAATAATATATGAGATTTCTTCATAAGAAAGGCAATAAGAGCGAATAACGGAATCAGTAGTAACACATTAAACATATCCAATATGAAACGTCCGTTATCGGGAATAACCGACCTGTCCGGTAGCAATATCGCCAACTTTGTGAAGAAATCATGACTCGTTGGGTCACTATTGGCTAATATTGTATAGTGGAACACGCCCACATTGGCCAATGTGGCCAATACTCCCAATAAAACCACTTTGTAGATTCCAAATCTCAACGGCCTAATAGCTATGAACATTCCAAATACGAACACAGGAAACCGTTTCACAACCCAACGCCCATATTTTATCAAATATGGAGCATCGGCTTCATATTGCCAAAAACAAATTGTTATATATGTGGCAATAATTATTGCTAAAAATGCAATCCCCCCCCGTTTGTCTATTATTTTGTAAATAACAGGGGCAAGCAGGTAGTAAATAACTATGGCATATATGTACCAATGTGACAGAGAAAACAAGTCCAAAAAGAAGTCTTGCATAGGAGGCATCGTGGGAATATAACTCAATGCAATCTTGCATAAACCGAACAGAATACAAGCTGGTATAAGCCTGATTACCCTATTTTTGTAATACTGTCCTAACGAGTTTTTCGCAAGCGAATGCGCAATACCAAAGCCTGATATGAACAAAAACACCTCTACACCTATGTATCCTAACATTCGCACCCATTCAAAGAAAATACCGTTGGTAATCCAATTTTGATGGTATAGCATAATGGAAACCATTGATATTCCCATTGCCGATATGCGATATTTCGATATTAATGTGTTAAAGGGGTATTTTTCATTCATTGCTAGTCATCTATTGTATTTGCATTTTCCAAAACAAATTAATGCATCCTTTGGGGACATGTTAGAATTGTGCGTTGAAGCCTTCTGACAGCACAAAATATGTTTTTAGATTCAGACTATCCATGGACTTCATAAAGAGGAAACTCTTCTATATTTCGTAATCCCCTTTCACTCAAATTCTATACAATGAACTTCCTGCAGCAAGGGGTTGAATATGGCATACTGTTGTTTAATACCTTATGATTTTTTGTTCCTGCAAATAAGTTTTTCATTTTTGAAAAAGCGGTACTGTGAAGTCCTTTTTTAAAATACTTAACAATATCATTTATGTAATTGCAAATGTACTTCAATTCAGTCTTCGTATCAACGGAGATGTCAGCTTTATCACATAAACTTAAGAATGAGGCAAGACTTTGCCGTAACGTACTCCTATATGAAGTTTCTTTAGCTTGCTCAATGGCAAATAATTTAGTTAGATCATCATATTTTATATTCATACTTCTTACGCAATAAATTATTTATAAACAAATTGCTCTGTTCAATGTATTCAATCGATGCAAATCTGTACCAGTATAGTCGTACATTCTTAACTTTTGGAGCATTAAAGCCTTTTTCTTAACTTCTTTACCATACAAACATAGAAGCGAAAATTGATTAAGCTGAAACTGAACATTTATAGATTTCAACTGTTGGTAATCACTCTCGTTCATATACAGATAACGTTCCGGATGTGCTAATATAGGATAATAACCTTTTGCTTTGATACGGAGCAGGATATTCTGCAAGTCCATCGGGGGATTGAAGTAACTTGTTTCCACCAACAGGTGTTTGCCAGCTTTACCAATAGGCAGTAGGTCGTTCTTATTCAATCGCTCTTCAAATAGGTTGTCCAGCATATTCTCAGAAGCAAGATTCAATGCTATATTACCTTGGTATGCGCTTTGTAATTCAACGAAACGTGCCCTCAAATGTTGGGTCGTATTTGGCATATCCTCCATAATGTGCGGAGTGAGCCATACTTCCTTTACTCCCAGTCGTTCGTATTCCCCTAAAATTTGCAGAGCTTCATCCATCGTCTGTACGCCGTCATCCACATCGGGGAGGATATGGCAATGCCAGTCGGTGAAGCCACGGAAAAATCCACTTTCTTTCAAAGTCTGTTTTTTACGGAACGGCCACATGATTACTTGGAGCTACTGCCGTAATAAGAACCGCTTCCATAACCGTATCGGTAGCCATACCGATAACCGTATCTTCCGCCGGCTCCTTCTGTCCCATTGAGGATTACAGACATATTCTTGTATTTCTTCTCTCGATAGATGTTTTCCAACTCCGGAAGCATGCTGCGTTCCAGCAAGCCTGCACGTACCACAAAAACGGTACGGTCGGCCAGTTTCTCTATGATTTGCGTATCGGCCACCAATTCAACTGGCGAGCAGTCTATCAATACAACATCATATTGCTGCTTTAAGGTATGGATTGCTTTCTGTAGACGGTCATCGAACAACAGTTCGGTCGGGTTGGGGGGGATAGTGCCGACGGGGATGAAACTGAATGAAGGGTGCTGCTCGTTCGTAACAATAATATCCGAAAGTTTGTCGATCTGTCCTCCTAAATAATTACTCAAACCAATTTTGGGCGAATGGATATAAGCTGAAGCAGAGGCATGGCGAAGGTCGCCGTCAATAACCAATACTTTTTTATTTTTGATGGCAAGACTTATGGCTATGTTCATGGTCAAGAACGATTTTCCACTGCCCGGATTGAACGAGGTAACTACAATCACATTGGAGGATTGATCTTTGCCAATCATGAATTCCAGATTGGTACGCAAGACACGAAAAGCCTCATTCATAATATCACGGCTTCCTTCTTTAACCACAATGGTATGTGCCTCATATGATTTTACTCTTTTCTTACCACGTATAGACAAAGGAATCTCTCCGATAAAGGGAACACTTAGGCCATCCAAGTCCTTTCTTCCACGAACACGGGTATTCATGTTCTCACGAATGAAGATGATGACTACCGGTATCAATATACCCAAGGCAAAAGCCACCAGGAAAATGTTCTTCTTTACGGGAGCGGTAGGAATCATGCTTCCTCCAGGTTTTGTTATAATACGGGTATTGTAGGCCGTAAATGCCTGAGAAAGCTCGTTCTCCTCACGTTTTTGTAACAGATATAGGTAAAGTGACTCCTTCACCTTTTGTTGGCGTTCCACGCTAAGCAGGTATTTGGACTGCTTCGGGTTGGAGGCAATCTGCGAAGTTGCCTGTCCCCCAATGGCCTCCAAACTTCTGATTTGTGCACGCAAAGCTACCATTTGGTTGTCAATGGAAGTGATCAAAGCGCTTCGCATATCATCCAACGACTTGTCCATTTCCCTGACTAAGGGGTTCTTGGCACTACTGTGAGACACCAAGCTATTGCGCTCCAATAACTTGGTATTATATTCATTCAGTTGTGTGGCAAGGCTTGCATTTTCAATGCCGGAATTGGCAGGGAGTAACTGATGTTTATTGTTTTCATTGGTCAAATAGTTCTTTATGTATCGGGCCATATATGCCTGGTTGTTCAATTCACGAATTGCGGCATTGGCTTCATTGGCTTGAGTCATATACATATTTGCCGCCGCCTGTACATCCGGCAGCAAATGCTCACTTTTGAAAGAAGATATATCATCATCCACATTGCCAAGCTCACCCTCTATCACACCCAAACGCTCATTGATGAACATGGAGGTACTGACCGCTATCTGATTCTTGTCCCTTACCCAGTTCTCATTGTAAACGGATATAAGGGTATTGAGCACATCTTCCGCCCGTTGGGTGGACACATCCTGAAAAGACAACGTGATGATATTGGACTTCTCATCGTTCTGGGATATATTCAAGCGAGCTGAACAGCCAGCTGATGCCGCAGACAAAGACTGGCGGGTTACATAAATTGTGCTTACCGTTTTATCTGAATAAGCAGCCGATGGAATAACGACAATAGGGCCTAGGGGGCTTTGAATACTGTCATTCAAATTGCCTTTCACAAAACCATCATTTTCTATTTCTGTTCCATTCCGTGTAAAAGAGGATAATTCCACTGCACCATCCTTTGCCAGATGCAGTTCGAAAGTTGCGGATTCATTCTCGGAAAGATTAGGAATCACCACCTGGACAGGAAGTTGGTTTCCATACACAGTCTGTTTATGAAAACGTCCGTCTGTCTGATAATTCATTTCCAAATGCAATCGAGACACCACTTCACGCATGATGTCGGGAGACTTCAAAGTTCCCATCTCGTTATAGACATTGGTGTTGGTCGTAAACAGTCCCAGATCGGAAAAAGACTCCATATCCGTAGAAGAAGATTTCCCTTTGGAATCGTCCTTAATCAAAATAGAGGCAGTTCTGACATATACCGATGGGGTTCTCAACAGATAAAAGGTCGCAACCCCCAAACATAAGGCCAATGAAATGGCAAACCAGTGCCATTTGTCGAGACAGAGGTAAAACAAATCCTGTATGGTAATGAAATCCTGCGTATTTTGTACTGTTGATTTATTCTGAATAGTAGCCATTTCTCTTTTTTATTTAGCGATAAGTACAGCGATGGAGGTCAATAAAGAAGCCAGGGAAATCCAGAAAGAGGTGCTGCGCACATTGTTCCCGTTTACGGTAGACTGACGGGCTTTGGTAGCATTAGGCTCCACATATACCACATCATTCTGTTGCAGATAATAGGCAGGTGAAGTATAAAGATGCTCAGCCGAACAGAGATTGACACCATAAACCCGCTGTTTTCCTTCTTCTTTACGTAATACTAATACCTTTTCTCTCTTTCCGTAAATAGTGAGGTCTCCCGCTTGGCTTAAGGCATCCAGGATTGTAAGGTTATCCTTGTCGATACTAAAACGGCCGGGATTGTTCACTTCACCCATTACGGCTACGCTGAGATTCATATATTCCACCGTAACGACAGGGTCTTTAATCAAATCATGCGACTGTAGCTCTTTCTTAATATAGGCAGCCACCTCTTCACGGGTCATACCGGCTATGTGAATTTCTCCCAATACGGGAAAGTCAATGTTCCCTTTGGAATCTACCGTATAACCGGACACACCACGATTAGAACCGGAAGAGCCCTCCATGCCGATCTGTTGAGAAACAATCGGCAAGTTAAACAGGTTGGTCAGGCGCAAATCCTGGCTGTTGACTAAAATAGACAATTTGTCTTTCGGTTGAATCTTAATCTCTACCGGAGCGGTAAGCGCCAATTCGCTTTCGCCCGGACGTAAATCTTGAAAATAAGTGACTTCTTTTGAAGTTGAGCAAGCTCCTAAAAACAGGAGTAATATTGCCCCAATTAAATTTTTGCAAAAATTCATATTGATATAAAACTATAGTTTCGAATGAGCTATATGGATTCTACGGGTTAACCATAGATTACCCAAGATCCATATAAAGATGTCCAGTATTAAAAGCAAGGTTACATTTATATAACGTGAAAGCAGAATATTGCACAGTGTAAAACAGACAGATACCAGTACAATGGCAATCATAACTGTACGCTGTCTCATGCCAACAGCAAGCATTTTGTGATGGATATGGTTCTTATCTGGCAAAAAGGGATTCTTTCCGTTTCGCACACGGTGCAAATAAACCCGTACCACATCAAAACAGGGAATGATAAGCGGTGAATAGGCTAAAAAGAAAGCATTAGGCTGTTGCATAGAGTGATTTACCGGAAACCCGTCAAGCAGTTTCAGACTTAAAATGCAAGTCATCATACCAATCGTCAAGCTGCCGGTATCACCCATGAATATTTTGTTCTTTTTGGCAGGATCTCCAAATACGTTATAATAGAAAAAGGGGACGAGCACTCCAAGTGTCGCAAAAGCGAGCAGGGCATAAATGTATTCACCTATTATAAAAAACACCAAACCATAAAAAAGCATAGCTACTCCACACAATCCGGAAGCCAATCCGTCTATCCCATCTATCAGATTGATGGCATTGATAATAAATACCACGGCGAATAAGGTAATGGGGTATCCAATCCATTCAGGAAGAGCGTGAATAAACAGCAAACCGTGCAGGTTATTGATCCACAGCCCGCCTGCAATGACCAGTAATCCGCAAATAATCTGTATGGCGAACTTGGCACGGTAACGGATACCAATCAGGTCATCAGCCATCCCAACCAGATAAAGCATTATAATGGTACAGAAGCCGAATGCCAACGGGCGGCTTTCACTGCCGATATTACCAAGAAGCTGACCGTACCCCAACAACATATTGAGTCCCAAAGCAAGTGCCACCGAGAAAAAGACAACCGGTTTGAAGGCTATCCCTCCTAAACGGGGTACTACCCCCTGATGGATCTTCCGTTCATCAGGCACATCAAACAGACGCTTACGAAATGATATCAACAAGATTTGTGGAATCAAGACGCCGGCACAAAATACGCTCAAGGCGAATACAAATAAGGAATTGACAACCCAAAAGGCACTGGGATTGTCCATTACATTCGAAACAACAGTCATAAATATCGTATCAGACAAATTGAATATATTCAGGAAGAACCTCCACCGCAACAGCGAGATAACCCTTTAATTCGACAAGCAAGCGTTTTATCTTGCTGCCTCGTATTTTAAGCAAACAGCCCTCATATCCATTGAGAGAGCCTCCGATAATCCGAATTTTACGTCCGCACATCTGAGGGGTTATCTCTTCCGGCAAATAATATTTGGGTGAATCGGAACTGCTGACGGCTTGTATGAATCTGTCCATTTCCAAATCAGACACAGTCATAGGTTCCCGGAACGTATTCCGCAACCAACGGTATTGAAGCGTTTTGGTTCTTTCCACAATGGAGTCCAAATGCCGACGGGAATCATAAACAAAGAGCAAATCTTGAATGACCGGAACTTTCTCACGTACCTTTTTATCCTTTTGCAAAATGATTTGCCACTTCAAGGGGACAAATACCTTTACACCCGCTTCTTGCAATTGTTTGTATGCCGGCTTTTTAGCATTGCACCGTTTCAAATCACGCATGACATACCATTGTGCGTATTCAGTATTTTCCATCGAAATGCTTTAGTTTAGGCAAATATTACCAATCCTGCTTGATCGATCTATTTACTAATAATCAAGCAGTTATATAATACTTTCCAAAAGTAGGAATCTTTTGTTCCTTTAATCATCCCTTGCATCGCTATTCTAGAAGGCAAGTATTCACTTATACTAAAACATACTACTCTTCTTAAGAGAAGTATATTTCGTTTGCAAAAGTACGAAAAAATCTAAAAATCAAGGCATAAAGTGAACTTTTTTTTACTACTTATTTTTAAGAATCTTCAACATAATGCGTAAAATGAAAAACAATCATCCCCATATATCCTCTAACATGACTTTGTTTATCAAGTTATTATCGCTTTATAACTAAAAGATGTACTTCTCTTAAGAAGATAAAGTGACTATCGCTACTCTTTCAAGTTCAATCCACGTATTTACAACCGATTATTACTCAATATTTTATAGATAATAAGTCAGAAATATGGTTGTTATTTTTAATTGCACATTCTAAAAGGTGAAGATTTAACGCTTTTATTGATTATTAACTCAAAAAGGACATCAACTTGGGTCGTTTCTTCTCTTTTCCTTGCTATTCGTTTCCGATATTCCACTTTTGTTTTGGTCTATCTCATATGTACTGCAAAGGTATTGATTTTTGTTTGATATTGCTCCTTGCTTGCTCCTTGTCGTAGATTAATTTTCACACAGGAATTTTTGTTCTCTTTCTATAGGGGCTTGAAACAATCCATTTATTGGAAACAATTAAAGACGGAGCTGGTTTGCCCCAGTGCTTTTTAAGAAACAGGGCAATTATTTTATCTCCACAAAGGCTCTTGTTCCCAATTATGAGGAAAGCCTAATAAACGAGTTCTTACTGATGGGTATTTCGATAAAAGCTGCTTGAAATCTGCAACAAAAGTGTTGCCCATAGAAATGGAGTTAAGCCAATACACCACATAGCAGAGTTGCGGATAAAGTGTTTGTTCACGGAACGAGAAATCCGTAATCCATGTGTTTGGCATACGCATAGGCATCATTGGCTTGACAGGAAAGACCCGATTTGACAGTCTTGAATGATGGGCGCAGCAATTACGAAGTACGGGTCTGGGTACGGATTAAAAGGCTAAGTGATTATTTTCAGTCATTTAGCCTTTTTAATTATCTAATTTTTCCCCACATTTTCCCCACAGCTGTCTATTTATATACAGGGCAACCGCATCAAAATAACGTTAGCTTAGGAAACAAACGTAGTTTTCAACCTCCTCCTCTCCCTTATTGTCCATTTTCCTAAAAAAACCATTGGTCCAAATCGAAACTACTACCCCATAAAAATTGATTTTTTGCCCCATATAATTCAAATTTCCCTTGCGGGTAATATTTTTTAAGAAACATGATTTTTGACAACAGGCTATTATTCAGACAAATACAAAATTATGCATTTTTAAGGGGGGATATTGTAAATTGTTGAAACTTCTCATCCTTGTATCCACCCCACTTATCCCTATTAATACAAAATCGACAAGTATTGATTATCAGGTTATTGACATTTTGATGCGGTTGCCCTGATTTATATATTTTAGAAACATATTTTTCCGTAAAGTTATGTACTAAAGTTTCCCACCCCTTAAAACACTAACTTTTCTCATTTTCCTTTGTCTGTC
>ERZ1107006.944-NODE-944-length-26816-cov-3.545421_pt1 | contig 26816 bp, 18 predicted proteins | sample MGYA00403696_ERZ1107006 | MGnify/ENA primary metagenome ERZ1107006 (study PRJEB35170, sample SAMEA104062441) | human gut metagenome | biome: human gut; feature: human-associated habitat; material: faeces | place: Denmark | collected 2012-08-13 ...
TCAAGTGCGCGCAGACACAAATCTCGCGATTGAAAAATTTTATTTTTCAATCTTTTCCTGTCCTTTCCGTCCCTACTTATTATGCAATCAACGGAAACCACTTTCCCTGCAGCTTCCACAGTCCATACTCCGAGGTCATCAGCGCCCGGTGCGCTGTCCGGACTGCAAACGGCGCATGTTTTGCTTCATAATCTCCCGCATTTTTTTGGTAAAGCAGACAGCAACAGGCAAATACGCCCTGTTTTTCTTCTTCCGTAAGCCCTGCCACACACACATAACAGTAATTCGACAACTGCAGCGTCAGATTTCGATAAAACAGTTCGTCCCACGGCTGCTTGATCCTTCTGTGCTGCTCCAACAGCTCTTCCACGATCCAGTATGCCTGCACCGCCTTTTTCGTCCCCTGCGAGGTAAACGTAATTCCGTTTGCATTTCTCCGCCATGCATAGACCACCTGCGAAATGGAAGCAATCTTTTCAGCCGCCGGAAAAATCAGAAAATGGATGACCGCATCCTCAAAGCAGGTATATCCTGCCGGAAACCGGATCTCATCAAACAGGCTCCGACGATACAGCTTCGCCCACGGAGTCCCCGGCAAATCCAGACAGTCATATGCCGTGCGTTTTTCATAAATATGTTCTGCAAACCGCTGTGCTGCCCCAAATTTCCCGTCTCCATCCAGATACTGCCAGCCGCCCTGCACGATATCCGCACCGGTCTGCTGCGCTTTCTGCAAAAGCGCCGAAATTGCTCCCGGCAACAGTACATCGTCACAATCCACAAACAGAAGATATTCTCCTTTTGCCTGCAAAATTCCGGCATTGCGTGCCTTCGCTGCGCTTCCACCGGTTTCTTTCGTCAGCTCAACCCTTCTGACTTCTCCCCAGTTTGCATATTCCTCCAGGATATCGCCGCTGCTGTCTGTAGAATTGTCGTTGACTGCAATAATTTCCACTGTACTGCCGCACTCCTGCGCCAGAATGCTGTTCAGACACTGCTTTAAATCCTTCTCCCCGTTATGTACCGGAACGATGACGGAAACAAGGACTTCTGTCTGCCCAAAGGGCTGCAGCGCCTGCCAGTCATCTGTATCCGCTGCCGGTCTGAGATAGCATTTTTTCGCCGCCTCTGCCGCCTGCAAAAGCGCATTCTCGCTCATCTGTTCTTTTTTTAAGCATCCAAGCAGACCGACGGCAGCCCGTCCGACCATTCTTCCGCCCCACGCGCCGACCGCAGCGGCGCAGCGGTTTTTCGTCCAGTCATAAATGAATTGATAAGCTCTCTGATTCCGCAGCATGTTTTTTATTCCTTTCCTTCAGCCTTACAATCGCTTCAAAAGTCCGCCGGCAGTTATTTCCGTCATGCAGCGGGAAAAACCGCTCTGTACGCTGCGCGTATTCTGTCTGCATCTCCATGCCGTTTTCAAAGCTCTCCGTCAGGGCCTCCAACAGCGCTTCCTGTGTCGTACATACCGGTCCAAACCCGTCCCTTCGGAAATCGAAATATCCCTTCTGATAATGATATTTACGAAACTCCTCTTCGTCAAACTGATAATACACAACAGGCTTACGCAAAAACGCCACATCAAAAAAGACACTGGAATAATCCGTCACCAGGAGTGCACAGTCCATCAGAAGCTTCTGCACATCATGGGTCTCCTTCGACACGATTGTGATCCGGTCCGAGCCCGATTTAAATCTCCGGCTGTCCTTCTGCATCTCAATATGGGGATAAAAAACGAGCCGATAATCCTGCTGTTCCAAAAGCTGCTCCAGTTCCTTACAGCAGAGCAAAGATTGAAAGTGCTCATAATACGCTGTTTTTCGAAACGCCTCCCCTGTCGGGTAATGGGAGCCGCGCCAGGTCGGCATAACAAGAATCATCTTCTCTTTACGCTCTGCCCGGATCAAATTATCAAACCGCGCCAGTCCGACGTACTGCGGCACATGTTCCGGATATCCAAACGTATCGCGGATGTATTCATATTCCGGCTTCGCCCCGCAGACAAACAAATCCATGTACATATTTTTACGATGCAGCCATTCCATTTCATCCTTGATGATGCCATGCTGCAAAAAAACCTGTTTTCCCCTCGCCCGGATTCCTTTTCCTGCAAGATGATAAAATAAAATCAGATCCGGCGCACAGGGCTGTACATGGGTACCGATCAGAAAATCCGCGCAATAATACGCCAGATAATGAGAAAAGCTCCCTCTCGGAACCATTCCTCCCAACGCCTCGATTTTCGCCCGGTCAGCACTGTCTGTCTCGATCACATAACACGCATTGATTTCCGGATGCTCTTCTTTTAAATACCGGTAAAACCAGTAACCGTTATCCCGCGCATCGTTTCCGCGCTCACACACCAGCCACAGCTCCCGATATTTGGCACTGCAGCACCTGCAGACCGCACCGAACAGCTTAAAAAAGGCCATCAGGCATAGTTCCTTCAGATAACACAGCGCTCTTACAACTCTTCTCATGTTCCCTCTCATCCTTTTTCCGGTTCGCCTGTCAACGGTGTCTCTGACTGGAAAGCCAAATAACCGCCCTATACTGATGAAGCTTTAATAAAAGCAGCTTAATCCGGTCATTTCTGCTGTGAAAGCTCTTTACTGCAGTATTTTTTATTGCGTTTTCCACCCGCGGCAGCTTCACCGTTTTTTGCAGCCAATCTGTCCGCTCTTTGGCAGACAAAGGACCGCTGCAGACATTTTTAATGCCGAGCTGCAAATCCCGCACCGTACAGTAACAGGCTTTCTTCCGATGCATTTCGCTGTCCTGCAGCCCCCAGTCCTCTACCACGCTCCAGACCGCATCGCTTAAATAAAAATTGTCCTGCAGCCGCTCCGGATGCCAGGAGTTGGAAAGCGACGCGCTGCGCGCAAACGTGTAATGATACAGCGGCTTTTGGATCGCTACCAGGCAGGACGGATTCTGCCGCATAAACGCTACATAAAACAGACCATCCTCCCCGAGTGTCCGCTCCGGGAATCTCAGATGGGCTGCCTCAATACACGCCCTGCGCAGCATTTTGGTGATGACCAGATAGGAGGATGCCAGCGCATCAAAATGCTCCTGAAACGGTTTTCCCCGATATACACCGCAAAGCGCCGGACCATCGATCAACGTTTTCACAAAGTCGCCGCTCTCATCGTAATAGTCATTGTAAATCCCAAACATCACGGCATCTGCGTTTTCCTTTTTTGCAGTCTCATATAACACCTGCGCCATGTCAGGCTCCACCCAGTCGTCCGGGTCCAGAAAACAGACATATTCGCCCCGCGCCGCATCCAGCGCTGCATTCCGCGCCTTTGCCACACCTTTGTTGGGCTGATCGATGATCCGAAACCGCGGATCCTCTGACGCAGCGCTCTTACAGATCGCAAGGCTGTTGTCCCTGGAACCGTCATTGACGAAAATCGCCTCGAACCCGGGCATTGTCTGCGCTTTCAGACATTGGATGACCCGAGGCAGATAACGCTCCATATTGTAAACCGGAATCACAAAGGAAATCCCTGGTGTCTTCATTTGGTTTTCTCCTCCTCTTTATCCCTCCTGCATCATGCTTCGGATCTGTTCCTGCATTTCCGCCCTGCTTTTGGGCTTCCAGATCTCCTTCTTGGGCGGCTGATGCCGTTTTTCAGCATAAGAAAGCACAATAATCCGAAGCGCCATCGTGCTCCAGAAATAAAATGCCGTATTATCCGTCAGATAAGTGATCGTCATATATCCAAGATCCGCCATGTACAAAAGCGCCGTGTTGTTATCCGCATACTTCGTCCAGAAAATCGGACCTATCACATACTGGATGCCGGACCACAATATAAAGCCCGGGAAACCCATTTCCACAAATACTTTCAAAATATCATTGTGAAATGGATAGGGATGGTTGATCAGACCGGAGCTGTACCAGTTTGCAACGATCGAATCCACATATTCAAAACCGTGTCCCATATAGCCGATGGAAAAATCATAATGCTCTCCGACAAGCTGCCACAAATAATCACGCCCCATCATGTCGATTCCGACCATATTCATAATCTTTGACACTTCTCCCGTCCGAACCCCGTAAACATACAGGAAAAAGAACGCAACCCACAAAAGACCCTGTAGGATCAGAAAGGGCTTTAAAAACTTTTTATTTTTCAAAAAAAACGAATGCACAACGAAAAGAACGACTGCCGGAATGGCGATCCGCTTCATTCCGACCAGAAAGAAAAAGGTACACAGTAAGATCATCCGCCAGCGCTTTTTTCTTTCCCTGCGTGTATCTTTCGGTGCAAACACCACATAATAGAGCACAAGCTGTCCGAATACAAATGTCAGGTCATGAATTTCCAGATTTCTTGCATAGCCCTCCGCATCACCGAAGGTCACCAGACAGGTGATCAGGGACTGTATACTCGCTGCAATACCAAAGGATGGAATCTCCAATACCATGATCGCCCCGTTTGCCAGGCACATGGCGACCGCAAACAGATCCACTGCTTCTGCACCAAACAAATACACACCGGAAAGTGCCGTCAAAATCGCAATGCTCTGGAAGATCACCTTGGAACAGCCCCGGATCATGGAGGAGAGATTCATAAAATTCAAAATCCAGATCACCATGGACCACAAAAGCAGAGCTGTGATCAGGGACATGTAAAACAGCGTAGGTCCTTTCAGCTGTTTGAAGCGTTTCAGATCCGGAAAAATGATCGCATATGCTATAGTCATACAAATGATACCGACTGTGATCGCCTTCGGCAGACCGCCAAGCATATTGTTTAACGTTTTCCATTCTCCCAGACCTGCGGCTGTCAACAGAAAAATAAAGCAGAGCCGCAGCCCTTTCTGGATAACCGGATTGTTCTGATCCAAAAAGGGGCGTGGCTTTTGTTTCACTGTGTAGTCTTTTTTTACGATAATTTCAGATAAAGTACGCAACCGCAAACTCCTTATCAGTCTGTCATCTCATGGAACGCATTTTCAGCCATCTGCACAATTCTTTCCATAGACCTTTATATTCCTCTAAGTTTGTTAAAACATTCACCAGGAGATAGAGTGCCGCAATCCACAGGGAATTTAATACTGCAATTCCCGCAACATAAAAGTAATTGACCGCCCTGCAGCCGTCCAGCCCGAGTATCCATAACACGACTGCTGCAACTGCCGCATTGACTGCGACCTTTTTTATGCTCCGTTTTGCATTTCCCGGACGGACATTACCGAACATGTACCGGGAAAGCGCTATGGTCCGATAGGTAAGTGCAGCCAGGGTTCCTATCAGACAGCCTGCAATTCCGATCCGCCAGGTCAAGATCAATGAGACCAGGATATTGATGACCATTTCCCGGACAGCCTGTCCTTTCGTGTCATCAAATTTTCCGGCGATGGATTGCAGCTGGATCAGCGGCATTTCCACACAGGACAGGATCGACCATGCCGCAAACAAAAGCAGCATCTTCTTGCTGTCATAGATCGACGCATCCGCTATTCCGCTGGTATACAGACGGATGATGGGCATCAAAAATGCCGTAATCACCGTATAGACCCAGAACACAAACATATAATACAGGGATTCATACCATTCAAACGCCCGTTCAAACTGCTCTCGGCTGCTATGATACAACTGTCCGAACCGAAACGTCACTCCATTGGAAAACGCTGTGATCAACTGTTGGAAATTTGCAAAAAACAGCGAAAATACCGCATATACGCTGGCATAATTCATTCCGCACATAAAAGAAATAATAACCGTATCCGTATTGGAAAATAAACAGGAAGAAATCTGATGGATCAGAACAGAGTTTTTCTGGGCCAGAGCACTGTGATCCGGCTCTGCCTTCCAGTCGATCCACTGATAATGCTTCCGCACATAAAAGATGATAAAAACAACCTGAACGATCGAAGGTACACAGTAGGTGGCCTGGATCAGAAGCAAATTATCAGAAATCATCAGAAAAATCAGCTTTAACAGATTGGAAATGACCATTGTGACCATCGCCAGAGATGTCACGACATATTTCTTTCCCTCTACCTCAAGAAATGCATTGTACTTTCCCCGCAGCGAAAACAGTACGATTCCAGGCACACCATACAGCAGGATGATGCAGCAGACCGTAAAATAATCCAGCTCCGTTTTTATAATCAGCGGATATAACAGCGCAAATCCAACTGTAATCGCAGTATATGCCACGCTCGTCTTCAGGTAAAACCTACGTGTTGCAGACAAAATCCCATTGATGCTCCCGGTATCGCCCTTTGCTACAGGTCCATACAGGGAATACTGTGCCGAGAGTCCAACCCCCGCCTCCAGAAGGGACAGATATGCAAAAATATTTTTTATGGTGCTGTTGAGTCCATTTACCTCTGAGCCAAAATTAACCAGATACAGTCTGGGAAGTACCAGACCAAACACCGCAATGACAACCTGATATCCAATTGCCGTTATAATATTCAGGATTACCCGTTTATTTTTTTCACTGCTTGTCGTTGTTTCCGCTCCGCTCATCGCACCATCGTTTTCCTTTCCTCTTTCCTGTCTGTTACGCCGGAAGACCGATTTTCTTGAAAATGTCATCCAGTCGACAAAGCCTGATCAGCTTTCCGAACAGCCAGGGCAGTGCGATCGCACTTACCATACAGGCTGCAACCGTTACCACAGCAGAAAAATGCAGCTTCTCATACAGAAGCATCCCCAGCAGGGCACAGCAAAACGGCTGATGATACAGATAGTACCGCATCGTATTTCTGCCAAACTGCGCAAGGCGTCCCAGGTACCGGTTCCACAGAATACATACCGCCAAAATTCCCAGGCAGATGCCGACCGTAATCGCATTATCCATATAGGACATCCCTAGATTTATATAAGGATTGTCATAAATCTCTACCGGCAAAAAGCAAATTTCCAGCACCAGCGCTGCGAAACTGCACGCTCCCACTGCTGCCAGAATTCCAGCCTTCTTTTCCACCTTTTCCCGTACAATCAGCGTCCCGAGCAGGAAAAAGAGATATTTCTGGAAAAATCCCTTGAAAACCCATACCCAATCCCTGCAAAACAACGTATAAAATGCCGGCAGTGCCAGAATCAGAAGTATTGCTGCCCTTCTGGCATACTTCTCTGAAAGAAACTTATCCTTCAAAAAAGTGACTGCTGTAAATAAAAACAGGGTCTGCAGATACCAAAGATGAAAGCTGTAAGGATTTTCATTTTTCAGCATCGCAGCCAGGTATTTTGCCGGGGGAATTTTCTGATAGGCGGTATTTTCCAAAAGCGCCCTGCACGGTGCAAAAAGCTGCGCAGCGACAAATATCACATAAATCAGGACGGAATAGGAAAACCACGGCAACAAAAGAGCTTTTGCTTTTTTTCCCAAATAACGCCACTCCGTCAGGGTTTTATTTTTTTCAAGCGTCAGGGCGTACCCAAAACCGGAGAGCAGAAACAGCAGCGAGACGTGGAACCGATACACCAGCGTATAGGAAAAATCGCACCACGCATAGGCTGCCCGCATACTCTCCCGAAAGGTATGACCATAGATAACCAGGAGCACCGCAATACCCCTGGCTGCATCAACATAATGAAAACGTCTATCCTTCACGTTTCCTCCTCTGTCTTATCCTTTTTTTCTTTCTCCATCTGCTTCCATTTTTTCTGTGAAAGGCGCAGCAGCTCTCGGATTTCATAAGTATCTGTTTCTTCCGTCGTTGCCCACGCCGCCGTATAGCGGATCGGATATTCCGGATTTAAGCTGTTATATTCCTCTACCTGATTGTCCAGGATCCGGATCATGGCTGCTGCCTTTTTGCTGCTGCACTCTTCAAAAAATACAACAAAGCGGCCAATTCCATTATATCCTCTCATGCCTTCCGTATCTCCCATCAGCTGTACCAGTCCGGCGAAATCCTTTAACACGCCATCGCCTACGGTATATCCGAACCGCTTTGTCAGTTCGGACAGATTATCCAGATTCAAAGTAAAGCAGGTGAAAGCTTCCGGCAGAACCTTTCCCGCCATTTCTCCAATATAAATATTTAACTTTTCCCGGTTCGGCAGCCCTGTCTTCTTGTCGACATACAACAGATAGTCCACGATATCCGACAGTCGTCCCAAAAGGACTGCTCCGCAGCAGCCGATCACGAAAAACAATACCAGCGCGAGCATAATATAGAGCTTGATATTGATCGAAGGCGCTACGCGGACAGAGCTGACCATTTTCAGATAATCCGCACTGATATACAGGTTCAGTTCCTTACTGCTGGTATTGACAATTTCATAATATTCCTGGAGCTCGTTTTCATAATCATTGATCATTTGCTCCATTTGGGTATGCTCTTCCTCTGTTCCGCCAAAGGACACGTTCTGAAAGGCCGTCAGGGTCTCTTCCAGAAACTGACGGTCGATCTTGTCTGCAGCGATGGTCTTATCAATTCCGACCAGCTCAAGGATCAGGTTATCGTAGGTTGTGATCGCCTTTTCACCGGCTCCTGCATCCTCGATGGTTCCCAGAATATAATTAGACGAAACATTGTCTCCGCCCTCTGTAAAATAGCTCTTCAGAATTCCGGCATTCTTTTCCACATAGGAAGCGATCAGCCTTTCGATCTCGCTGCGCTGCTGTGCTCCAACCGCTTCACTGTTCTGGGAATCTGCAATGCTGTTTGCAATAAATTCCTGCAGGATCTTACCATCCCGTATCTGCGGTCCATCCAGAACATATGCATACAGCTTCGGGATCTCATATTTTTTCAGTTCAGAATAAATCGCACAGAGATCTTTGTACGTATAGCCTGTCTGGGAGGATCTGAAGTTCGGGTAGCTTTCCCGCTTTGCCAGCAGGAAATCATGCATATCGTTGGTATCGTTTTCGAGGATACGGACACATTCATAATAATCATAACCGTTATCCAGAAGATTCCTGGACGGATTCAGGGACAGCTTCTGCTCCACATATTTTTCCGTATAATAGGTACAGTAGCTCTGCATGATCGCATCCAGCATATTGCGTGCATAGCTGCCGCCCAGCTTTCCATCCACCACCAGACTCACCTTATAAGTATCCGGAAAATAGGTGACTTCTTCTCCCTTTTCGATCAGTGCATCGTTGATCTTCTCCTGTTCCTCTGAAATAATCGGTGTAACGCTGCAGTTCGATCGTACTGTCGTCAGTCTTCCGGATGCTCCAAGAGAATCCATCGCCTGTGCAATTACGGTAGAGGAATAGATTTCATTCACATCCAGATCAGAACCGTCCGGGGCATAGCCGTCCTTTATGCCGTCATTTGTGTACTTCAAAACAACAGATGCTGTATATTGCTGCTTTCCCTGCGCATACAGGTAAATCATTGCCGCCCCTGCCATCGTCAGCAAAAAAATCAGCATACTGAAACGTTTCAGATATCGCAAAATCTCAAACTTTTTCACTTTTCTTTATGCCCTTTCTGTTCTTCCTGACTTTCCTCAGAGAATTCAAGCCCACCATAAACGCCAGAACTGCTGCAGCTTTCATTCCTGTCTTTTTTACGTTAATTCGTTGAGTAAAGGACGCATTATTATAAGTAAAGGAGACATAGTTCTGTGACTTGTATCTGATATATGCCTTATCCAATATAAACAGCTGATCCGAAATCTCATTGATTCCGCTTTCCAGCTTGTTGATCATATCCTGTGCTTCCTTCAGACGCCCTGCATCATCGGTAACCGTCTGCATCTTCTCCACTACATAACTGGTATCCACGATTTCCGACTGATAATCCGTCGCTGCCTGCAGCGAGCTGTCCGCAGAACGCGCCATATTGTCCATTGCAGTCTTTGTCCGGGACATGTAATATTCTTCCATCTCATCTGTCGTCGGGATCATGACAACGGATGTCATGGACTTTTCATATACGGAAATTCCGTTTTTGTTGGCATCATAATATGCCATTTCCTTCTGTGCGGCAATATCGTCGATTTTGTTTTTGTACTCCAGAATGCTGATCAGCAGGGAAGCGTCCTTTGCAATCCCTCCTTCGATCACGTAGGCCTTCACATTCGGAATATCATAATCCACAATATTGTTGATCTGCTTGCTCAGCGTCGTGAAGTTATTGGTAGACGAATCCGGATTTTCGGTATCGACATAGCTCTTGTTTTCGCTCAGACGCGCATTTAAATACTGCATGATACATTCTGCCCGCAGCTCCAGCTCATTCAGACGCAGGTAGGGCTCACAATCTGTTGTAATTTCGAGTTTTTCCTTTAACATGTCCTGATTATCGCAGTAGTTTTTCTGAAAAAACTCACGGTATGCTTCACAGATACTTTTCAGCAGACTGATGGTTGTCCGATTTTTCAGTTCCAATCCGTCTGCATTGAGATTGATATTATAGGATGTGCTGATGTAATCGTCACTTCCGCCCACATGTCCCGTTCCTTCCGGAGTGATGAAGACATGGCTGGCAAGCTCCGATGCGGAAATGCTTCCCTGCAAACCAACTTTTTCGATGGCACGCTGCATAACCTCCTCTGAAACGATTTCATAGGCGTTAAAACGTGTTTTATTCGGGCTTAAGCCCAGGGATGCCTCTGAATAATTAAATGAAATATTCGCGCTGGACCAAATGCCGCTTTCCGCATAATGAATGCATCCAAACAAAATGCACAAGATCAGCATATAATATGTCATCCGATATTTGTTTTCCCACAGTATCTGAACTGCTCTTTTCACTTTTCCTTTAATTTCTTTCATTGCACTATCCTACTTACGGCATTGGAAGGTTTAGTTAATATCGATTACTGAAAGCTCCGGAACATTATTGATCCTCGGCCATTTGTCGGAATCTCCCAGTCCACGGCTGACAATCAGCGTCGCCTTGTTGTCAAGGGTATAGACACCTCCTCCATACTCCGGGAACAGTCCCTCTTCCGCAGAATAAAGAGCGCCCAGCTTCGGCAAACGAACAATTCCGCCGTGGGTATGTCCTGCAAGTCCAAGGTCAAAGCTGTAATTTTCCAGCTTCTCCGGGAAATAAGTAGGCACATGCGCAATACAAATGCGCAGATCATATTGATCCTCTGCTTCCTGCGCCTCCATACACTCTTTCGCTCCATAGCTTGCAAAATCTTCCGGTTTTCCTTCTATACCGATCACACTGACCGTATTGTCATACAGGGAATAGGACGTTTCCTCGTTCCGCAGGATTTTCACGCCTGCATCTTCGAAGCGTTTTACCAGTTTCTCATCTCCCTGATGATAAATCTTCACATCCTCATGGTTGCCCAGCACACCGCATACCGGTGCCAGCTCTGACAGCTGACGGCAAAGGGAAATCATATTATCATAAGAATTCTCAGTATCCTTTACAAGGTCTCCCCCAAGCAGGATCAGGTCCGGTGAAAGATTTTCTATATCCTCTACAAGATCGCCGTTATCCATTCCGTATTCCCGCAAATGCACATCTGTCAGAAAAGCTATCCGAATACTGTGTGTCAGCTTTCGGGAGCTGACCTGATAAAATTCCGCCGTATAATTCGTCCGGTTATCGTAAATATTTTTGGCAAGTCCGCCTGCTACAAGCAGGATCAAAAAAAGAAACTTCGCCAGAAACTTCATTCCTTTTTTTAATCTGCTTTTTCCAGCTTTCTTTTCCGTATGTTTTATGTTTTTTGCAGGTTCTCTCTCTATGGGCAAAGCTTTACTGCTGCTTCTTCTCTGATGTACCTTGCGTACCAGCGCCTGTTCCCGCATCCGGTTTGCATAGTGATTCGGCGCAAGTGCAAAGACAAGAGCCTTTGCTCTGCGTCTGGCTTTATAGGCACATTTTAAAACGACAAGTCTCTTTACACCAAGCTTTTTTCTGCTTTTTGGTTCACTGGCACAATAGCAATCAATATATTTCCAGGACAGATCATCTTCCAGAAGCCTGCGCAGCTTCCGGGGCTTTACTGTTTTATAAAGCTTTCTCAGTCCATCGTAGATCTTCACCCTGTCCGCAATCTTTTTTGCATTTAAGGCTGTGGAATTCATAATGGAATCACTTCTGGAATTATCATAATGATAATAGACATAATCTGTCAACACAACCCGTTCCGCTTTTAACAATGCTCTCGGTGTAAATTCTTCATCTTCATGTAAAATACCGTACTCAAAATACAGGTCATTTCTGACAAGAAAATCTCGCCGAAACATGGTTCGGATAACCTCTACCCGAAGTGCACCACCCTCCAGACATCCCATCAGATATGCCGGGCCGCTATAGATACGATGATACTGAAAACGATCCTCCGCCACCTTTTCAAACCGTGCCATCCCTTCAGAGGGCTTCTCCAGTGCCATTTTGGAAATAATTATATCTGCAAAGCCTGCCCTTGCTTCCTTCCATAGGTTGGCACAGGCCTGGGGCTCCAGATAGTCATCGCTGTCTACAAATAAGACATATTCCCCATGCGCCCGCTCCAGTCCGTAGTTGCGCGCATCCGACAAGCCGCCGTTCGGTTTATGGTAAGCGGTAATCCGTGCATCTTTTTTTGCATAATTGTCACAAATTTCTCCGCACCGGTCAGGGCTGCCGTCATCTATAAGAATAATTTCCAACGACGGAAAATCCTGCGCAATCAGTGACTCTACACACCGGACAAGATACTTTTCCACCTTATAAATTGGTACAATTATTGAAATTTGCACATCCTGTTTCTTCATCAGCAATTTTGCTCCCAACGCTTCTCATTTTTTCTGTTCAGAGCACATTTGTAAACATCTTCATGCCATTCGATCACTGCATCATAATCAAAATTTTCTTTGACATATTCCATTTCCTGCTTTAGCAACTCTTCGTCTTTTGGAGTTGTCAATTCCTTCGAAAGCGCAGCCGCCAGCGAATCACTATTCTCTGCCTCAAACTCTGCCCCGTATTGTTTGGTAATCACCGTATTTGCCGGAATATCACTGACCAAACATCTTCCGCCACAGGACATTGCCTCCAGAAGGGCAAGGGAAAGTCCCTCGGTATGACTCGGAAGGACAAATAGCCTGCAGTTGGAAAACAGCTCAGCGAGCTCTTGTCCCTGCACCAGGCCGGTACGGATCACCCTCGGGTCTGCATCGATTTTGTGGAGCATTTCTTTTCCAAATTCCGTTTCCGGGATCGGGCCAGCCAATACCAGGCGTTCCTGCAGCCGGAGCTTCTGATACGCTTCCAGCAAATCCTGCGGTCCTTTTTCCGGAGAGATCCGTCCGACATACAGAATATAGCTGTCTTTTTCCAGGCCATATTTTTCCCGGATGACATTACAGGGAACCGGTGTGATCCGTTCCACTGCATTATGGATCAGAATAGAGTCCCGATTATACTTCTGCAGAAAATATTGTTTCTCCTCTTCGGAAAGAACGATTACTTCATCAGCAAAACGGGCGGCAACTTTTTCTCCCAGACGGAGATAGAAGGAAGCGAAACCACCCCACTTATCACTTCTCCAGTTCAGTCCATGCACCGTGCATACCGTATGCTTGCCAAACAGCTTTGCAAGAAACAATGGAACGGAGGGTCCGATCGCATGATAATGAATGACATCAAAATCATGAAATATTGTATCAAATGTCGCCAGAAAAGAATAGACCATTGCATTCAAAATCTGCTTTTTAAATGTAAAAATCCGCTTGACCCTGACGTTCTGTTCCAGATAAGCATTATGCCCCTTTTGCCTGCCTCTGTTGTACACGGTTACCTCATGTCCTCTGGCAGCAAGTCTGGTCGAAAGCTCATAAACTACCACCTCTACGCCTCCGGAACGAGAAGGGAAATCTTTATGTCCTATCATCGCTATTTTCATCTGTGTCTTCCCTTTCATTTGTATTTTTCTGAAGAAGAATGTCTCCTTTGTGATATCGTTCTCACTCTTTCTTAACAGAATCTTAACACGCAGTGCCCAGCTGCAGTGTATCGTCTGATTCTGCTGCGCCTTTTCCCCTGAGACGCATATTTCTTCCTCTGTTCCCCGCTCTTTTAGATTTTTCCCTATCAGTTTAGATCAAGCTTCACTATCTGTAAAGATTTTCAGAAATTTTCCAGCTCCTTTAGCACGGTTACTGTGGCTTCGTACGCTTCTGCCACCTTCTGATATAACTCCTCGCTGCCCTCGGTCTGACGTCCGCGCAGCTTTTCGGTCAGCTCGCAGTCTATTTCGTATAATCTGTCCAGCCCAAGATTGGCGCAGATACCCTTTAAGGTGTGTGCGGCGCGGAATGCGTCCTCTCCGTCCTTTTCTTTCAGGGATTCCGTCAGCTCCTCAAAGCTCTTGTCTTCCAGAAATTTAACTGCAAACCGTTTTACCAGCGCTTCGCTGCCCATACGTCCCAGCACTTTGTCAAAATCAGATCCGATTTTTTCATAGCATTCTCTGACTGTCATCTTTTCCTCTCCTTTTTCCTTATCCTCTATCCTTCTGTCTTCAAACCCGCCACGAGGGTGTTACCCCCCCCCAGAGGTGTCCAGCTATTTCTGTGCTCAGCATTCATCAGCTGAATCGGGATATCTTCTTTTATCTCCAGCAGACATTCTATCAGCAACGGATTGAACTGTCCGCACTCTCCTGCGACGATCATTTCAATCGCCTTTTCATGTGGAATCGCCTTTTTGTATACACGCTCGTTGGTCAATGCATCATATACATCCGCAAGGGAAACCACCTGTGCTGAAATCGGGATCTCGTCCCCCTTTAAGCCGTCCGGATAACCTTTTCCGTCATAGCGCTCGTGATGCCAGCGACAGATCTGTTCTGCAATACGTACCAGCGGTTCCTCCTGATACTGTTTCAGATCTTGCAGCATCGACCACCCGATCACGGTATGCTTTTTCATTTTTTCATATTCTTCCTGCGTCAGCTTTTCGGGCTTATTTAAGATGGCTTCCTCAATGCCGATTTTGCCGATATCATGAAGTGCCGACGCCAGTGCGATCCGGTTTAAGTCTCCCCATGTCATCTGGTATCGATCCGTTTTCTGCATCAGCTTTTTCAAAAGAATCTTCGTCAGTATTCCGATATTCCGGACATGCTGTCCGCTCTCTCCGTTTCGGCATTCTACGATATGACTCAGGATATTGACCATAATTTGGTTGTTTTTCTCTTTTTCCTGCATCTGGCCTGCAACCAGGTCGATCAGCTTGCGCTGCTTTGCATACAGCTTGATGGTATTATATACACGTTGGCGAACAACACTTGTATCAAAGGGTCTGCCGATATAGTCTGATACGCCCATTTCGTATGCCTGACGGATATGTAGTTCCGAGTCTTCGCTGGAAATCATGATGACCGGAATATCTTCGATGAGATGTTCTTTATTCATCACCTTCAAAACACCGAGTCCGTCCATTCCCGACATGATGAAATCCAGTAAAACGATAGATATTTCTGTCCCGTATTGATGCAGCAGCTCCAGACACTCCTCGCCGCTGGATGCTTCTATAATGTCAAACCTATCCTTCAGCATTTCGAAGAGAATCTCCCGGTTGATCTTGGCATCATCCACAATGAGGACAAGCTCTCTGCCGGAGTCGCGTTCCAGCCTTTCTCCGACCTCCTGACGGATTCCCTCCGTACTGCTTTCTGTCACAACCTGATTTCTATGCTTCTTTGCCTGATACATCAGCCGATCCGCACGCTCCAAAGCGGTCCCCACAGTCTCTTCCACCGTCGTTACTCCTCCGATGCTCACAGAAAGGGAGATACCCGGATAGCCGTCCAAAGTGGTCTGATGAAGCTGTTTTTGGATCTGGTTGAGTTTTTTGTCAAAGGCGTCCTTCCGGATCCCGGGCAGTACCAGCAAAAATTCGTCCCCGCCATAGCGGATCAGAAAATCTGATTTTCGGATATTGGATAAAATCACTTTTGCAGCACTATTGAGTGCAAGATCCCCCACATTGTGTCCGTAGGAATCGTTATAATATTTAAAATTATCCAGATCCATCATCGCAATGCCCACAGGTCCCCACATATTTTTGACCTTTTCTTCATAATAACGGCGGTTGAATACACCTGTCAGCACATCTTGATAGAGCTTCTCGTTATAGCCCGTCAGCTGTTCAATCAGATATTGTTTTTCCTCCAGATCCGTCAGTGCATCCTCATCCAGACGGTGTACCAGCTCCATCACGTAAGGCTTTCCATTCATTTCCAGATATCTTGCGATCACCTGATAGATGTCATTCCCCACAATCTCCAGCTTGCACTTTTCTTTTCTGCTTCTGACTGCCTCCAGTGCAATGCAATGCTTACAGGGAGCCGAGTATTTCCACAGATCATAACAATGGCAGATTTCTGGTGCATCGATCTCCACCGGTTCTGCTTCCATGCCATCGTTTCTTCGCAGCAGCCTTTCCCCGTCCAGGAGCCTCACAATCGGAAAAAGCCTGCGGAAATATTTCATTTCTTTCTGAACCTGTTCTTTTGTTATGCTGACTTCCTGATTCATTCTTTTTTCCTCGCTACAATATATTACATTTCATTTATTATATTGCGTTTTTTTTGACTTGTCCATATATTACGTTTTTTTGCCTTGTCCATCCCCTCGTGCCTTGGCACATTCTTTTTTGTATAGAGACGCTGTTTCCTACACGAAAAAAGGCGGAAGCGCCAGATACCTGACAGCTTCCACCCGATTTTTTTCTATATTCTGATTGACGTTCACATTTATTTGCGTCCCTGCAGCGCCTGTGCGATATCTTCTCTCATATCGATAACCGCCTGTCTGGATGCGTCCGCATAGTTAGCCGCACCAAACTGTGCATATTTTTCCTGCTGATATGCTGCAATGATGCCGCGGGAAGAGTTGACAATCGCGCCAAGTCCGTCTTCATTGAAAAAGTGCACCAGATCAGCGCCCTTGCCGCCCTGTGCGCCGTAGCCGGGCACGAGAATGTAGGACTTCGGCATCACCTTGCGCAGCGCCTTGCCCATTTCAGGATAGGTTGCGCCAACAACCGCACCAACATTGCTATATTCGCTGCCCATGCACTCGCTGCCCCATTCGGCAACCTTTTCACCGACGATTTCATACAACGGTCTGCCGTCCACCAGACGATCCTGGAACTCACCACTGCTGGGGTTGGAAGTTTTTACCAGCACAAAAATGCCCTTATTTTCTTCTTTGCAGACCTTTATGAACGGATTGATACCGTCGGAACCCAGATACGGATTCACCGTTGCAAAATCCTCGTCAAAGGGTGCATAGCTCTTTTCTCCCACTACTACTTTTCCGAGATGGGCAACCGCATAAGCCTCAGAAGTGGAACCGATATCGCCGCGTTTTACATCGCCGATGACAACCAGACCTTTCTCTTTGCAGTATGCGACGGTCTTCTGAAATGCGATCAGACCTGCTACGCCGAACTGCTCATACATGGCGATCTGCGGCTTTACTGCCGGAATCAGATCCGCTACTGCATCCACGATGCCCTTATTGTACTGCCAGATCGCTTCTGCAGCGCCCTTTAACGTCTCGCCGTATTCCGCAAAAGCAGCTTTCTGAATCTGCTCCGGAATAAATTTCATCATCGGGTCCAGTCCGACAACGATTGGAGCATTTGTCTTTTTGATATTTGCAATTAACTGGTCAATCATATCTTTTTCTCCTTTTTGTTTTCCTGGCTTGCGTCAGTTTTCCAAGCTTCTGCTATGGTATCACATTCTGCTTCGGGCAACAAGTCCGGCGATGGGTTCTTCGATCAGTTTTTTGGAAAGTACCGCACCTGCGCCGGTCAGAAGCAGCGCCAGAATCAGAAACGCTGCGTTCGGCAGTCCGATCTGTACCCGCACCATGCCGAGCCCTTCTAAAATGACGGCATGCACCAGATAAATCTCATACGAATACCGATCCGTCCACAGCACAGCATCCGAAATCCGACCTCCGATTCCTTTCCTGCAGAACCGAAAGCCGCTGCCTGCAAGCAGTAACATGCCAAAGCACCACGACCACCAAATAAACGAATCCGTCTGCGCCCTGCCAAAGGCCAAACCCGCACCTGCTGCCGCAAGCATGCCGATATAGACAAGCAGCTGCGCGCCGATACGCCTTCCCGCCTGATGGATCTCCCAGACCAGCATACCGAGCAGAAAATAATGCAGGTAGTAAAAAATCATCATGTAATCACCGTATCCGGTTTTTACCCACAAATACCGCAGAATCAATGCCAGTACATAGCAGAAAAACGCGCTCGTACAGCCGCGGATCAGGCGCACAAAGACCGGCACAAGCAGATAAAACGCCATAAACAGGCTGATCGTCCAGGTTGCGCTCAGGTTTCCCCAAAAATCATTCGGCGCAGGGATCACGCTGTTTGTCAGGAAAAAATACCGAAGCCAGTACAGGCCCTGCGGGTCTGCCGGAATATCCTTTAAAATCAGCCCGTGCAGCAGGATGTTATAAAGGATCACCCCATAATACAGCGGAAGAATCCGCACCAGACGTTTTTTATAATAGGTCAGCAGTTCTTTTTTTCCAGCCGTCGGGAGCTTTCTGTCACAGCAGGCGAGATAGCCGCTGAGGACAAAAAAGAGATACACGCCCGCCGCTCCCTGATTGGCAAGCCACGCAGCTTTTCCCGTCGCTCCCAGCCTCGGTGCAAGGTGGGTGATAAACACTCCGATACAGGCGAGCGCCCTCAGAAGCTGAATGTGTTCGTATTTTTGTTTCATATTCTTCCAATGCTCTGCATCAAAAACCGGAACATCGCTGCGTAGGTTGCACCATCATAATGCAGTCCGTCTGCCTGCGTGGTATATCCGCTGCCCGTCAGAAACACATACAGATTCAGTCGTCCGATTCTGGCATCCAGCCGGTTGTTTAACTGGTTGTTAAAATATTCTACCGCCCAGTTGCGTTTTCCGTATTCGTTTTCCCCGACCGGACCGACCGTGGCGAAGTACACCGTCGCACCTTTCGAAATCCAATCCTGTGCATATCGGTTAATCGTCGTAATGTAATCGTTGTGTCGTGATAAATCATTGACGCCGTAATTGAGAATAATCACTGAGCCGGGTGTCACATACTGGTCGACGTCCTTTTTCGCCTGGGCGGTGGAAAGCCAGTCCACGCCACCTCCAAAGCATGCCACAAAGGCCGTACCAGGCCATGCTGCCGTTCCACCGACTGCATTCGCCATCTGTCCCGTGCGGGAGTCCCCGACGAAGATGACGTTGCCGCTGCCCACCGGAATTGGGGCTTTCTGCTCAGCCTGCGCCTGAGCCAGTGCCGCCTGCTGTACTGCTGCCTGCTGTACTGCTGCCTGCTGTATTGCTGCCTGCTGCGCCAGTGCCGCCTGCTGCGCTACCAGTGCCGCCGCTGCTGCTTGGGCCTGTGCCACCTGCTGTTTCACCGCTTCCGCCTGTGCAGCAAGCGCTGCCGTCATCGCTACATCCACGCAGACCGGCTGGCAGGCTGTCTGTGTGATATAGCCGATCGCATTTCCATAGACAATCTGGTACATGCCACTTTTCCCGCTGCCGGTCTGCCCACATACGTTGACCGTCGTGCCGGCCGGTAAAATACCAAGTGCTGCAGAGGTTTTATCCGCCTGCTGCGTCACCGTTTTTTCTTCCCCGACGACTGCTGCCATCGTAACCGGCGTCACTTTTTTCCCGGATGCCGCCTGTGCCGTCATCGATATCGACAATCCGAGACAAAGGCACAACGCCAGACAGCAGATACGGGCGATCGCGCCGCCAAAAACCATTTTTCTGATTTTTACACGTTTCTCCATAGTCATTCCCTACATTTCTTTCTAAGCAGCCATGCGACTATACTGTCCTGTCCATGTGTGGGGCTACCGCGTCTGCAGAAATACCGCTTCCCGCTGTGCCTTTTCATCATCCGGATACAAAGCAAGGTACTGATCCATCGCAAGCTTCGCCTTGTCGTACTGCCCAAGGTATTCATACGCTACCAGTTCATTGAACATCAGCGACTGCGTCGCCGTATTGCCCTCTACTTCCAGCCCTGCCTGGAACGCTGCAAGCGCCGCTTCATAATCGCCGCCCTTTAATTTGCAAAGCCCGAGCTGATTGTACAAAGACGCGTCCGGCGTTTCGTTCTGCAGGTAGGTGTTATAGACACTCGCCGCATAATTGTAATCACCGAGTGCCTCATAGGTCTGACCGAGCAGAGACGCTGCTTCCGCACCGCCGTTTTCCTGCGCCTTTTCCAAAGAGGTACGGGCCTGCTCATAATCGCCCAGGTAGTAGCTGATTCTGCCGAGATCGAAATCCGAAATCCGCTTCCTGTCGCCGTCCAGAACATTTTCCAGATAGGATTTTCCAAGATCGTCCTGTCCATATTTGCTGCAACTGCAGAAAATATCAATCCGGATGTCGTAATCGTTCGGCGCAGCCTCAACCGCCTTGTCAAAATCGGCTTTCGCAGCGTCCGTACTGCCCTGCTCCAGCTCCATGGTTCCTTTTAAGTACCAGGCGGTCTTTTCCCCGGGCTTCAGATCCGTGATTGCCTGATAAACATGGATCGCCTTGTCGACCTGTCCGTTCCGATAATAGGCAGTCGCCAGATAATAGTTGATGTCATAATCCATCGCATCCGGACGCGGGCTGCTCTGCCCCAGCGCCTTTTCAAAGCTCGCCGCTGCATTCTCATAATCCGTCATGCCCATGTAAGCCAGCCCCTGCCCTCTGTAAACCTGACGCATATCCTCTTTATTCAGGGCTGCCGCCTCAAAGCAGGTCAGCGCGCCCTCATAGTCCATCTGCTCCACCAGCGCAATTCCCTGCGAAAGATTGTCCTCCTTCGCAACACCACAGCCGGTAAAGAGCGCGCACGCCAGAAGCGCCGTCGCGAACACAATGCAGATCTGTCTATCCTCTCTGTCTTTTTGTTTCTCTTTCTTCACGTTTCCTCCAGTCCGTACGCAAAGCCCTTGTATGCCGTTTTATTCCTGCACCAGAAGGATTTCATCCATGCGAACCCCGCTCTCGCCAAAGAACAGCGTCAGCTGGTTTTCCCCGCTTTCCGGAAAGCTTATCGTTACCGCACGCTCTATGATCTTGTTGTCGGTTCCGTTAAAGGTCGTCGTCTGCTGCAGGACGCCGTTGACAAAAATGGAAACCGGCAGCTGCGCAAACGGATTTTCTCCGGAATGCATTTTAAAAATCATCTGATAGCTGCCTGCTTTGGAGACGTCCAGCAGATACCCGGCGCGCACGCCCTTCTGGGTGCTCAGCTTTGTCAAATCGAGCTTTGTCTCTTTTTCTACTTTCTGGCTTGCGATCAAATTTCCTGCCATCGCATCCTTTGCCGGATTGTTAATTTCTTCACATACATCAAATTCCCGATCACAGAAACGGTTCATCACCGGAGAACGCATCAGAAAATGACAGATATTCTTTGCATTTCTGACCAGCTGTCCTCTTGTGAGCCGCCCATCTGCCAGGCCCTCCATCGTGTTGTCATTTGCAGAGTTCGAAGCAGAATCCGAAACAACCATGTAAACGTCGTTCTGGGCGCGCACCATCGGAATCGTATTACTCTGGGAGCCTTCCTCGCCTTCCTCGTTCATCTTCGCCCACCAGTCGGTCATTACCACGCCCTGGTAGCCCCAGTCTTTCCGCAAAATCGTCGTCAACAGGTCGTAGCTGCCTGCTGTCCAGATTCCGTTGATCGGTCCGTAGGTAGACATAATGCTGTAGGCATGTCCTTCTTTTACTGCGATTTCAAAGCCCTTTAAATAGATCTCGCGCAGCGCACGTTCGGAAACAACGCCGTTTGCATCGTGCCGCTTAAATTCCTGGTTATTTCCCGCAAAGTGTTTAATCGTTCCGGTCACACCATATTTTCCCATGCCCTTTAACTGAGCTGCAGCCATCGTACCTGCCACACAGGGGTCTTCCGAAAAATATTCAAAGTTTCTGCCGTTTAACGGATTGCGATGAATGTTCATGCCGGGCCCCAGCAGCGTGTCAATCTGATTCTTGCGCAGCTCCATTCCTTCCATCTCATAAAGCTGTTCCACCAGCTCCGGATTAAAGGTGCAGGCAAGCAGTGTGCCGTTTGGCAGGGAAAAGGCTATGGTTCCGCAGTCCATACGGATTCCGGAGGGTCCATCCGAGCAGCCCGCAACCGGGATTCCAAATGCCTTTAAGGAATCCGTCACACCGCCGAATGCAGATGCAATGCCAGGTGTTGCCTTCGGAGAGCACATGCCTTCTCCCCGGACCAGGCATGCCAGATCTTCGTCCGATAACTGGGATAAAAACTGTTCCAGCGTCACCTTTTTATCACAAACATCCGCTAACTTCCAGCCCTGATCGCCGATGCAGGCCTCTGCCTCCGGACGTTCTGTCCGGATTCTTTCTGCCAGATCGACGCTCCGCAGAGGCGCTGCCTGTTTTCCGATTTCCAGAACCGGCTCTCCGTCTGTGCCCTTTTTGCCCGTTTCGACCGGAACCAGACGCTCATATGGCTGTACCGGTGCAAGCGCCTCTTCCAGTCTGGAAACAACGTGCAGCTCGTCTAACTGCACCTCGCAAACCTTTTTCGCGCTGCGGACATCCGTTCCGACATAGATGCCATAAGCGCCCGCTTCCAGCACCCAACAGGATTTCTCCCCGGTTACGCCGCTGTCATCATAGGATGCACTCTTTTCCAGGGAAACGACGAGATTTACCTCCTCCTCCTCTCCTGGCGTAAGCAGCTGCGTCTTGTAAAAGCTGTTTAGATTCCGGACAGGCTTGCCAAGCTTTCCCTGAGGCGGGCAGACATACACCTGCACGACTTCTTTTCCGGCAGTCTTTCCGATGTTTTTAACCAAAACGGTAAGTTCTGCTTTCGTACCGTCCGCTCTTGTATTCAAAACCTCCACGGAAAAATCCGTATAAGACAGACCAAAGCCGAAAGGATAGCTTACTTTTTCCTTTGCAAAGGTTTCAAAATAACGGTAGCCAACGTAAATATCCTCTGCATACACATTGCATACAGCATCTCCAAAATTATCCGTAGACGGATAATCCGAAATATCTGCTGCGATCGTATCGCTCAGCTTACCACACGGATTCACTGCGCCGGTCAGGATATCTGCCGCCGCGTGTCCGCCCTCCTGACCGCCCTGCCATACATACAAAACTGCCTGGGGCTGGTAGCGGTCCACCCATTTCATATCGATGATATTGCCGACGTTTAACACAACGGCAGTCCGTTTGAATGCGCTGCAGACGGTTTTGATCAGCGCCTCCTCCTCTGCTGTCAGCAGATAGCTTCCCGGCTCTGCGCTGTTGTCCATGTCCTCGCCTGCTGTTCTGCCCAGCACAACAACAGCAAGATCAGAGGATGCTGCCGCTTTCTGTGCAAGCGCCTCGCTGACCGGCATTTCCTTCTGGCTCCAGGGCTCCTGCGCCCAGCCTTCTCCCATATCAAAGGGATTTTCCCGGATCCAGTCCTGATAAACCGCTTCCAGCTCTTCGTTGACAGAAATATCCTTGCATTCCTTTAAGCTGTCCAGGATATTTGTCACATAGGGAGCATTTACCATACCGCCCGATCCGGTTCCGCTCTTATAATAGGTAAAGGCAATCCGTCCAAACACGGAAACTGTCTCTCCTTTTCGGATCGGAAGTGCCTCTTTCTCATTTTTTAAAAGAACACATCCCTCTGCTGCCGTCTGTCTTGCCAGGGCAGCGTACTGATCGTAATCCAGTGTAAATCTCATAATGTTTTCCTCCTTTTTTTGGTTCCTGCATATGTAAAACAGAGTCCTGCTCCGCCTGCAGCGGGTTGCACAGACAGCACATCTGTTACATTGTTTTGCGCAGCCCTTTGGGATAATGATTTTTTAAAATCCCGCCTGCCAGCTTTCCCCAGCCGAGGCTGTATCCATCTACGCAGACCAGCTGCCAGCCCTTTTCCCCGTCTTTGGAAAGCGTCATGCCGTTGATCCACTGCCTTGCCTCCTGGCTGTCACCGGAAAGGTTGCAGCAATGCACTGCATCTTTGGGCGAAAGTGAAAGTGCCAGCGCATGTGCCGGTTCAAACCGCCCTTTTTTCATCGTGCCCAGATGCAGTCCCGGACGCAGCACCTTTAAGCCTTTTAAAGCCGGCATGTCCTTTGGCGCAAGATAAAGCTGGTCGCCGAACAATAAAAAGATTCCATCAAACTGCTTCTTCAGGCTTTCTCGTTCAAATTCTTTCCATGCAGCAAAATCCTTGGGCGCAATTCCTTTCTGGATTCCATACAGGCTGCGCGCCCGGTATCCCTCCGGCACTTCCCCTGTTTTTTCAAGCACCGCCAGAAAATGTCCTTCTCCATGCAGCTTATGGGGCCAGAGACGAATGGTCTTTTCCATTCCGTCCGGGACGGGCTCGGTTCCCGCCCAGTCCGGTCTGCCCGGCTCCATACCGTCATAACGGTGCGCCTCTTTTATGGAAAATTCCGGATGCCGCAAAAGGAATCGTGCAACGCTGCCTTCATCCTCCTGCAGCGCAAACGTACAGGTCGAATATACCAGCCTGCCGCCTTTTTTCAACATTGCGGCAGCTTCGTCCAGCACGCTGTCCTGCCGCTTTGCACACAGCTCCACGTTTTCGGGACTCCATTCGCTGCAGGCTTCCTCGTGCTTTCGGAACATCCCCTCACCGGAGCAGGGGGCGTCCACCAAAATTTTATCGAAATATTCCGGGAAATAAGCGGACAGTCGCTCCGGGCTTTCGTTCGTCACAACTGCATTGGTCAGTCCCATCCGCTCCACATTTTCCGAAAGAATTTTTGCCCGCGCCGGATGGATCTCATTGCAGACTAAAATACCTTTTCCCTGCATCGCAGCACCGATCTGGGTGCTTTTCCCGCCGGGGGCAGCGCACAGATCCAGCACATAATCCCCCGGCTGTACGTCCAGATATCCGACAGGCGCCATCGCGCTCGCTTCCTGAATATAATAAACACCAGCCTCGTGATACGGGTGCTTGCCCGGTGTATCCTCTTCGCTGTAATAAAAACCGTTTTTCTCCCATGCAACCGGCGTCAGATGAAACGGCGATTTTTCTGTAAATTCCTCCCGGTCCGTTTTGCGCGGATTGAGCCGCAGCGACTGATAATGACCGGATTCATAGCTCTGCAGAAATGCTTCGTATTCCTCTCCCAGCATTTCCTGCATGCGCGTCAAAAACGCGGACGGCAGATTCATAATATTCCTCACTTTAATTCATGATTTATCCTTATCATAAACCAGACGCGTAAACTGCGCAAGATTATTGTTTCCGTTCACCCGCTTCCTCTGTCTCTAAACCCGGTTCGTCCTCCGGCACTTCTTTCACCATGAATCGAATCATGTTTTCCTGAATTTTGCCCATCAGCTTTTCCATCTGCTTCTGTTCCTCGTCCGAAATACCTTCCATGCAGACGCTGTAGAGGTCTTTTTCCACGCGCAGCAGCTCTCCGGAAAGCTTCCTGCCTTCCTCTGTCAGGAGCAAGCGGTTCTTTTCTTTCTTTTCGCTGCTTTTTTCCTTTTTGTCCGCCGTGCGCTCTTTTTTCTCCGCTGTGCTTTCTATCCTGTCGGCGGGCTTTTCCTTTGCACTCTTTTCCTTAACCGGCTTTTCCGGCGCGATCAGCTTTTTGCGTTCCAGCTTCTGCATCGCAAGAAACAGTCTCGGCTGTCCGACTCCGGCGATTTCCCCGAGCCTGCGTGCGCTGTAGCAGGCGCTGCACTGGGCGAGGGCACACAGCAAAAGCGCCTCATCCAACGTCAGCATATTTTTCTGCGCCGCCAGATCCAGCTCATATTCGTACAGCCTGCGGAACCGGTACTGCCCGATCACTGCGCCATTTCCTTCCACTTCTTCCCGGGTAATCCGCCTGCGCTCTTCCCCCAGCTTCTTGCTTCCCGGAAGCACGCCGCCGTCCTTTGCCGCAGCCCATAAAAAGCTGTAGACCTGCAGCCGGATATCGGCATAATCTTTATCCTCGTAAACGTCTTTATAAAACTCGTTATAATACTCGAAAATGTTGCTCTTCATCCGCACCGTATTCGTGATGCTCGCTCCCTGGCTGACCAGGCTGCCGCGGCGCTTCAGATAATAATAAATCGGCACCTGCAGGGCAAAAAAGCTCTCCGCATGGCGGATATATTCCAGATTAAACAAAAAGTCCTCACACCAGCTGATGGAGGTATCCATTCGGATATGATATTCTTCGATGATGCTCCTGCGGTACATTTTGTTCCAGAGTACGCCGTAATAAAAATCCGCCGGATTTTCAATCATATAGGAAGCAAACTCCTGACGGCTCATCACCTTGTCCTCTTCGATGTCGCCCTTCTGCGCCAGCCTTTCCCCGGAAACCCGGTAAAAGTCGGAAATGACCATGTCGCAGTTATATTCCTCCATCGAACGCACCAGAAGCCTTGTCGCCTCCGGCACGATCCAGTCGTCGCTGTCCAAAAACTGAAGAAACGTTCCCCGCGCCAGCTCCAGTGCCTGATTTCTCGTATCCGACACGCCGGTATTTTCTTTATGGACCACACGTACCCGGCCATCCTGCTGTGCATAGGCATCGCAGATTTCGCCGGATGCATCCTTACTGCCGTCATCCATCAAAAGCAGCTCAAAGTCGCGGTAATCCTGACTTAAAATGCTGTCCACACAGCGTTTCAAATATTCCTGTGCATTGTATACAGGAACAATAATGCTTACCTTCGGTTCCATACAATTTCCCCCATTTTCGGTCAAAATTAGGTGCTTTTCTTTAGGCTACTATCTGTTATCAGAAAAGTCAAGACGAACAAAATCTGCAGCGTGCAGCTGCGCCCTAAAAAAGAATGTGCCTTGGCACATTCTCGCGCCGAGGCGCGGTTGCTTCGGCAA
>ERZ1107006.958-NODE-958-length-26555-cov-9.809321_pt1 | contig 26555 bp, 23 predicted proteins | sample MGYA00403696_ERZ1107006 | MGnify/ENA primary metagenome ERZ1107006 (study PRJEB35170, sample SAMEA104062441) | human gut metagenome | biome: human gut; feature: human-associated habitat; material: faeces | place: Denmark | collected 2012-08-13 ...
TATGATTTCCGAAAAATCCGGTAGGGCGGGGCCCATGTGCCCCGCCGGAACTCGGGCGTATACGGCTTAGTCCTCCTCCACGTCACCCACCAGGGCAATATGCAGCTCGTCCAGCTGCTTCTGCTCCACGGTGGAGGGGGCGCCCATCATGATATCCTGGGCATTCTTGTTCATGGGGAAGGAGATGATCTCCCGGATGGAGCTTTCGCCCGCCAGCAGCATCACCATGCGGTCCACGCCCGGGGCGATGCCGGCATGGGGAGGCGCACCATAGCAGAAGGCGTTGTACATGGCGGGGAACTTCTTCTTCACGTCCTCCTCGCCCAGACGCACCAGCTCAAAGGCCTTGACCATGATCTCGGGATCGTGGTTCCGGACGGCGCCGCTGGACAGCTCCACGCCGTTGCACACCAGGTCATACTGGTCGGCGGTGATGGTCAGGGGGTCGATCTCGCCCCGCTCGGCCTTCAGCAGCACCTCCAGGCCGCCGCTGGGCATGGAGAAGGGATTGTGGCAGAACTCCAGCTGGCCGGACTCGTCGCCGATCTCGTACATGGGGAAGTCCACGATCCAGCAGAACTCGTACCGCTCCTTGTCCATGTGTCCTTCGCAGGCCGCGCCGAAGGTCTTGATGAGCACGCCCACGGACTTGGTGGCGGCGGCCCCGGCGGCCACCAGCACCAGGGTGTTGGGCTTCAGATCCAGGGCCTGGGTCAGCTGCTCCTGGATACCGGTGACGAACTTGGCGATGCCGCCGGCCAGCTGGCCGTTTTCGTCCATCTTGAACCAGTAGGCCTTGGAGCCGGACTGCACCTCGCAGTCGCCCAGCAGCTTGTCGATCTGCTTGCGGGTGAGCTTGCAGTCGGACACGGGGACCATCTTCACGGTCTGACCCCGCAGGGCCTCGAACTCGCTTTCGGTGAACAGGGAGGTGACGTTTTTGCAGGTCAGGTCGATGCGCAGGTCGGGCTTATCGGAGCCGTAGGTCTCCATGGCGTCCCGATAGGCAATGCGGCGGAAGGGGGCGGAGGAGGCCACGTTATAGGTGCCGAACTTGGCAAAGATGGGGGGCAGCACGTCCTCCAGCACGGCGAACACGTCCTCCTGGGTGGCGAAGGCCATCTCCATATCCAGCTGATAGAACTCGCCGGGGGAGCGGTCGCCCCGGGCGTCCTCATCCCGGAAGCAGGGAGCGATCTGGAAATAGCGGTCGAAGCCCGCAGTCATCAGCAGCTGCTTGAACTGCTGGGGAGCCTGGGGCAGGGCATAGAACTTGCCGGGGTGCTTCCGGGCGGGCACCAGATAATCCCGGGCGCCCTCCGGGGAGGAGGCGGTCAGGATGGGGGTGGTGATCTCCAGGAAGCCGTGCTGGGTCATGGCCGCCCGCAGGGCGGACACCACCTGGCACCGCAGGATGATGTTGCTCTTCACCGCCGGGTTCCGCAGGTCCAGATAACGATATTTCAGACGCTGGGTCTCGTCGGCCTCCCGGCTGCGGTTGATCTCAAAGGGCAGGCTGTTGTACCGGCAGCGGCCCAGGACCTCGATCTTCTCCGGCACCACTTCCACGTCGCCGGTGGCCTGCTTGGGGTTCTTGCTGGCCCGCTCCCGGACGGTACCCTCCACGCTGATGGTGGACTCCTTGTTCAGGCCGTTGATGATGTCCATCATCTCCTGGTTCTCCACCACCACCTGGGTGGTGCCGTAGAAGTCCCGCAGCACCACAAAGGCGAAGTTCTGGCCCACGACCCGGACGTTTTCCATCCAGCCCACGATTTTCACGCGCTGACCCGCGTTGGCCAGCCGCAGCTCCCCACAGGTATGGGTTCGCATCTGCATCATATGAATCGCTCCTGTTCTGATAAATATTTGTATAGTTTGGTTATAATATCACGTTCTGTATTGAATTACTTGATTACAAACTGAAATATTTCATTCAGATATTTCGGCTTGTATTTATTTTTCCAGGATGACCTTGCCCTGGTTCCGCTGGGACAGTCCCTGGGTGATCCGGGACAGAGTGTCCTCAAAGGACAGCTTGGTCTGCTCGCCGGAGGTCATATCCTTGCAGGCCACCAGCCCTGCGGCGATCTCGTCGTCTCCCAGGAACACCACATAGGGGACCCCCAGCTTGTCGGCATAGTTCATCTTGGCCTTGAACTTTTTCTGCTCGGTATACAGCTGGGTGCGGACGCCTGCACTCCGCAGCCGGGTAGCCAGCCGGATGGCCGGCGTCAGGTCCTGGGTCATGGGCAGGATCAGCACATCGGCGGGAGCCGTGGGCAGCTGGGGGTTCAGCAGACCTTGCTCGCCCAGCACATAAAAGAGCCGCGTCAGGCCGATGGAGATGCCCACGCCGGGGAGCTGACGTTCGGTATAATACGCAGCAAGGTTGTCGTAACGTCCTCCGGAACACACGGAACCGATCTCCGGATGGTCTAGCAGGGTGGTCTCATACACCGTGCCGGTGTAGTAGTCCAGGCCCCGGGCGATGGTCAGATCCACGGCGAAATTTTCCTCCGGAACGCCGAAGGCGGAGAGATAGCGGGTGACGGTGTTCAGCTCCTCCAGCCCCTGGTCGAACAGCTCGTGCCGCCCCTGATACCCGGCCAGGGCGTCCAGCACCTGCCGGTTGCTGCCGGTGATGGAGATGAACCGCATGATCTCGTCGGCCTGCTCCGCCGTCAGTCCCACGTCCTCCGTCAGGCAGATCCGGACCTTGTCGGCCCCGATCTTGTCCAGCTTGTCCACGGTGCGCATGATGTCGCCGGACTGCTCCGTCAGGCCCAGCATGGCGTAAAATCCATTGAGGATCTTCCGGTTGTTGACCCGGATCTGGAACCGGGTCAGGCCCAGGGAGGTGAAGGTCTGATAGATGATGGAGGGGATCTCCGCTTCGTTGGTGATGTCCAGCTTGCCGTCGCCGATGATGTCGATGTCCGCCTGATAGAACTCCCGGAAGCGGCCCCGCTGGGCCCGCTCGCCCCGGTATACCTTGCCGATCTGATACCGGCGGAAGGGGAAGGCCAGGTCGTTGTAGTGCAGGGCCACATACTTGGCCAGGGGCACCGTCAGGTCAAACCGCAGGGACAGATCGGCGTCGCCCTTCTGGAAGCGGTAGATCTGCTTCTCGGTTTCGCCGCCGCCCTTGGCCAGCAGCACCTCGCTGGCCTCGATGGCCGGGGTGTCCAGGGGAGTGAAGCCGTATCGGCTGTAGGTGGTGCGCAGGATCTCCATCATCCGCTCCATCTGCTGCTGCGGGGCAGGCAGCAGCTCCATGAAGCCGGAGAGAGTCCGGGGGGTCACAGTTGCCATGGTGAAATATTTCCTTTCTGTTGTGTATTTCGGTTTTGGTACGAAAAAATGCGCTCCCGTCCCGTGTTTGGGACGAGAGCGCATGAATACGCTTCGTGGTGCCACCCAAATTCAGCCCGTAAAGGGGCCCTCGCAGCTCCTGTTACGGGGAGCGGGCCGTGGATGTTTCCATCCCCGCTGGGGGACTGTCTTCGCTTCTCCTGCCGGGGCGCGCTTTCAGCCGGTGTCGCGCCTCTCTGGTGCCGGTGGGGGTGAAGGTACTCCTGTCTCCTTTATGGCGGTCGTTCTTCCTATTTTATGGCATTCGGGCCCGCTTGTCAAGCGGTAAAGGGCTTGGTTTTGGGATTGACAATGTCGCGCCAGGCCAGGTCGCCCCGGGCCAGGCCCAGCACCAGCATCTCGGCGGTGGCCACATTGCTGGCATAGGGGATATTGTTCTGGTCGCACAGGCGGAAGATATTGGCCACGTCCTCGTCAGGGACTTTCTGGTTGGGGTCGCTGAAGCAGAGAACCATGTCCAGCTCATTATAGGCAATGCGGGCTGCAATCTGCTGGCCGCCGCCGTGGTCGAAGGACAGGAAGCGGTGGATGCGCAGGCCGGTGGCCTCCCCGATCTGGAGGCCGGTGGTGGCGGTGGCGCAAAGGGTGTGCTGGGCCAGAATGCCGCAGTATGCGGTGCAGAACTGGACCATCAGTTCCTTTTTGTTGTCGTGGGCGATCAGTGCGATATTCATGGAGGCACTTCCTTTCGTGTTTTCAGATTCGCATCAGGGGCACCTGGTGCCCGGTGATGCGCCGTGCGATGTTTTCATAGGCCCGGGCCGCGTAATAGTTGATATCCCGCAGGGGGATGCCCCGGTTCAGGGCATAGGGGACGTCGCTGTCCTCCGGCACCACCCCCAGCAGGGGCAGCCCGGCGGCGTCCATGGCATCGTCGATGGTGCTGTGGAGGGCCCGGAGCAGCTTCTTCTGCACCCGCCCCACCACCAGAAACAGACTCTCTGTGGTGAAGCGCTTGTCCAGCAGCATCACCGTGTGCTGGGCGTCCCGCAGGGCGGAGGCGTCGGTGGTGGTGATGACCACCACGCAGTCGGCGCAGCCGGTGGCCAGCCGGAAGCCCTGACCCAGCCCCGCCGGGGCGTCGATCAGGCAATAGTCATACTCCTGGCGCACCTGGTCCAGCAGCTGCCGCATCTGCTCATCGGTCACGTCCAGCTGTCCCCCGGGGGACAGGGGAGCGGTCAGCAGGTGCAGCTTGGGATACTTGGGGTGATCGGCTGCCGCGTCGGACAGGGAGCAGCGGCCGGCGATGACGTCGGAAAAATCCATCAGGGCCTTGTCCGTCAGCCCCAGGGCCAGGTCCAGGTTCCGCAGGGTGATGTCGCAGTCCAGGCACAGGGTATTTTTCCCAAGGGCGGCCAGCGCCAACCCCACGTTGGCGGTGAAGGAGGTCTTTCCGGTGCCGCCCTTGCCGGAGACCACTGCAATGATTTTTCCCATATCCAGGTACCTCGTATACAGTTGGGGACTCAGCCCAACGGCGCTTTTTTGATGCGGGCGAAGGGCCGGGGATAGGCTGCCGGGGTGAGACGCTCCTTCCGGATGATGACCACCCGGTGCCGCACGTCCGTTCCGGGAATGGTATAATCCCAGATTTTTCCAATTTTGCCCCCCAGCTGGGCAATGGCGCTTCTGGCGCGCTGAATCTCGTCGTCGGTATCCACCGACTTCATGGCCAGGAACTGACCGCCTACCTTCACCAGGGGCAGGGCCAGCTCACACAGTACATTCAGCTGGGCCACGGCCCGGGAGGCGGCTATGTCGTACTGCTCCCGGTGCTGCCGGGCGAACTCCTCCGCCCGGGTGTGGACGCACCGGACCCGCTGCAGGCCCATGGCGTCCACGGTCTCCTGCAAAAAGTCGATGCGCTTTCCCAGACTGTCCAGCAGGGTCATGTCAAAATCCGGCTCCAGCAGCCGCAGGGGCATTCCCGGGAATCCGGCCCCGGTGCCTACGTCCACCACCTGCTTGCCCCGGAAGTCCGCCGCCGTCAGCAGGCAGGCGCAGTCCAGCAGGTGCAGCCGCGCCACGTCTGCCGGTTCGGTGATGGCGGTCAGGTTCATGACCTGGTTCTTCTCCAGTAGCCGCCGGGAAAACTCCGTCAGCGCCGGGATGCTTCCCGTGTCCAGTCCCAGCTGGGCCAGGCCCTCTTTCAGAATGGCTTCCAAATTACTTCTGCTCCTTCAGCAGGTCCCGGATCTCCGCCAGCAGCTCCTCGGTGGTGGGACCGGCAGGCTCCTCCGGCGCGGGCTCCTCGTCCTTCTTCTTCAGGGCGGCCAGCTTGTTCATGGCTTTCACCAGCAGGAACATGGCAAAGGCCACGATGATGAAGTCCAGAATCACCGCCAGCAGATTGCCGATGCCCAGGGTTACCGGGTCGGCGCCCGCCGCCACGGCGGCCTTGTTGAGAACGATGTTCCACTGGGTCAGGTCGATGCCGCCGGTGATGAGACCGATGAGGGGCATGATGATGTCGTTGACCAGGGAAGTGGTGATCTTGCCGAAGGCGGCGCCGATGACCACGCCGATGGCCATGTCCAGGACGTTGCCGCGCATGGCAAACTCCTTGAACTCATGAAAAAACTTCTTCATAAGTATCCTCCTTCCGCCCTCAATGCTTGGGAACGATGCGGTCGTGGCCGCCCATATAGGGCCGCAGGGCCTGGGGGATCAGCACGGAGCCGTCGGCCTGAAGGTTGTTCTCCAGGAAGGCGATCAGCATCCGGGGAGGGGCCACACAGGTGTTGTTCAGGGTATGACACAGCTGCATCCTGCCGTTTTCGTCCTTATAGCGGATTTTCAGCCGCCGGGCCTGGGCGTCGCCCAGATTGGAGCAGGAGCAAACCTCGAAATACTTCTGCTGCCGGGGGGACCAGGCCTCAATGTCGCAGGACTTGCACTTCAGGTCTGCCAGGTCGCCGGAGCAGCACTCCAGCTGCCGCACCGGGATATCCAGGGACCGGAACAGCTCCACGCTGTAGCGCCACAGCTGTTCGTACCATTTCTTGGATTCCTCGGGCTTGCAGACCACGATCATCTCCTGTTTTTCAAACTGGTGAATGCGATAGATGCCCCGCTCCTCAATGCCGTGGGCGCCCTTCTCCTTCCGGAAGCAGGGGGAATAGGAGGTCAGCGTCTGGGGCAGGGACTCGGCGGGCACGATCTGGTCGATGAACTTGCCGATCATGGAGTGCTCGCTGGTGCCGATCAGATACAGGTCCTCGCCCTCAATTTTATACATCATGGCGTCCATGTCGGTCTGGCTCATGACGCCCTCCACCACGTTGCCGTGGATCATAAACGGGGGAATGCAATAGGTGAAGCCCTTGTCGATCATGAAATCCCGGCCATAGGCCAGCACGGCCTCGTGGAGCCGGGCGATATCGCCCATCAGATAGTAGAATCCGTTGCCGGAAACCCGCCCGGCGGCGTCCATGTCGATGCCGTCGAAGCGCTCCATGATCTCCGTGTGATAGGGAATATCGAACTCCGGCAGCTTGGCCTCACCGAAGCGCTGGACCTCCACATTGTGGGAGTCATCGGGGCCGATGGGCACGGAGGGGTCGATCATCTGGGGGATGACCATCATGATCTTGGTGATCTGCTGGGTCAGATGCCCCTCCATCTCCTCCAGCTGGGCCAGCCGGTCGGCGTTGGCTTTCACCTGGGCCTTGGCCTCCTCGGCCTCCGCCAGCTTACTGGGGTCCTTCTTGGCCTGGCCCATCAGCATACCCACCCGCTTGGACAGCTGGTTCCGCTGGGCCCGCAGGTCGTTGGCCTCGTTCATGGCGGCCCGCTTCTCGGCGTCCAGGGCAATGACCTCGTCCACCAGGGGGAGCTTGGCGTTCTGGAATTTCTTGCGGATGTTTTCTTTAACAGCTTCCGGATTGTCCCGGACAAATTTGATATCAAGCATGGCTTTTATCGCACCTTTCCGTGTTTCACGTGAAACATCATGGTTTTTTGATGGCGTGCAGGGCTTCCAACAGCTCGTTCAGGTCGTCCACACCGTAATATTCCAACTCAATGCGCCCTTTCTTCTTGCCGGAGACAATGCGGCATCCCCGACCCAAGGTGTTCCCCAGGTCCCGGGCGGCCTCCTGGGCATAGTCCACGGTCAGACCGGCAGGGGAGGGCTTCTCCTTCTTTCCGGCGGTGAGCTTCTTCACCAGCTGCTCCGTCTGCCGGACGGACAGGTCATTTTTCAGGATGGTGGCCGCCGTGGTCTCCTGCAGGGCAGGGGACAGGGGCAGCAGCGCCCGGGCGTGGCCGTTGGTCAGCCGTCCGTCCTCCACCATGGCCCGCACCGGGGGACACAGGTTCAGCAGACGCAGGGCGTTGGCCACGGCGGACCGGGACTTGCCCACCCGCTGGGCGGTTTCCTCCTGGGTCATGCTGTACTGGCTCATCAGCACCTGATAGCCCTCGGCTTCCTCGATGGGGTTCAGGTCCTCCCGCTGGAGGTTCTCGATCATGGCCAGCTCCATGGCCTTGCGGTCGTCGGCCTCGATGACGATGGCCGGCACCTGGGTCAGTCCCGCCATGCGGGCGGCCCGCCAGCGGCGCTCACCGGCGATGATCTGGTAATAGCCGGACTGCAGCTTCCGCACCGTCAGCGGCTGGATGATGCCGTGCTCCCGGATGGAGTCGGCTAAGTCCGCCAGGGACTCCGGGTCAAATTGCTTGCGGGGTTGGGATGCGCAGCTTTCCACCTGAGAAATCGGCAGAAACAGATTGCTCTTTTCCTCCTGAGAGTCGATCACGTCGTCTCCCAACAGGGCGGCCAGGCCTTTGCCCAGCCCTTTTGGGTTGTTGGCCATTGCTGAAACGCTCCTTTCCGCACAGAATCAGGTATTTTTCTTGAGAAATTCGTTGGCCAGGGCCAGATAGGCCTCCGCGCCTCGGCAGCCCCGGTCATAGGCCGTGATGGGCTTTCCGTGGCTGGGCGCCTCAGACAGGCGGATGTTCCGGGGGATCACCGTGGCATACACCTTCCCAGGGAAGAATCGCTTGACCTCCTGGGCTACCTGAATGGCCAGGTTGGTGCGCCCGTCGAACATGGTCAGCAGCACGCCCTCGATCTGGAGCCGGGGATTCATGTTCCGCCGGACGATGCGCACGGTGTTCATCAGGTCGCTGAGGCCCTCCAGGGCATAATACTCCCCCTGAAGCGGTACCAGCAGAGAATCCGCCGCGCACAGGGCGTTCAGGGTCAGCAACTCCAGGGAGGGGGGACAGTCCACGAAAATGTAGTCATAATCCTCCCGGACGGCGTCCAGGGCGCTGCGCAGCAGAAACTGCCGGTCCGCCATTTCGATCATCTCCACGCCGCCCCCGGCCAGGGCCTTGCTGCTGGGCAGCACGTCGCCATAGGGGGTGGTGACGATGGCCTTCCGGGTCTCCACACCGTTGATGAGCACGTCATACACGCCGTTGGACACGGATTTGTCCACCCCCATGCCGGAGGTGGCGTTGGCCTGGGGGTCAAAGTCGCACAAAAGCACCCGCTTCCCCAGGTATTTCAGGGCCGCAGCCAGGTTGACACAGGTGGTGGTCTTCCCAACGCCGCCTTTTTGATTCACGATCGCCACGATTTTCGCCACTTTGTCCACACTCGCTTTCTGTCGGTCTTTATTTTAGTATATCACATTTTCGGTCGGTTTCAATAGAAAATCTGCAAAATGAGAAAAAACTTGAGAAAATGTTTCACGTGAAACAGCAAAACCAACACGCAAAAAGGGTGGATGTTTCACGTGAAACATCCACCCCGTGGGTCATATCAGGATCATCCCCGAAACCGGCGGCAGCCGCAGCCGCAGCTTCCCGCCGGGGGCATAGAACTGCTGGAAGGTCAGGGCCTCCCGGGCCAGCTCCCGGGGCCAGGGGATGGCTACCTCTGCGGCGTCCTCGCCTGCGTTCAGGGCTGCCACGGTGATCTCGTCCCCCAGCTGCCGCCGCAGCACCAGAACGCCGCCCCGGGCATGGAGATAGGTCAGGTTCCCCTCCTGCATGGACAGGCGCTCCCGGCGCAGCTGCCCCAGCTGGCGGAAGAAGGCCAGCAGCTCCTGGTCCTCCCGGCCCCAGGGATAGGTCCCCCGGTTCAGGGGGTCCTCAAAGCCCTCCATCCCGGCCTCGTCGCCGTAGTACACCGTGGGGGAGCCGGGGAAGCAGTACAGCAGCATCTCGCCCACCCGCAGCCGGGCCTGGCCCTTCTGCCGCTGGGCAGGGGAGAGGCGGTATGCCGCCCGGCCGTCCTTGGTATCCGGCACATCCTCCGCTCCCAGCAGGGTCAGGATCCGGGGCGTGTCATGGGTACCCAGAATGTTCAGGGCGCTGTAGAAGGCGGGCCGGGGATAGTGCTCCCGGATGACCTCCATGGTGCCCCGGAAGCAGGCGGCGTCGCCGCCCCGCAGCCAGTCCAGGGCCGCCGTCCGGAAGGGATAGTTCATCAGCCCGTTGGTCTCGCTGCCCAGCAGATACCGCCTGCGCTGGCTGTAGGCGATCTTGTTGCTGCCGTCCTCCCACACCTCGCCCAGCAGGAAGCTGTCGGGCTTCTCCTGATCCATGGCGCTGCGAATTTCGGCAATGAAGTCGTCCGGCAGTTCGTCGGCCACGTCCAGCCGCCAGCCGGAGGCCCCCTGCCGCAGCCAGTGCCGCACCACGGAGTCTCCGTCCCGGATGATGAACCGGCGATAGCTGTCCGCGGACTCCTGCACCGCCGGCAGGGTCTTGATGCCCCACCAGGCGTCGTAATCCTCCGGCCAGGGGTGGAAGGAGTACCAATTAAAATACTGGGACTCCCGGCTCTGGGCCGCCCCCAGCTCCGGATAGAACCCCTGGGCGTTGAAATACCGGCTGTTGCTGCCGGTGTGGTTGAACACTCCGTCCAGCATCACCCGGATGCCCCGGCACCCGGCCTCCCGGCACAGGGTGCGGAAGTCCTCCTCGGTGCCCAGCATGGGATCAATGCGCCGGTAGTCCGCCGTGTCATACCGGTGGTTGCTGTCGGACTCAAAAATGGGACACAGGTACAGCGCACCTACTCCCATACTCTGTAGGTAGTCTAATCGGGAGGTGATCCCCGCCAGACTGCCGCCGAAGAAATCGTTGTTGCGGATGATCCCCTGGGTGTCGGGCCGCCACACCGGGGTGTCGTCCCAGTCCTGGTGGACCACCCGGTCCCCCACCATCCCGGCGGGGTCCGGCACCCGGGTGCGGCAGAACCGGTCCGGGAAGATCTGATAGGTGATCCCCCGGCCGAACCAGGCGGGAGTGGGGCGGCTGTCGTCATAAACCGTCAGCTGCCACCGGGCCTGGTCGTCGAGGCCGTGAAGGCCGTATAGCCTTTGCCCCTCCGGATACGAAAACCGGAAGGCGTACCACACCAGCTCCGGCTCCTCCGGGGCGGTGTATACCCCCTGCCACCGGCCGTCATCGCCGGGGGACAGGGCCACCTCCTGCTCCGTACCCGCAAATTCCCGCCGCAGGAGCAGCGTCACGCCGGTAACGTTTTCATCCCCCGGTCGAACCGCGAAACGGACAGTGGCGCCGCACACGGCGGCGCCAAAGGGGGACTTATATTCCGTATCGCGGGAGTCAAAGATCTTGCTCATGGAATGCCTCATTTCAGCAGGGTATTTTCGCCGATGACCACGGCGCCGATCTCCTCCTGGGAGAAATAGGAGTTCACAATGTCCACGGCGGTGGAGGCCAGGGCCGCACCGGAGCCGCCCTTCTCGATGACCACGGCCACGGCGATCTGGGGATCGTCATAGGGGGCGAAGCACACGAACACGCCGTTGTTGGTATTGGCGATACCGGTTTCTGCGGTACCGGTCTTGGCGCCTGCGGACACTACACACCGGGAGAAGTAGTAGGACAGGCTCCCGGTGGTCAGGTTGTGCATGCCCTCCTTCACCGCCTGCAAGGTGCTGTCGCTCATCTCCACGGTGTTCAGCGGCGCCTTGTCATAGGCGTAGATCACCGAGGAGTTGTCGTAGGATTTCACGTTTTTCAGCAGATGGGCCTCATAGTGCTGGCCGCTGCCCACCAGGGTGGCGATGTAGTTGGCCAGCTGCAGGGGCGTGAACAGGTCATAGCTCTGGCCGATGGCGGCGGTCAGGGTCTGGCCGTCGGTCCACTCCAGACCGTTGCGCTCGGCAAACTCCGGGGTGGCCATGGAGCCCTTGGCCTCGGCACTTCCCGCCCCGCCGATCTCGATGCCGGTATACTCGCCCAGACCGAACTGCTTGGCGTAGTCCGCCAGGGTCTTGATGCCCGTCAACCGGCCCACCTCATAGAAGAAATAGTTGCAGGACACGGTGATGGCCTGGGACACGTTGACCCGTCCGTGGGTGCCGCCGTACTCGTTGTAGATCCAGCACCGGGGCTGGGGAGATTTGTAGTAGTCATACACGCCCCGGTCCACAATGGTGGAGGAGGGGGTGATGATACCGGACTCCAGAGCCGCTACCGCTGTGCAGGGCTTAAAGGTGGAGCCCGGTGCATACGCACCGCCGATGGCCCGGTTCAGCAGGGGCGTGCCCACGGTGTCGCTGACCAGCTTGCTGTAATCCTGGTCAAAGGTGGACAGGTTATAGGTAGGATAGCTGGCCATGGCCAGCACCTCGCCGGAGCCTACCCCCACCACCACTGCCGCGCCGCCCCGAACGATGCCGTCCTTGGCGGTCATGGCCTGGATGGTCTGGGCCAGGGATTTCTCCGTGTCCTCCTGCACGTCGATGTCCAGGGTCAGGGCCACGGTGCCGCCGGGCTGAGGCTCCTTGGTGTAAAGCTCGCCGGTGATCTTCCCCTCCTCGTTGGTGGTGATGATCCGGGTGCCCTTGGTGCCGTGGAGATAGGACTCAAAGGCCTTCTCCGCGCCCTCCCGGCCCACCAGGGAGTTCATGGAGTAGCCCTCCATGTCCCGATAGCCGGTGACGCCGTTTTCCGGGTCGCCCACCCAGTCCTCGTAGTAGATGGGGCTCAGCCGCCCCAGCACATGGGCGGCGTACTCGGTGTTATACACCCGGGCGGAGGAGGTGCCGGTGGATACCCCCTGATACTGGCCGTCCGCCGTCTGGCTGATCAGCTCCACGGACACGTCGTCGGCAAAGACGTACTGTGCGTCCGTCAGACTCTTCACCGCCAGCTCATACCGCACCCCGGCGATGGTCCGGGCCTGGTCGTCGGTATAGCTGCTGTCGATTTTGAACAGCTCCCGCAGCTTGGCCATGAACCGGTCCGGCTGCAGGGTGGGAGTCACCTGGGACAGCTTGGAATAGGGGATGCTCTTGTTCTTCAGGAACAGGGCGAAGCCCTCGCTGTCCTGGGCGTCGGTATAGCTGTAGGGCGCGGTTTTGCTCAGGGGCAGGGTATCGTTCCAAACGGTGTCGTTCTCGGTGCACAGGTCCGTCAGCCGCAGGATGGCGGCGTTCAGATCCTGGTCATTCTCAAAATCCTTGGCGGAGAAGATCAGGGTATAGGTCAGCCGGTTGGACACCAGCACCTTGCCGTTGCGGTCGGTGATGATCCCCCGGGAGGCCTCCACCGTCTCGCTGGCGGCGTTGCTGGCCAGGGACTTGGCCCGGTTTTCCTCCCCGTGGAGGATCTGGGTATAGTACATCACCCCGGCGAAGGCCAGCAGGCACAGGCCCATCAGCCCCGTCAGCGCCCAGATGCGGACCCGCACCGGGTCAAATGCGTTTTTCTTCATGGCACGCCTCCTATCTCAGGATCCGGTTGTGCACGCTGCGCAGCAGCAGATACACCAGCGGCGACAGCACCACCGTCACGGCTAGCTCCCGCCCCGTCAGCGACAGGGCGGCGCTCAGCTCCACCCCCTGCCGGAAGGTCAGCAGCACCGTGTGCAGCAGGTCCGTGATCACCAGGGCCAGAGCCGCGCACAGAACGGCGCACAGGAATCCCTGGCTCAGAAGCCGCTTGGCGATCATCGCCGCCGGCAGCGCCGCCGCCAGAAACGCCAGGGTATAGAAGCACGGGATGACCCCCGGCATAGTCAGGTCGCACAGTAGGCCGAAGACGCCGCCGAACACGGCTCCCTCGGCGGGACCCTCCAGCATGGCCATGATCCCGGCGATCACCGGCGGCAGAAACGGGTGTACCGCCCACACGGAGATGCGGTTGAGCACCAGGGACTGCACCAGCACCAGCAGCAGCACCGCCCCGGCGTAGTACAGCCATTTGAAGAACATGTCCCGTTGGTTCATGGATTGATTCATGGCCGCTCCTCTCAATCCACGATGGTGAAGTCCGTGATCACGAACACCTCCACCAGCTGGGTGATATCGGTTTTGGGGATGATGGTGGCATAGCGGGTCAGGCCGTTGTCGTCGGTTTTGATCTCCTCCACGGAGCCGATGACCAGTCCCGAGGGATAGTAGCCTCCCAGGCCGGAGGTGACGATCATGTCGCCGTTGATGAGGCTGGATTCCCCCTCCAGGTACGACAGCTTCAGCTTTCCCTGCCCCATCAGGGCCAGGTCCCCCATGGCCACCGTCACCTCGCCGGTGCGGAACACCAGGGCCCCCAGCTGGGAATCCGTGTCCAGGATGGTGGTCACGGTGCACCAGTTGGCGCCCGCCTCGGTGACCACACCCACCAGATAGCCGTACTGATCCACCACGCAGTCGCCGATGGCCACGCCCAGGCCGGTGCCCTTGTTCAGGGTCAGGGTCCTGGACCAGTTGGAGGTGCTGCGCTCGATGACCCGGGCCGCCTCAAAGGTAAAGTCCCGCCGCTGCTGCCTCAGACCGTTCAGGTCCCGCAGCCGCTGGTTCTCCTCGCTGTCGGTCTTGGCCTGGCGCGCATCCTCCTTCAGCTGGGCGTTTTCCTTGCGCAGCTCCTCGATCTCCTGGCGCAGGGCTTCCACCGTCTCGAATCGCTGGCCGATGTTCTGGAACCATCCGGCCACGGCGGAACCCGCCGCCCGGAAGGGATAGGTGACCACCCCGGCGGCGTTCTGCAAAAATCCCGTCTGGTTGCTGACGGCGCTGGCGATACACAGCCCCACCGCCACCACCACCACGGCGGCCAGCATCATAATGCCGTTTTTCTGAAAAAATCGTTTCATAGCGTATTCCTTATCGTCGAGCTTATCAAAAAAGCCTTTTTTGATAAACTGGTCACAGCAGCGTCACGCCGAACTCCGCCAGCATCCGGCTCAGCAGCAGCACCGGCAGACCCATCACGTTGAAAAAATCCCCGTCAATGCGCTCCACCAGCAGGGCCCCCTGGCCCTGCACGCCGTAGGCCCCGGCCTTGTCCATGGGCTCGCCGCCCCGGATATAGGCCATCAGCTCCTCCCGGCCGGCGGGCCGGAAATACACGTCCGTGGACTGGGCCCGGGTCAGGGACCGCTGTCCCTGCCGCAGGGTAACGCCGGTGCACACCGTGTGCCGCCGCCCCGCCAGGTCCGTCAGCATCCGCAGGGCGTCCGCCTCATCCTTGGGCTTTCCCAGCCGCTGCTGGTCCAGAAACACCATGGTGTCGGCGGTGATGACGATCTCGTCCTCCTCCGACGGCACCGCCTGGGACTTCTCCCGGCTGATATACGACACGATCTCCGGGGGCGTCAGCCCCTGGGGATACCACTCCTCCACCTGAGGCACCCGCACGGTGAAATCCCGGATGCCGATCCGGGTCAGCAGCTCTTGCCGCCGGGGGGAACCGGAGGCCAGCACGATCCTTGCCATGGCCTCACCTCCCGGTGGAGCCGAAGCCGCCTGCGCCCCGCTCCGTCTCGTCCAGCGCATCCACCTGCACCAGCTCCGGCCGCACCACCGGCACCACCATCAGCTGGGCGATGCGGTCCCCGGGCCGGATGGTATAGTCCTCCCCGGACAGATTCACCAGCCCCACGGAGATCTCCCCCCGATAGTCGCTGTCGATAACGCCCACGCCGTTGCTCAGGCCGATCCCGTGCCTGAAGCCCATGCCGCTGCGCACGAACACCAGGGCCACATAATCAGGGGAGGGCAGGGCGATGGCAATGCCTGTAGGGATGCCCCGGCGCTGGCCCGGGGCCAGCGTCACGGCCTCGTCCACGCAGGCGCACAGGTCCATGGCTGCGGCTCCCGCCGTCTGATAGCGGGGCAGGGGAATCTCCCGGCCCATTTTCGGCGACACCGCCTTGATTTTAAGCTCCATTGTATCACTTGCTCCCATTGTATATAAAAACAATCTGTAAAAAAATCATGAATCCTGAAAAGGGCTTATTCCACGCCCCGGTAGAACAGCCCCCGGGTCAGCTCCTGGGGCCGGTAGTCGCTGCGGCCCTGATAGGCCCGCAGCACCCGGACGCACTCCTCCGGCGACTCCGTGGTAAACCGCAGCCGCGCCCGGGTCAGCCCCAGCTGCCGCCACTCCGGCTTATCCGCCAGGAACAGCACCTTACTGTTTTCGATCTCGCACCGATGGCCCCACTGGCCCACCAAGGGGAACTGCGCCCCGGTGCGGTCCACCAGGACGTTCTCCTGGCCGCACCGGCAGGCAGGGGAGCGGTCCGTATAGTCCCGCCCGGCGTCCCGGCAGCCCAGCTCGTTGCGGATGACGCAGTTTTCCATGATCATCAGCGGCAGGCGGCCGTATACCACCGCCTCGCAGGGCAGAACCTTCCGCAGATCCCGGATCTGCTGCCACCGCAGCTCCATGGACACCGCGGCGGCGGAAAGACCCAGCTCCTGCCAGAACAGCAGGGCCCCGCTGTTGAAAATATTCAGCCCCAGATCCCCCCATAGGGGAAGGCCCAGCCCATCGGCAATGGGCAGGTGTCCCAGATTGCCGATGGCCACGGCGGAGAGCTTCTGCCGGTGCTGCTGCAAAAGGGCCCGCAGCGCCGCCTGGTCCTCCGTCCGGAAAATCCGGGGAAGCACCGCGCAGATCTGGGTCATGCCCGCCCAGCGGGCCAGATCCATGCCGTCCAGCAGCTCTGCCGGGACATACACTGTCCCGCACTGGGCCAGCTCCTCCGTCAGCTGCTCCGCCCGGGTGACGGAGCAGGTCAGCTGCGGCGTCTCCGGCCCCGGCAGGGCCGGGGGCAGGGGAGAGGGGGTTCCTGTCCGCCGCTGGGTTGGTTGGGTCAGAGCCATCTCCAGCTCCTCCAGCACTTGGCGGCGCATAGCGTTCACGGCGCTGGCCGGCAGCATCAGACCGTCCGCCAGCTCCACTTGGGTCTCCTTGGGCTCAAACACCGTGCCGCCGGTTTTCTCCAGCCGGGATTGCAATTCCTCCGCCGTCAGGGCCCGGTTCCGGGCCTCCTCCGGTACGGGACCTTCTGCCCGGACAGTGTGTCCTTTGGCGGAGGCCGTCAGCTGAGCGGGCACACCGGCCCGCAGAGTGCAGACCATGTCCACCGGCACCCGGCGGCTGTCCTCCCTGCTGTACCCGGCCTTGGCCCGGGCAAACAGCTCCTTGGGCTCTGGGGCGTTCTCTGGCCGGGTGCCGAACATCTCCGGCCCGGTGCGCCCCTTATAGTATCCGTCGGTGAAGCCGCTGCGGGAAAAGGCGGCCTCCAGCTGCCGGGACTCCTCCCGGCTGGGGACGCGTTTTTCGTCCAGCAGACGGCGATAGATCCCCGTGATCACCGCCACATATTCCGGCCGCTTCATGCGGCCCTCCAGCTTCAGACACGCCACGCCCATCTGCTCCAGCTCCTGCACATAGTCCGCCAGGTTGGCGTCCTTCAGGCTCAGGGGATGGCCCCCGGCGGCCTTTTCGTTGACGCCGTAGGGCAGGCGGCAGGGCTGGGCGCAGGCTCCCCGGTTGCCGCTGCGCCCGCCGATCACGGCGCTCATTTCGCACTGACCCGAGTAGCACATGCACAGGGCCCCGTGGACAAACACCTCGATTTCCGCGGGACAGCCCCGGGTTATGGTGTGGATGTCCCGGCGGCTCAGCTCCCGGGCCAGTACCACCCGCTCCAGACCCAGCTCCGCCGCGCGGCAGGCGCCGCCCAAGGTGTGCAGGCTCATTTGGGTGCTGGCGTGGAGGGGAATATCGGGCGCAATTTCCCGGGCCAGCCGCCACACGCCCCAATCCTGGATGAGGATAGCGTCCACCCCCATGTCCGAGGCTTTCTGCAAAGCCTGGGCGGCGGCGGGCAGCTCCCGGTCCGTCACCAGGGTGTTCAGGGTCAGATAGACCTTCACGCCCCGCAGGTGGCAATAGGCCACGGCGGCACGGAATTCCTCATCGGTGAAGTTCCGGGCGCTGCGCCGGGCGTTGAGCCCGCCGAAGCCCATATACACCGCGTCGGCCCCATTCTGCACGGCGGCTACCATGGCCTCCCAGCCTCCGGCGGGGCTCAGCAGCTCGGTCATTGGCCCCGGCCCTGCTGGGCCTTGAACAGCTGACGGCGCAGCTCCGACGCCTCATTTTTGGCCTGAGTGGCCTCATCCAGATAGTTTTTCACTTGCCGGCGCAGATTCTCTGCCGCTGCCTGGTTTTTCAGCAGCTCGTCCGCCAGGTTCACCGCCGCCAGAACTGCCGCATCCGCCTGGCTCACATGCAGGGTCTCCTGGATCCGGTCCATTCGCTGGTCCACCAGGGCGCCTACCTTTTTCATATACTCCGCGCTTTCGTCCGCCACCAGGGTATACTCCTGGCCGCAGATGCTCATCGTCACTTTATTCGCCATGTTGCCCTCCCATTTATGTAAACCGAAAAGTTAGTCACACCAATACAGAATCCATTATACCACAAAATCCCGCCGGGAAAAGCTTTTTCTGGCGAAAAGGAGAATTTTGTGAAAAACCCGCTGCGGCGGCTTTACGAACCGGGGGTTTTCGTGTAAAATAAAATAATTAAACCATGGAAAGAGGGGAGGCGCGGCATGAGCGGCTATATTCTGCGGGACAGTGAGCCCAGCATCGTCCTGACGGCGGACCAGGTGGACCGCCTGGTGAAAAACGGCGACGGCGACGCCGCGCTTTTATACCTGCTTCTGATGCGGGCGGACCGGGGCATCACCGAGCAGGAGCTGCAGTCCCGGCTGCGCTGGAGCCAGCTGCGGCTGAATGCGGCGGAAACGGGCCTGCAGCGGCTGGGCCTGATCCAGCGCCCGGCGGAAACGCCGCCTCCGGCCCCGGCGGAGGAGCGCCCGGTATACAGCGCCCAGGACCTGGCGGCCCTTCTGGAGGACGACCGCTCCTTCCGGATGCTGATCCCCCAGGTGGAGGAGAAGCTGGGCCGCAAGCTGAAAACCGCCGACCTGCAGGTGCTGGCGGGGCTGTATGACGACCTGGGCATGCCGGCGGACGTGATCTATCTGCTGGTGAACCACTGCATCACCCGGTCCGAGGAGCGCTACGGCCCCGGCCGCCGCCCCACCCTGCGCCAGATCGAGAAGGAGGGCTACTACTGGGCCCGCCAGGGCCTGTTCGACCAGGACAGCGCCGCCCGCTATCTGAAAACCTGGCGGGACAGACAGCAGGGCCAGTCCGCCTATATGCAGGTGCTGGGCCTGGGCCAGCGCCGCCCGGTGGCCAGCGAGGAAAAGTACATCTCCGATTGGATGGACAAGGGCTTCCCGCCGGAAACGGTGGCCCTGGCCTACGACAAGACCATATTCTATAAGAAGCAGTTAGAGTGGCGGTATCTCAACGGCATCCTCCGCCGCTGGCACGAAAACGGCTGGCACACCCCGGAGGAGGTCCAGCAGGGCGACGCCGGAAAGCCCGCCCAGCCGTCCCCGAAGCCGGACAAGCCGGATCAGGACAACTCCCGCATGGAAAAATACATGAAGTGGTAATATAAAGCGGTAAAGGAGGGAACCCCATGCCCTACGACGGAAAAATTCTCAGCCGGGCCATGGCCCGCTTTGACGAGGATAAGCAGCGCCGGGCCCGGCAGTTCCGGGAGCGTCAGCAGCAGCTGTTTGCCCGGGAGCCGGAGCTGGCGGACATCGACCGCCGCCTGCGCGGCACCATGAGTCAGATCATTGCCAGGGCTCTGCAAAGGGGCCAGGACCCGGTGCCCGCCATCCACGCCATCCGGGACGAGAATCTGGCCCTCCAGCGCCGCCGTGAGGAGCTCCTCGCGGCTCTGGGCTACCCCGCCGACTATCTGGAGGAGAAGCCCCGGTGCGCCCGATGCGGCGACGCCGGGTTCCTGCCGGACGGCTCCATGTGCGCCTGCCTGCGCAGCTACTACGCCCGGGAGCAGATCGCGGAGCTGTCCCATATGCTGGACATTGGCTCCCAGAGCTTCGACACCTTCCGCCTGGACTACTATTCCACGGACCGGGGCGGCCTGCCCCGCTCCCCCCGAGAGGCGGCCCAGCGGAATCTGGAGATCTGCCAGTCCTTCGCCCGGGACTTCCGCCCCGGGAAGCAGAATCTGCTGCTGTTCGGCGCGCCGGGCCTGGGCAAGACGTTTCTGTCCGCCTGCATCGCCCGGGTGGTCAGCGAGGACGGCTTCTCCGTGGTGTACGACACGGCGGGGCATATTTTCTCCCAGTTCGAGGCGGCCAAGTTCCGCCGGGACGACGTGGACGAGCCGGACGAAAGCGTGGAGCGCTGCATGGCCTGCGACCTGCTGATCCTGGACGACCTGGGCACCGAGATGACCACCGCCTTTGTCCAGAGCGCCCTGTACCAGCTGCTCAACGGCCGCCTGCTGGCGGGAAAAAGCACCATTATCAGCACCAACCTGGACCCCGACCAGATCGGCCGCCGCTATTCGGCCCAGATCATGTCCCGGCTGGAGGGGGAGTTTGAGCTTCTGCCCTTCATCGGCCAGGACATCCGCCTCCTGAAGCGGGAGCAATAGAAGTCTCAAGAAATCCTGCGCGGCTCACGCCGTGCAGGATTTCTTTCATCTCCGCAAAACGAATTAACGACCGTAAACGTTACCGCATTGACCTCCACACGATGTATCATCTTTCAAAAATCTGCGCCGCCCTCGTGCGAACTCCTGCAAATTATTTCAACGCAATAAAGAATCCGTGAATTTTTCGTGAATATCGTAACGAAAATGTAAAGAATTTTTGTACAAAGTGAGAATTGATTTTTTCTGCAAAATAATTATCATATTGGACGGAATGCAAGAGGAGTTGCGTCCTTTTGCTCCAAAACATTATGATGTATGAATAGAGGAGGAGAAAAATGGTTAGCTTTCTGATTTGCCTGGCCTTGCTCATCGGCGGTTATTTCGTCTATGGCAAGGTGGTGGAAAACACCTTCGGGCCGGACGACCGCGAGACCCCCGCTGTGAAGATCAACGACGGCGTGGACTATGTGGTCCTCCCCCAGTGGAAGCTGTTCATGATCCAACTGCTGAACATCGCGGGCCTTGGTCCCATCTTCGGCGCTATGCAGGGTGCTCTGTGGGGCCCCATCGTGTTCCTGTGGATCACCTTTGGTACGATCTTTGCCGGTGCAGTGCATGACTACTTCTCCGGCATGATGAGCGAGCGCAACAACGGCGCTTCCATCTCCGAGATCTCCGGTATCTACCTGGGCGGCTTCATGAAGAACGTCATGCGCGTGTTCAGCGTGGTGCTGCTGATCATGGTGGGCACCGTGTTCGCCGTGGGTCCTGCCGGCCTGATCGTCACCCTCTTCAAGAACGGCGGCTCCACCGGCATTGTCACCACCACTCTGTTCTGGCTGATCATCGTCCTGGTGTATTATTTCATCGCCACCTTTATTTCCATTGACAAGATCATCGGTAAGATTTATCCTATCTTTGGTATCTGCCTGATCGTCATGGCCGTCGGCGTGGCCGTGGGCATCTTTGTCAAGCCGGAGTACACCATTCCTGAGATCTGGGATCACTTCGGTTCCATGCATCCCAAGGGAACTCCCGTGTGGAGCTTCATGTTCATCACCGTGGCCTGCGGCGCTATCTCCGGCTTCCACTCCACCCAGAGCCCCCTGATGGCCCGCTGCATGAAGAGCGAGAAGCAGGGCCGCTTCGTGTTCTACGGCGCCATGGTTTCCGAGGGCGTCATCGCCCTGGTGTGGGCCGCTGCCGGCTGCGCTCTGTATGAGGTCACCGGCGGCCTGAACACCGGCCTGGCCGAGATCCTGGCCAATGGTCAGTCTGCCGCCATCTATGATGTCTGCGTCAAGACCATGGGCAAGGTGGGCGTGGCCCTGGCTATGCTGGGCGTGATTGCCTGCCCCATTACCTCCGGCGACACCGCCTTCCGCAGCGCCCGTCTGGTGCTGTCCGACTGGTTCAAGATCGACCAGAAGAAGTGGAAGAACCGTCTGCTGCTGTGCGTGCCCGTTCTGGGCGTGGGCGCCGTCCTGGGCGTGGGCAATGCCCTGGGCTTCATCGACTACACCGTTATCTGGCGTTACTTCAGCTGGACCAACCAGACTCTGGCCATGATCGTCCTGTGGGCCGCTTCCATGTACCTGTACTACGAGAAGAAGAACTACTGGATCACCGCCGTGCCTGCCACCTTCATGAGCGCCGTTTCCGCCACTTACTTCCTGCTGGGCAACGAGTGCCTGGGCCAGTTCATCAACCACAAGACCGCCGAGGGCGTCACCGTGTACAACACCGCCTTGGCTTATCCCATCGGCATCGCCGTGGCCGTCCTGTTCCTGGGTATCTTCCTGTACACCATCAAGAAGCGCCATACCCAGCCTCACTACGAGACGCTGGGCAAGTAATTCGCCCCTTTTTCAAAACTTCGCAAAGCGGCAGGCCCCTCCTGCCGCTTTGCCCCTATGGGAGGAACTGCTATGATTTTTGCACCTGCACGCCTTGGCAGCGTCACGCTGGATAACGGGACCCTGGCGGCGGATAAGAAAGGTTGCCGCCGCTTCGGCCCCTGCGGCGTGGGCGAAAAGGCCCTGTATCTCAACAGTTTTTTCATCGACCGGCACTATTATGTGGCGCTGTCCTCGGTGCGCCGCGTGTTCAAGCGTGTGGCCATGAGCAAGGGCGGCTTCACCGGCAAGGGGGCCTTCGGCTCCATCCCTTACCTGGTGGTGGAGTACGACGGCGGCGAAAAGCAGTGCAATTTCAAGCACGAGGAGGATGTGGACAACCTGCTGGCCTGCCTCTCCAAGCTCTGCCCGGACCTGCCGCTGCAAAGCCGCAAGGTGGAGCAGCACATGGCCCAGCAGCGGGCCGAGAACGCCCGCCGCTATCTCAAGGAGCTGACGCCCCAGGCCCAGGCCGAAAGGGAGCGCCTGGAGCAGGCCCGCACCTTCCTGGAGGATCACACCAACCTGACCCGCCGCCTGTCCCAGGCGGCCAAGGCCAAGCGGGTCAACGACTGCTCCAACCCCAGCTATAAGTGGGTGGCCCTGGCCATCGTTATCGCTGGGCTTATTGCCCTGGTATACGGCGTGGTGTCCATGATCCGGGGCACCAACAGCGTGGGCATCTACTTTGCCCTGTTCGGCCTGGCGGCGGTGTTCCTGTTCTCCGGGGCCCATGTGCTGCCTACCGCCCGCAACAACAAAACGGCCCTGACCCGGGAATGGGAGCAGGCCCAGGCGGACCTGGCGGCGGTGCTGCCGAAGGATTTCCCCCTGCCTGCCCGCTATGCCCACCCGGTGGTGCTGACCCGGATGATCCGCGTTCTGCGGGAGGGCCGGGCCCAGACCGCCGACGAGGCCCTGGACGTGGTGAAGCGGGACCTGAAGGCCCTGACCGCCGATGTCCAGGTGGAGCAGTGGGAGTATGACGAGGTGGTGGCCGTGAAGCCCATGTTCCTGCTGTCGGACTATCAATAACACAAAAATCTCCCCGCCCGGGGAGATTTTTTGCGCTTGACAAATACCCAGGAGGGGTATATAACTATAGATACCCCCACGGGGTATCATGAAACAAAGCGAGGCGGGGAAACTATGGAAGAACACAACTGCTGCCGCTGCTCCCAGCGGAAAAAGGAGCGCTCGCCGGAGGAATACAAGCGCCTGATCCACCGGCTCAACCGCATCGAGGGCCAGATCCGGGGCATCCGGGGCATGGTGGAGGCCGGGGCCTACTGTCCCGACATCCTGGTCCAGGCGGCGGCGGTGAACGCGGCCATCAACGCCTTCAACAAGGAGCTGCTGGCCAGCCACATCCGCACCTGTGTGGCCCAGGACATCCGGGACGGCAAGGATCAGGTCATCGACGAGCTGGTGACCACCCTGCAAAAGCTGATGAAATAGGAGTGGACCCAATGAAGCAATACAATGTCACGGGCATGAGCTGCGCCGCCTGCTCGGCCCGGGTGGAAAAGGCGGTGGGGAAGGTCCCGGGGGTCACGGCCTGCTCCGTGAGCCTGCTGACCAACTCCATGGGCGTGGAGGGCACGGCGGAGCCCTCCGCCGTCATCGCCGCCGTGGAGGAGGCGGGGTACGGCGCGTCGGAAAAGGGCGCGGCCCAGTCGTCTCCCAGTGCCGATGAGCAGCAGCTGGAGGACCGCGAGACGCCCCGTATCCGGCGGCGGCTTATCTGGTCCGTGGGCTTTCTGCTGGTGCTGATGTACTTTTCCATGGGCCACATGATGTGGGGCTGGCCCCTGCCGCATTTTTACGACGACAACCATGTGGCCATGGGCCTGACCCAGCTGTTGCTGACGGGGATCATCATGGTCATCAACCAGAGGTTCTTCATCAGCGGCTACAAGGCCCTATGGCACCGGGCCCCCAATATGGACACCCTGGTGGCCCTGGGGGCCACGGCGGCCTTCGGCTACAGCACCTATGCCCTGTTCGCCATGACGGCGGCCCAGGTCCGGGGGGATGAAGCCGCCGTTATGACCTATATGATGGACTTCTATTTTGAGTCCGCCGCCATGATCCTGACCCTGATCACCGTGGGCAAGATGCTGGAGGCCCGGTCCAAGGGCAAAACCACCGACGCCCTGAAAAGCCTCATGAGCCTGGCCCCCAGAACCGCCTCTGTGCTCCGGGACGGCCGGGAGGTGGAGGTGCCGGTGGAGCAGGTGCAGCAGGGGGACGAGTTCGCCGTCCGGCCCGGGGAGAGCATCCCCGTGGACGGCGTGGTGCTGGAGGGCTCCAGCGCCGTCAATGAGTCCGCCCTGACCGGGGAGAGCATCCCCGTGGACAAGGCCCCCGGCGACGGCGTGTCCGCCGCCACGGTGAACCAGTCCGGCTATCTCCGCTGCCGGGCCACTCGGGTGGGCCAGGACACCACCCTGTCCCAGATCATCCGCATGGTCAGCGACGCCGCCGCCACCAAGGCCCCCATCGCCAAGATTGCCGATAAGGTCTCCGGCGTGTTCGTCCCGGCGGTGATTTCCGTTGCCGCCGTGACCACGGCGGTGTGGCTGCTGCTGGGCCACCCGGTGGGCTACGCCCTGGCCCGGGGCATCTCCGTGCTGGTGATCAGCTGCCCCTGTGCCCTGGGCCTGGCCACGCCTGTGGCCATTATGGTGGGCAGCGGCCTGGGGGCCAAAAACGGCATCCTGTTCAAAACCGCCGCCTCCCTGGAGGAGACGGGCCGGGTGCAGATCGTGGCCCTGGACAAAACCGGCACCATCACCAGCGGCCAGCCCCGGGTGACGGATATCCTTCCGGCGGAGGGCGTCACGGAGCAGGAGCTGCTGACCTATGCCCTGGCCCTGGAGCAGAAAAGCGAGCATCCCCTGGCCCGGGCCGTGCTGGACCGGGCGGCGGGCCTGACGGCCCCGGAGGTATCGGATTTCCAGGCCCTGCCCGGCAACGGCCTGACGGCTGTGCTGGAGGGCCGAACCCTGTGGGGCGGCAGCGCCGCCTTTACAGAGAAGCGCGCCGCCGTTTCTCCGGACCTGCAGGCTAAGACCGAGGAGCTGGCCCGGCAGGGGAAAACGCCCCTGTTCTTCGGGCTGGATGACCGGCTGCTGGGCATCATCGCCGTGGCGGATGTCATCAAGGAGGACAGCCCACAGGCAGTCCGGGAGCTGCGGAATATGGGCATCCATGTGGTGATGCTCACCGGCGATAACCGGCGCACCGCTCAGGCCATCGGGGCCCAGGCGGGGGTGGATCAGGTCATCGCCGGGGTGCTGCCGGAGGGTAAGGAGGCCGCCATCCGCCGGCTGATGCAGCAGGGCAAGGTGGCCATGGTAGGCGACGGCATCAACGACGCCCCGGCCCTGACCCGGGCCGACACCGGCATCGCCATCGGCGCGGGAGCCGACGTGGCCATCGACGCGGCGGACGTGGTGCTGATGAACAGCAGTCTGCCGGACGTGCCCGCCGCCATCCGGCTCAGCCGGGCCACCCTGCGGAACATCCACGAAAACCTGTTCTGGGCGTTTTTCTACAACGCCATCGGCATTCCTCTGGCCGCCGGGGTGTTCATCCCCCTGGGCCTGACCCTGAACCCCATGTTCGGCGCCGCGGCCATGAGCCTTTCCAGCTTCTGCGTGGTGTCCAACGCCCTGCGGCTGAATCTGTTCAAGCTCCGGGATAACCGGCACGATCATAAGAGAACCAATCACTTAAACGACATCAAGGAGGAACAAACTATGGAAAAGACACTGGAGATCAAGGGCATGATGTGCCCCCACTGCGAGGCCACCGTCCGCACCGCCCTGGAGGCCATGCCCCAGGTGCAGGCCGCTCAGGTCAGCCACGAAAGCGGCACCGCCGTGGTGACCCTCACTGCCCCGGTGGAGGACGACACCCTGCGCCGCACCGTGGAGGACAAGGGCTACACCGTCACCGCCATCCGCTGACCCTACCGCCGTCCCTTTATAGGGCGGGGCAAAAAAGCCTCGCAGATTGCAAGCCTTTTGTCAAAAATGGGCAAAGCCCATTTTTGACAGTATCAAGAAAAGCACGGCGCAAGCCGTGCTTTTCTCGTATAAATCTTCAGCTGAAAGAGGGTCCCAACAGCCGTGACTTACCCTCAGGCTCTCTCCATGGCTTCCCGGAAGTCTCTCTGATCGGTGAAGATCTCCTGCTTGTAGGGATTCTTCTTCTGGGCCTTGGCCCGCTTGATGATGCTGGCCAGGATCACCACGTTCACCACCAGTGCCACAATGGAGACCACGCCCTGGGCCGTGGGATTGGCGGCAGTGGGCCGGACGGCGGGATCCATGAAGCCGTTGGCATAGACGGAGGTGATGGTGCTGAACACGCTGTTTTCCTGGAACAGGGGGAACACCTGGGCAAACATGCACCACAGGGCCAGGGTGTTGGCCCGGTTCTGGATCCAGCCGCCCTTGTTCCAGAAGTGGTTGGCAAAGGTGGGGGCCA
>ERZ1107006.961-NODE-961-length-26505-cov-4.566767_pt1 | contig 26505 bp, 16 predicted proteins | sample MGYA00403696_ERZ1107006 | MGnify/ENA primary metagenome ERZ1107006 (study PRJEB35170, sample SAMEA104062441) | human gut metagenome | biome: human gut; feature: human-associated habitat; material: faeces | place: Denmark | collected 2012-08-13 ...
TGATGTTCTCCGTGGTGGCAAACTCGGCGGCGCAGATGAAATCGCCCTCGTTTTCACGGTCAGGGTCGTCTGTGACCAGAATGATCTTCCCCTGTCTCAGATCTTCCAGTGCCTCGGGAATGGTATTGAAATTCATAGTAAAAACTCCTTGTTAAAAGCCGCAGCGCAGCAGCATTTCTTTTGTGAGGGTGCTTTCGTTCGTTGTGGTATGCGGTTTCGGTTCTTCCGGACGCAGCAGCTTTTCAATGTACTTGCCCACCACGTCGGTCTCCAGATTCACAGGGTCGCCTCGGCGGCGCTGGTTTAGATTGGTCTGGGCCACCGTATGAGGGATGGTGGACACGGAAAAGCCCTCGCCGTCCACGGCGGCCACTGTCAGGCTGATGCCGTCGATGGTGATGGAGCCTTTTTCCACCACATAGCGCAATATCTCCGGCCCCGCGTGGACGGTGTACCAGACGGCGGTATCGTCCCGGCGGATGTTGGCAATGTGTCCCACGCCGTCCACATGGCCCGCCACGATATGCCCGCCGAAACGGCCGTTGGCAGGCATGGCCCGCTCCAGATTGACCACGCTCCCCGCCGTGAGTCCCGCAAGGGACGAGCGGTTCAGCGTCTCGTGCATCACGTCCGCCGAAAAGCCATCGGGAAAAAGCCGGGTCACTGTCAGGCAGATGCCGTTCACAGCGATGCTGTCTCCGATCCGGGTCTCCTCTAAAACAGTTTTCGCATGGATCGTCAGGACGGCGGAGTGCTGCCCGCGCTTGATGTCCTTGATCGCTCCGACTTCTTCTACGATTCCTGTGAACACGGATATTCCACCTCGCTTTCTATCAGAAGATCCTCGCCCAGCCGTTCCAAACGGCTGTTTTTCAATCGGAAGGCATTGGTCGGAGCGGGGACGCCCACGCCCTCCACGGGGGTTTTCGCATCCCTTCCGCCGAATAGCTTTGGGGCGATATATGCCTGCACCTGCTGCACGATGCCGCATTCCAGCGCGGCCCAGTTCAGCGTTCCACCGCCCTCCAGCAGGATGCTGTCGATCTGTTCCCGCCCCAGCCGCTCCATGAGCTGCCGGAGATCTACATGGCCGTTTTCCTCATTCAGGCAGAGCACCTGGCACCCGGCCATCCGGTAAACCGCCTGTCTTTCTGGGTCGGTGCAGCAGGTGGCGAGGATGGTCGGGATCTGGTCTGCGGTAGTGACCACCTGCGCCTGCGGCGGCGTCCGCAGATGGGTGTCGCAGATGATGCGAACGGGGTTTCGCCCGTTCTCCATACGGCAGGTCAGGAGGGGATCATCCGCCAAAACGGTACCCACGCCTACCATGATGCCCCGGAACCGGTGGCGCTGCTGCTGGACATGGCGCCGGGCCGTTTCACCTGTGACCCATTTGGATGCACCCGTATAGGCCGCGATCTTGCCATCCATCGTCATGGCGTATTTCATGGAAACGAAGGGCCGCCCGGTGGTGATGTAGTGGAAGAAGATCTTGTTCAGTGCGTCACATTCCTGGCGCAGAACGTTTTTTGTCACCTCCACGCCGTGAGACCGCAGGATCGCCACGCCCTTTCCCGCCACCAGCGGATTTGGGTCGGCGGAGCCGATCACCACCCGGCGGATGCCGGATGCCAGGATCGCATCCACGCAGGGCGGCTGCTTTCCGTGGTGGCAGCAAGGCTCCAGCGTCACATACATGGTGGCTCCGGCGGGGTCGGCGGTGCAGGATGCCAGCGCGTTCCGCTCCGCGTGGGGTTCACCGTACCGCTCATGCCAGCCCTGTCCGATAACTGCGCCGTCCTTTACGATCACGGCGCCCACCATGGGATTGGGCGCCGTCCAACCCCGGCCCTGTTCCGCCAGCGCCAAGGCCAGACGCATATATTCTGCATCGTTCATACCGTTACCTCCAAAAGAAAAAGCCCTGAACGAATCGTTCAGGGCAAGGTAGAAAGACACAAGTATCCTTGTGTAAAAGCAAAGCTCCGGAATGTAAACACATCCCAGAGCAACTTCCATAGACGCAAAGCAGTCCCCCTGCGTTGTCATCTTCTTTCATCCAGACTATACTGTCGGCTTCGGAGTTTCACCGAATCATGCCTTGCGGCTCGTGGGCTGTACCACCGGTAGGGAATCACACCCTGCCCTGAAGACTTTCTATTCAATTACGATGGAAGTATAGCACGGCGACAGGTGGATTGCAAGACCATTTTGCAAACCGGGACAAAACCGGGACGGTCAGGCTTTCAGGGTGGGAGGTCAAATATATGCTCTTCGCACTGCGGCTTCGGCTGCGGGACATGCAGAGAAGCATTGGAAGCACTGGCTTTTTGCACAGCCCTGTGGTATCATTTCTCATAGAGAGCCGAGAGGCGCAGACAGGAAAAACAGCGTCTATTTCACATGCGCATCCGAGCAGCTCCAGCAAAGACAAGCTGTCTGCGTTTTTGAATGGTCGCTGTGTGTCTCGGCAGCGGCGAAATCACAGTGCACATTCTCTGAATGAGGTGACCGGATATGGCAAAGAAAATGACGCGGGCCGCGCTGTTTTTCATGATTGGGACGGTCATTTTGACCGTTTTCTACGAAAAGACCGCTTACGGGCCGGTGCTTTCGCTCGCCATTACCTTCGGAACGGCTTCCTACCACCTCGTCATGCGGCTGCTGGTGGGAGGCGCATTTCAGGCAGTGATGCAGAATCATGCAGATCTCCGCAAGCGGTGGTACCGGGTCGGCAGGCGGGAAATGGCGGTCTATGAAGCGCTGAAGGTAAAGCGGTGGAAGCGCAGAATGCCCACCTATGATAACGCGCTGTTTGATCCGCGTCTGCATACATGGGACGAGGTCGCCCAGGCCATGTGTCAGGCGGAGCTGGTCCATGAAACGATCGCGCTGCTCAGCTTTCTGCCCATTGCGGCGGGACTTCGGTTTGGCGCATACCCGGTATTCATCGTGACCTCCGTTTTGTCCGCCGGATATGACCTGCTGTTTGTGATGATGCAGCGGTATAACCGCCAGCGGATCATGGTGCTGCGGGAGCGCAAGCGCACATCGTCCGCCAGCACCGCACGGAGCGCAAGATGAACCCGTAACCGATCAGCAAAGGGCCGACGGTGTATCCCTTCTTGGGTTATCTCCGCGCTAAGAGCCGCCTTGCGGCGGTTGCGCTCCGAAACACGCCTGCGGGCGTAGTCCCGCGCACACCCTTCACCCGCAAGGGGTATGCGGCATCCGTAAAGCGGCGGAGCCGCTAACGGCTGCCCTACCTTACCGTTGCGGAGAATTCACCACTTTATCGACAGTTTCGTTCCTGTCTTGTCTTGTTTCATTCTGCTGAAAAAATGATTTTTTTCGACTTGAAAACAGCCAAAACCCGCCGGAATAACCGCGGCCGGATTCTGGCGGGCGTCCCTCGGTGGGACAGGAACTGAGAACGATATGAAGCTAAATCGCAAAGGTTTTACATTGATGGAGATGCTGATCGTCATCGCGATCGTTGCCGTGCTGATCTCCGTCGCGGTCCCGGTGCCTTCCTCGCAGTTGGAAAGGAGCCGGGAGGCGGTGGATCTGGCTAACGTGCGCTCCGCCTATGCGCAGGTCTCCACGGAGGCCCTGCTTGGAAATACCGGCGTCACCGTCACGGTCAAGCTGAAGCAGAAGCAGGCCGGGTGGCAGTCGGCGGACCCCGTGAACATCGGCGGCATCGTCCATTCCAAAAGCAACGGTAACACGGATAACTGGAAGGGTGATGCGGAGCCGGGCGGAAGCTGCGAGGTCTCCTATGATAAGACCCACGGTGTGGTGCTCACATGGAGCGGAACGGCAGCGCCGATCAAGCCCAGCTATCCGTTCGATACCACGTACACGAAGTTTTTTGGTGAGGTCCTATATAAAACCGAATTCTGGACAAGGGGAGATATGAACAATAATCCAAATTTTGAGTTCAACTCCCGCTGTCCGGGCTCAAGCTACATCCCGCAGATTGAAGCAGCGCTCAAAAGCATGGACAACAGCCTTCTGCAGCAAAAGAACTGCACCTGGGCTTTTTTAGGGGACGGGCGTGATGGATATACGGCAGACCGCTACCTTTTCTGGACTTCTCTTGACACGAACAAGGTCGGCGCCGGAAAGCAGATCCCCGTGCTCATTCAGACCGGTGACGGGAAATACTATGTCTCCGAAACTACAACCGGAGAGCGAACAAAAAAGAGCGAACCGCATAAGGGAGAAAAATACATTGCGGTGTCCGAACAGATCACAAGCAGAATAGAATATAAAAAATTTCTAAAAGCCGAGGCGAAATACTCCACCTTGGAAGAAGCCTACGATGCCTATGTAAAGGCTCTGGCGAAAGACGAATACAAAGGTGTTCGTGAAAAGTGTTTGTGATTCACAGACTTCTGCGCCGTAAGCGGGATCACTGCTTCAGCCCTCGCATCCCAGCAGATATAAAAGCACTTGCGCATGGAAGCAGGTGCATTTATGGAATCGTCAGGTTTCCCTGTCATTCAACCATTCGCTTGCCTTTTCCTGATTTTCCCTGCTTCTATTATGTACCGTACATTGATGTACGGTACAGGAGTTTTTTTCGTTTTTAGGAAGTTTTTTCAAAATATGTGGAACGAGCATTCTCTGTTGGTTAAATCGCCAAAACTCCCCGTCGGTCTCTCCTTCGGCCGCTGCCGCCCGGGTCTGACCGGCATTTTCCGCCGCTATCCCCTGTTTTCCGAAAGATCCCGCCAAAAAAAGCCCAGGAACGTTACGTTCCTGGGCTTTTGTCTATGTAGGCTTTTACGCTGGTTTTAAAAGGTGATGACCTCTTTGTCCGTTTCAAACTGGGCGGGCTCGCCGTTTTTGATGCTGCGGATGGTATCCAGCATCTGATTGTTGTGCTCCTCCGCCTTGGGGTCGTTGTTCCAGGTGTTCTCGTACTTGAAGATCACATGGGAGATGGAACGGCCCTTCTTATGCTTGCGGAAGGAGACCTTCAGGTTCGTATACTGGTTGATAAAGCCCAGATTGACCTCGATGACGTTGCGCACAAAGTCACCGGCGCTCTTGTACTTATCGTTGCAGTCGAAGAAATCCCGCAGGTAGTCGATGGCCAGCACGATCTCGTCCGGGTCGGTGGAGATATCTGGGAAGGCCGGGGTGTTCTCCCCCTTGATGATGATATTCACCCAGCTGGTCAGCAGCTCAAAGAGGCGGATGGAATAGTTGGTAGGCAGCTTGATGATGCTGTCATAGGAATAAAGGGTGAACATTTCGCTCAGGCCGATGAGGTACGGCTTCAGCTCGTCGCTGAGGCGGTAAGTCAAAGTGCCGTCCTTGTACTCCACGCTGCTGAGCCAGTGGAGGATCTTGTAGTTGGGCTTACCCTTCTTATCAGGCACTTCCTTGTCCCGAATGAAGATGACCCGCTGCATGAGGCTGATGTTAATGTCCTGCATGGAGCGGTAGACATTGGTCTTAGGCACCTCCAGAAATTCCGCCAGCTGCGAGACATTGACCTTGTAGGTCCGCAGGTCCTTGTCCCCCTTCATGATCTGGGAGACTGCCAGACGGATCAGCTTGGATTCCATCAGCGTCAGATCGGACTGCTTGCTCCGCAGCAGCTCGTTGGCCTGCACGATATTGAAGTCCTTGCTGTAGCGGATGGCAATGCCGCTTTCCCCGGACAGATTGTCCTCCGGCGTTTCCTGGATCAGCGTGTAATTGTCACGCTCCTCAGCGTCTGCATTTACATCCAGAATCTGGATCTGTTTTTCTTCCATGTTCTTCTCCTCTGTGCGGCTTTCTGCAAATTCATTTATTATCATATTCTATTTACGAAAAAGAGTCAACCCAATTTTTCGAAGTTTGTGTTTTTTCCTTCCTGCCCCTTCGGCCGGCCTGCTGTCTGCCCAGGCAACCGCCCTGCCCTGCCGCGGCAGCCCTTCTGCTATTCACGAGGTTTTGATCTCTCTCCGGTCTCAAGGGCAGTGTAATGTACGAGGTTTTGATCTCGCTTTGGGGATTTACGAGGTTTTGATCTCTTCCATCTCCCGCCGAAGGGCATTTACGAGGCCAATATCACTCCGGCAGCCTATTTACGAGGTTTTGATCTCGTTCATTGTGCTATTTTCGGCATGATCGTCCCAATTTTTGTTTATCGGTAAACTCTGTAAAGCATTATTGCTTTTCACTGCTTTTTGTGAATTTCAACCTCTCTTACACGGAGCAGCCCCGTTTTTCCTGCCTCTTTTCCGGCAAAAATCAACGTTTTTCGTAGAAACCGCCCAATCTGATTCCCAATATCTTGTTGCTTTTTTATGAAAGTGGATCACATTTGGTGTCCGCCTCCGGCCTCTCCCAGCGTCACCCCATTTACGAGGTTTTGATCTCGTTTTGAGGGTTCCGCGCGTCGGTGAGAGATACAAACCTCGTGAATCAGCTCCCTGCGCCCCGCCAACAGAGAGATCAAAACCTCGTGCATTGGAGCAGGCCGAAAGCTGACTGAGTGAGATCAAAACCTCGTATATAGCAGCCCGTCTGAGTGTCGGAGGCGAGATCAAAACCTCGTATATACATTATATATAATATATATATTGTCTTTCCTGAGATCAAAACCTCGTAAATCAAGTCTCCCTGGGAGAAAAGGCGAGATCAAAACCTCTTAAATCATGCCAGAAACGGCAAGTGCAGAGATCAAAACCTCGTGAATAATGCAGCCTTCCATAAGCATAATCGGCTCATAGGCGGCTCAAAAGAATCAAAACCTCGTATATACGCGGGCACCGCCCAGTTTTTCGTGGTTAAAATGTTCTTAAATTAGAAGCTTTTCAAGAAATCGCCTGTGGATCTCCTAAATTTTGTTCCCGGTTTTTTCGTCATTTTTTGAGGGCAAAATAGAGACATTGGCCTCGTAAATCAGCTGATTCCGGTACGAAAAGAGAGATCAAAACCTCGTATCAAAAGATACATCCCTCGTACTTCAGAGATAAAACCCTCGTCTATATACGATACAAACCTCGCAGAAACGAGATACAAACCTCGTACCGGGAGGGGCGATACTTATTAAATAAAAATAATAAAATAGAAAAAGTTCTATAAAAGTAGGAAAAACCGACTGAGGTCCCCTATGGGGACTCAGTCGATTCTGCTTTTCGAAGAAAAAACCTTCTGATATTTACAGCGAAATACGTTCCTCTGGCTTCCAGTCAGGAAAACGACTCCATTTCCTTCGATCACGGCGGAGAAACAGACTCTCCGGAGCAAGAAGCTGGAAGAATCGAGCTACAAACACGCCTTCTATACGTTTACCCACTCGGATTCCAAGCCTAAAATCTTCAGAACCAGCTATTCTGCCGACACAAACGTGCTGGAACAGGAAAATGCATGGGAGCGCTGACCGAAAAATGGGCTTACAGGCAAAAGAACGCAGAGCCAAGATAACGATACTGCCTTGCTCTTTTAGAGTCTCTCGGTTGTTTTACCCTCTTTTTGGCGACATTTGAGTCATGGGTCCGCAGAAAATCTGCAAAATCCGGTTTAAAACGGGGACAGATCGGTTAAGCTGATGATAGGACCTGTTCTTTGGCTGCGGAGCATTCGGGAGCAATTTAAATTCCGCTATGCGAGAACAAGTTTACATAAAACTTGCATACAGAAGCAAACGGGCACCTGGACCGGCAGAAAATTATGCCAAGTTCGTCTTTGTGTTCCAAAAGGGTCTAATGCCTTGCGACTTCAAGGGCTCAAGAAAGCACAGGGACACAAAAATAATTGGAGCTAATGATAGGCTGCTCGATGGGTAAACGATTACGTTAAAAAATTAGGCCAATGCCATATACTCATAAGAGGTCTTACAAGAAGAATTTCCTTGCGTACAATTGAGACGGCGCTGCCTGAAACGGAAAACCCAAATGAGACGGTCCCTGTAAATAAAGGCTATTGCCCGCGGCCTCTCCCCTTCCCGCAAGGAATGACAGTCGAATGACTGGCTTGCGCTTCCACAAAAGCTGCTGATCGACAAAAAGCGAATATCATGTCGAAAAAGAAAGCTTCCGAGCCAAACCAATTCTTGTTTCCGATGGTTTGGCTCCTATAATATGCGCAAGATATCTCAAAAATCAACTAATTTCCTTTTTTGCTCCTATACGCTCCTAAGCCCTTGAAGTTGCAAGACTTTAGAACCTTTTGAAAAACAAAGTCGAACTGAGACAAAATAAATACTGAACGGAGAAAATGCAGCCCGCTCATTTTCGCAGCTGCTGGGATCTTCCCCTCGTATTTCCGTGGAGGTATAAAGGCACGGGAAAGCAACGTGAAGATGGAAAAGAAACCCGAAGGAGCGCCCAGATCAGGCACCCCTTCGGGATATTCGAATTCCCTGTTCAGTTTACAGCAGCCCCCGCAGATCCAGATAATCCAGCAGAAAGCTGGTGCGGACGGCACCGATGTTTGCGTTCAACCGGCGAGCCAACTCCAGCATGGCCTCCTGAGTTCCCGGCAGCAGATACACATTCATCCGATTGGAGCTGAGATTGACGGCGTGATTTTTGGTCAGCGTGTAGATCTCAGCCATTTCGTGCAGCTCATAGTCCGCAGGCAGGTCTGCCAGGGTCTCCTCCATGATCACCGTCAGCATTTTCGGGACGGAATACCGGTTTTCCGCAGCCAACTGCTGCAGCCGGTCCATCAGACCGATATTTACCCGCATTTTCACGGGGACACGCTGCTCCGGGCCTTTTGGACGGGCCATTACTGTCCGTTCCGCAGGAGACCGGCCAGCTCCGCGGCCTCCTTGGCCAGCTTATCCAGACTTTCGACAATGGAACCGTCCCCATCGGCAGCGTCCATTTTCCGCAGAGAATTCAGCCGCCGCTTGCTGGAGGTGATTTTAGAGAGGTCAAACGTGACCTTCTCATACTTTCGGATCAGCGTGGCCTTTTGGGTGCGGACCGCCACATCTCCGGCGGGCTTGGCGTGAACCGGCGGAATAATGGCTTCTTCCAGCCGGGCCAGCTCCGCTTCCCGGCCGTTGGTCATGCGGGCGGCCTGAGCGGCCCGGTCCGTGATCCGGGTGACATAGGTATGCTCCAGAGCCTTGTCCCCATTGGACATCTGAATGGCCTTATTGATGGCATTTACATAGAGAACCTGCTCGCTGGGTTCCAGCGGGCAGAGCGACAGGGCCTGGGCGTGAGAAATGGTGCCATTTTGGAAGAATTCCTTCACATCGTCAATCAAGGACTTGTCAAACTGGGTGTAACGCTGGACCGTGGAGTCCGTCATCTGGGTGCGGGACTTGAAATATGCCTCGGCAGCCCGGCGATCTACCTGAAATTTCGCCTGCAAATTATCCAAATACCGGGAAATGCATGCCTGAATGGTCTTTGCATCACCGGAAAGGCCCCGAACCATGATATTTGCCTCATCCAGAATAATGAGTTCGGACAGCTCGTCCAGTCCGGTGTAGGTCTGGGCCTGCACCCGATCCCATTTATGAGCCTTCTGGCCGGTGGGATCGCTTTCCTGCTCCCGTTTTTGCAGCAAACGCAGGGCTTTCACCCGGCGTTCACCGGAAAGCAGCATAAATGTGCCGTCTTCCCGTTGACTGACCACGATGTTGTGCAGCAGGCCGTTGCGCTCGATAGCGTCCGCCAGCTGCTGGATGCTCTCGTCATCATCGTTGCAGGACCAGAGGTTATGGGGGTTAAATTCAATGTTTCGCAAGAGAATTCGGGTTAATTCCGTGCCTTCGTTCTGAAAGGACATGGCGATCTCCGTTTTCGCCAGGTGGTTTTTGGTAGATAATTCCTGGGAACCCTGGGGAATTTGGCTTTTCAGCTTATCAAGCTTACCCATTATTCGTCAGCCTCCTTTTTTGCCAGACGCTGTTTGATCTCGTTCCAGAGCTGCATGTAGTCCACGGAGGGATTGGATTTTTTGGCGTAGCGCACCACCGGTACGGCGGCAATAGTGCTTTCCGGGACGGCGCTGCCCTTGCGGATGCCGGTTTTGAAGAGAACAGAAGCGTATTCCGGGTTTTCCTCGAACATCTGGCGTACCAGATTGACGGCGGCCGTCCGCTCCACCTGGGTCAAAACCACGCCTAAAATGTCTATTTTGACATCTTCCCGGGTTTCCAGATCCAAAATCATGGCCAAAGTGGTCTCAAAACCCTCTAAAGAGAAGTTATCGCACCGGACAGGGATCAAAACCTCGTCAGCGCAGAACAGGGCGCTCATGGTGAGATTGTCCCGGGCGGGAGGGGTGTCGATGACGATGTAATCATAATCATCGTTGATATTGGCCAGACAGTGGATCAGGAAGGTGTAGTTCTTCATCTTGTACTCGTCCGCCAACAGATCCAGCTGATGAACGGCTCTGGGAGTCTGAGCGGTGCTGGGGATAATATGAACGCCCTCTACGTTGGTAGGGTGGATGTAGGACGTCAGATCCATGCCGCCCAGATCAAAATTCATGAACATATTCACCAGGCCGTGACCCTTGTAGAAGTTCTCGGCCTTCTTGTGCTGGGTCAGCATGTAGGTGGTGTTGGCCTGCTGGTCCATATCCACCACCAGGACCCGTTTTCCCTCGGCGGCCATCAGAGCCGCCAGATTGACGACTGTGGTTGTTTTGCCGGTACCGCCCTTTTCGATGGCGGTTGTCAGGATCAGAGACATAAAACCCCTCCGTTTTGTGTGTTTCGGGAGATTTACCCCCGGCTCTGCTGTATTTTTTACGTTCTCATTATAGCTTGCTTATCATAATGCTGTCAATATAAAGCCACACATTTTTGAACTTTTCTCAAAAGAAATTCAAATGACACGGACCCTGTAAATGAACTGACAGCAGAACAAACCCACTTGACACGGTCCCTATAAATAGCGGCAAGGAGTGTAGAACCTAAATGAGACGGACCCTATAAATAATAGTCAAGAGCAGAAAGCCCAAATGAGACGGTCCCTGCAAATCCGCCTGATCCCGCAGCGGAGTGGGGGACAGTCTCATCATACCACCTGATGCCTGGTATTTTTTGTCGGAGGCTGACGGCTGGAGTCTCAGAAGGGTAGGTTATATTTCAAAATGCTGTGTTAAAAAATTAACGAGTGAAGGGAAGACCGATTCATCTGCTTCGCACACGCCTGTTTCCCCTCGGAAACAAATCGTGGCAACCGCTGCCACTTTGTTGTATACTATACAGAAAACCAGCAGGGAAGGAGGGGAGCGCCATGCTTACCGAACAGCTGACCGCCGACGCAGCAGCGCTGCATCAGGCTATCCTGCACCACGGCGGCGAGGTCTCCCCGTTCTTCTGCGGAAAAGAACTGGGCTGGGAGCACCGCCGCATCGCCCGGGCCATGGAGGAGCTGGTGGCCGCTGGGATCATAGACCCCGCAGCCGCCATCCTGCCGAAGCCCCTGAAACAGCGGAAAACGTACACATTCCCGGAAATTCAGGCCATTTTGGCGGACTTTCCGGCCTTTGCCCGGGCCGTACACGCCGTGGAACACGCCGCAGGCCGCCGCCTGCCCACGGCGGATCTCAGCGCCCTGACGGAGCTGTTCGACTTTCATGGCCTGTCTCCGGAGGCGCTGGAGCTGCTGACGGCCCAGTGCTGCGACGAAGCCATCCTCTGGGGCGAGGAGCGCCCCACGGCCCGTCACATCGAAAAACTGGGCCTGGAATGGGTCCGTCTGGGCGTGCGCTCCCGGGCGGACGCCGTGGCCGCGATCCGGCGGATGGCCCGGCGGGAACAGACGGTGGCGGAGGTCCGCCGTCGGCTGCGGCTGGCCCCGGACGCGCGAATCCCGTCGGATGACGCCTACATCGCCGCGTGGCTGGACTGGGGCTTCACCCCGGCGCTCATCGAGCTGGCTTTCGACCGCACCGTGCTGAACTGCGGCCGCCTGAACTGGAAATATTGTCACGGAATTCTGGAAAGCTGGCGGAAAAACGGCCTGTTCACCGTGGCGGACGTTCTGGAAAAGGACGCGCCGCCCCGCAAGCCGGAAACCGCGCCGGAGTCGGACGATCCCTGGCGTTACATCCCCTGATCCCCCGCGAAAACCGTCATATTCGGACAGAACTTGGTAAGTTCTGTCCGTTTTTTTGCCCTCCCCCGGAAAACCCCCTATATAAAAAGGATCGCCCCGGCCTCAGTTACACAGACCTCCTCAATGTTACAACCGTGTAACAAATCGGTGCAACCACTTGCATTTCAAAAAGTCGAATGTTATCTTAGCATTACAAAACAATGTGATCGAAACTTACCCCCGGTTCAGATATTGGGTAGGCTAGCCACGATATGTAAATCGGGGCGGTTAAGAAAGCTTTGTTTTGTAAAACAAACTCCCGAACGGGAGAATCTAAAAGGAGGAAACCCCATGAAGAAACTGCTTGCGGTACTGCTCAGCATCATGATGCTGGCGATGCCCCTGACCTCGATGGCGGAAAACAGCGTGTGGGACAATGCCGCGCGTCAGGAAACCACCATCACTATCCACGACCTGAACGCTGACCTCGTGGCGGCGCTGGGCGGGGATGACACCGCGATGGCTGCCATCAACGACCTGCTGGCGGCGCTGTCCCTGACCGGCTATCAGCAGGGCGACGAAGCTGGCTTTGACCTCAACCTGAGCGGCAAGAGCGTGCTGGGTATGGCATCGCTGACGACTGCTGCGGAAGAAAACCAGCTGATGTATGTGTCCAGCGCGCTGCTGGGCGGCGTGATTGCTGTGAACAGCAAGGACGTGGAAGCCATCAAGGAAAAAGCCCTCCGCGCGACGATGAAGATGTCCGGTCAGAGCGACGAGGAGATCGACAAGGCGATTGAAGAATCGAAGGAACAGCTGAGCGGCAATGCGGAATACACCGCCCTGATGGAAGCAGCGGCGAATCTGAGCAGCATGACGGAAGAGCAGCTCATGGAAGAACTGACGCAGGCGGACACCACGGCGTTCATGACCATGATGAACGAAATACTGTCCGGTGCAGAAATGGCAGAAGTGACCGAGCAGCCCGGCGACTGCGACGCGGCGAAGAGCTACGTCAAAGTCACCGTTCCGCCGGAAAAGCTGGCCGAGATGACGAAAGCCCTGCTGGAAATGATCCACAGCGTTCCGAGCATCGGCGCCTACATGGATGCGCTTTTTTCCGCTGCTGACACGAGCTGGGACGACCTGCTGAAAGAACTTGATGAAGCAGATCTCTACGCGGATGACATCGTTTACGAATACTGGATGACTGAAGCAGGCGAGCTGGTTCGCATGACGGCTTCGGTGAAGATCAACAACGGCGGCGAAGAACCCCTGCCGATGTCCTTCACTGCGACCCGCAACACGGCGGACGGCGTGGCGACGTGGCTTGTGACCATCAAGAGCGCGGAAGATACCGCGGCGACGCTGACCTTCGCAGGCGACTTGGAGAACTTCACGGCGAACCTGACCGCCTATGCTGGCGAAGACTCCGTTGAAATCAACGTCAGCGGCAAGGGCATCGGCACGGACAGCAGCGTTGTTGATGTGGAAATCAAGGAAACGGTGGACGGTGTCGAGCAGGGCTTCGGCGTTGTGGTGACGACCGCTACGACGATGGACGGCGAACAGGGCGTCCGCAAGGTGGATGTGCTGGTGCGCTTCATGGGTCTGGACGTTGTGACCATCACGGCGGAAACCCGCACCTGCGACGCGAAGGACGCGCTGGACGTGAGCAAGGCGCAGGATTTGGGCGCGATGACGGACAGTGAGTTCCAGACGTGGTTCGTCAAGGTGATGAACAACCTGCAGAACCTGCCCATGACCCTGCTGATGAGTCTGCCGGAGAGCATGCTGACCCTGCTGATGGGCGGCAGCAACTGATACGATTTCCTGCATTCGCCTGTGCCATCTGCTTGCGCCTTTCCCGCGCTGGCGTTTGCGTTAGCCAGAACGAATCATTTGCGGTGCATCTCGGCGCATTCTCATTTGGAAATAGTATCCGCATGGGAGGCTGACTGAAAAAGTCAGCCTTCTTTTTCATTGCCGGAACATGCTGATTTTCGACCAGAAAAGCAATCAAATTGTAAAAATATGCGCGGAATGGTTGACAAGTCGGGCGGATTGCTTTACCATAGTACATGGATTATTCTGTGACTTTACTCCGCACGGCTTGCGGATGATTCAGATGGAGGAACAGGCAAGATGAGGATGCTTGACAAGCGATTTCTGTCACTCCTGCTCACGCTGGGAATGCTGCTGATGCTGCTCCCCGCGGCTGCGGCATCGGAGCTGACGATGCTGCAAGTGGATTTTCTGGGCATGTATGCCACAAGCGCGGGAACGTATGAATCCCGGAAATTCACGGGCGATTTTACCGTCATGCAGAACGGGGAGGCGGTCGGCACGATTCGCCTGACCGACTTCGGCAGCGACCCGATTTCCGTCCCCGGAACGGGCAATGTGCAGCTTGTCCCGGTGGCGGAAACGATGCCGGAGGACGCCATTATGGCGGCGAGCTACACCGTGTCAATTGTCGATGGACGGCTGAACAAAGCGGTCATTGCTGTGCTGACGGACACGGGTCTGTTCACCGTGCATACGGAGAGCAGCTCCTCTTTTGACCTGATTAACGAGCGCGGCGAGACGATTCTCTCCTTCGACACCGACAGCCGGGGCGACTATGCCCTGCCGGCGGCGATTCATACGGGGCTGTATACCCTGCGAATGACGAAGGCTTCGCTGGCCATTGAAAGCTGGCGCGACAAGATTATCAACATCGAGCGCTACACAGGTGCGGATTCCGTGACGAAGGTGAACGCTTCCTATTATTATGTGCCGCCGACGATGGCGCCGACCGCCACGCCTGAACCCACGCCTACGCCGACGCCCACCCCGACACCTACACCGACGGCAACGCCTACGCCAACGCCAACGGCAACACCTACGCCGACCCCGACGGCTACCCCGACCCCGAGCCCGACGCCCACGCCGAGCCCGACGCCTACGCCTACGCCGACCCCCACCCCTGAACCCGTGGACGGCACGCTGACGATGCTCATGCGCGGCGTGAACGCGGCAGTGGCGTACCAGATTGTCAGCGAGGACGGCAAAACGACCCGCACGGGCTACCTGACTGATGGCGAGACGGTGGAGGAAGCCGACCTCTTCCACGGGACATACGCCGTCACGGTGACGCTGCCGGAAGGCACGCTGCTGACGGGTGTGAACGGCTGGCCGAACCTGCAGAAGGGTCAGGCACAGTGGCTGGTGAACATTCAGGCGATGCAGACCAGCCGCTATGAACTGGATCTGACGCTCAGCGGCGGCATGACCGGCAGCATCGACGACCTGTCTGCCCCGGCGGAAGTGACGATTTCCGGCCAGCGGATGAGCGAACAGATGACGGTCAGCGGCGCGTTTGCGCTGAACGACCTGTATCCTGATACTTATCAGATTACGGCAGCCCTGCCGCGCGGCTTGTATGACACCGAGGGCTGGACGCTCAGCACGACCGATACGGGCGTGACGGCGAGCATTCTGGTGGAAATCGGCGCGGGCGAAACCGTTGTGCTGCCGGCGCTGGCGAACCATGCCACCGGCGACGCTTCCGGCGTGGTGCTGGGGCTGGACGGTCAGCCGATGAGCGGCGTGCAGGTGCAGCTGGTCAATCAGGCGGGCGAAGTCGCGGCGGAAGCGGTGACGGATGAAAACGGCGCTTGGCAGGCGGAGTTCCTCGAATACGGGACGTACGTCGTCCGCTATGACGCGGGCGTGACCCTTGCCAACGGCGCGCTCGTCATCAGCGACGAACCCGCGACTGTGACTGCGAAGGCGGCGAATCCGGCGGCGCTGACCATCCACGCTTTCCGCGACAACGATAACAACGGTTCACGCGGGAAATACGAGGAAGGCGTGTCCGGCGCGACGATGAGCCTCATCACCGAAGTCAACGGCGTGGAGGTTGTTGTGGCATCCGGCGAAACGGACAAGAACGGCGAAGTGTCGCTGGCTGTGCCGGCGGGGACGTACGTCCTGCGCAGCGAGCTGCCCGCGGGCTTCGGCCATGGCGCGCACGGCAAAAATGTCAGCGCGAACATGTCCATCATGGATGAAACGACCGAACAAGTGCAAAGCAGCGTGCCGCTGACCCTCGAAGCCGGTTCTGTGACCGACGTGGGCGTCGGCGTGATGACGATGGCGGCGCTGCAGGGCCTTGTGTGGCTGGATGAAAACGACGACGGCGTATATCAGGACGGTGAACCCGGTCAGGCGGGCATCAAAATCCGCGCCGTCGGCGTGAAAAACGGTCTGGTGTACGAAACCGAGAGCGGCGAGGACGGCAAATTCTACATCGGTCAAATGCGCTACGGCACATACAATGTCGAATACAGCCTGCCGGACGGCTTGGTCTTTGCGCGATATAGCCAGACGGGCGGTAATCGCCGCTCCATCATCACCAGCGAATTTAAGCGCTCTGAAACGGATCAGGTGATTCTTGAACGCGGTGACTTGGAGGAAGTCCTCCTTGGCGTGATGAAGGGCTCTGACATCAACGGCATCTGCTTCCTGGATGAAAACAACAACGGCGTGTACGACGAGGGCGAAAAGACGCTGGAAGGCGTGAAGGTCGTCCTGTACCGTCAGGCCATCGGCAAGGAGCTGCTGAACACCGTCTCCGACGAGAACGGGCGCTTCACCTTCGCCAACATCCGCGGCAGCACGTTCCGCGTCAAAGCGACGATTCCGCAGGGCTATGTGTACACCATTGCGGGCGATGGCGAGTACGGCAACCTGTTCGCGCCCGGCACTGACCGCCGCGAGTACACGATTTCCGACGTGGTGCTGGAGAATGACAGCGAGATGACGATGGCCATCGGTGCGATTACTTACGGCAGCATCTCCGGCACGGTGTATCTGGATGACGACTTCTCCGGCAGCCGGATGGACGCGGAAAAGATGGTCAACAACTTCACCGTCACCCTGACGGATGAAAACGGCAATACCCGCACGGCGAAAACGAATCGCAGCGGCGTGTATACCTTCGATGACCTTGCGCCGGGGCAGTACACCGTGAGCGCGACCGCAAACCGCGGCTTGGCGTTCACGCGCACGGGCGACGGCAATATCCTCCGCAACCTCTCCGGCGGCGCGGGCGAAAGCGAACCGGTGGCGCTCAAAATGGGCGCGAATTTGACGGGTCTTGATATCGGCATGATTACCCCCGGCCATGTGTCCGGCGTGGTGTTTGCCGACAAGAACGACAATGGCCTGCGCGACGCGGATGAAGGCGGCTTGCTCGGCGCGGTGGTTCACCTGATGGACGAAACCGGCGACGTGGCGACCCGCACCATCGGCGCGGATGGCAGTTTCCTGTTTGACGCGGTGCTGCCCGGAACGTACCGCCTGCGCTACGAGCTGCCGGGCGACGGCGTGTTTGCTCCCCTGACGGACGGCGGCAACACCATCGCGCCGGATTCCGACGGCACGACGGATTCCTTTACCATCGGCGTGGGCGAAGAAGTCACCGCGCCCCTGTGCGGCGCACTGGCTTTGGGCGACATTGAAGGCATGGTGTTTGCCGATCACAACGGCAACGGCGCGCAGGATGCAGACGAAGCGGCGCTTGCCGGCGTGACGCTGATTCTGACCCCCTCCCGCGAGGATTTGACGGAGCAGACCGTCCTCACCGATGCGACGGGCGCGTACAGCTTCACCGGGCTGCGGCCGGACGCTTACACGTTGACCCTGCGCTTCCCGGAGGGCATGGTGCTCTCCAAGCTGGACGGCAATGTGACCCTGCCGCTGATGCACGGGCTGAACGAGCAGCAGGTGAACATCGAAATCGGGCTGGGCGAGGAATGGCTGAATCAGGCGCTTGGCGGCGTGATTCCGTCGAAGATGTCCGGTCAGGTTTGGGTGGATGAGGATGACAACGGGCGCATGGACGCGGGCGAAATCACCCCGGAAAACGAGACGCTGACCCTGCTGGATGAAACCGGCGCGGTGTTTGCGCAGGTGCAGACCGATGCGGAGGGGCGGTTCGCCATCGACGGCATTGCCCCCGGCGTGTACAGCCTTGCCTACGACCTCAAGGAAGGTACGCAGGCGGCGCGTCTGGGCGACAGCACCTTCACCACCGAGGGCAGTCAGCTCGTCATGACCGAGATTGAAATTAGCGAAAACAACAACTATACTGCTCCGATGCTGGGCTTGAAGATTGACACAAGCATCGGCGGCATGGTCTGGTGCGACAACGCGGGCGAGATTGCGCCCCTGTCCGGCGCGGAGGTTATCTTGCTGGACGAAAAGGGCAGCGAACTGCAAACCGCGACGACGGGCGAGGACGGCATCTACCGCTTTGACGGCTTGATGCCGGGCAACTACCGTCTGCGTGTGACGCTCCCGAACGGCTACGTCGTCGTAGAAAAGGACGACACGCGCCTCAAGGACGGGCAGAACATCAGCGTGATGACGACCTACACCGCCCGCGAGGGAGAGAGCGACCTGATTGCCCTGCGCATGAGCCAGCATCAGCTGGAGCAGAACATCGGCGCGGTGCAGCCGGGCACGCTGGGCGACTTCTGCTGGCTTGATCTGAACGGCAACGGCCTGCAGGACGCGGGCGAACTCGGTCTGGGCGACATGCGCATTGAGCTGTGGCGAAACGGTCAGCTCGTCGCGGAAACGACAACCGACGCGTACGGTTACTACACCTTTGAGAACCTGTATCCCGGCGTGTACACGCTCAAGCCCATCTACCCGGCGGAAGTTGTGCCGACGCGTATGCGCACGGATATTCCGCTGATTGCGTCGATTCTGGGCGAAAACGGCGAATCGAACCCGGTTCAGGTGACCTCCGCCAGTACGACCTACACGGCGGATTTGGGCTTCGTGCTGGTTGATGACGACGTGCTGCCGGCAAACTACGGCATCGGCGAAAAGCAGGACTGGACGAAGAAGTAAGGGACAATGCGGAATTGCGCATCCGCGGATGGCGGGGTGCTGCGGGGGCGAAAGCTCTCGCGGTGCCCCGTTTGTTGTGAAGGGGGCGGGAGGCAAAGTCGCTTTTACGGAAAGAATCAACTGTTTGTTTTGGTGAGAATTGAAAAGTAAATAAAAGTTACTTCACTCGCATTTTCCGAATGAAAAAGGAGGCTGCTTCATTCTGAAATCCCAAATCCGCGCGAATCAACCGTTTTCCTGCGCGAAAGCGTATTGCAAAAGCGGCTTGCATTTGGTATCATAAATGTTACCAGATGTGGCTGTTCAATATGGAAAAAAATCAGCCGAATCATGCTGGAAATGAAAGGACGGAAACAAATATGAAGAAACTCCTTGCTCTCCTGATGGCGCTCATGATGTGCTGCACTGCCTTTGCGTTCGCGGAGGAAGAAGCGGAAGTGCCGGCAGTTGAAATGAATGTCAGCTTCGAGGCGCAGACGGTTGCGCTGGGTGAAACGGGTCTGACGATGCAGATTCCGGCGGACTGGGCGGTTCAGGAAGTCCCCGCAGGCACGGAAAACGCCGAGAGCATCCTGCTCTTCGCCGTCAACGCCGACCAGACGGTCAGCATTACGGCGCAGCTGTCCGCGATGAGCTTTGAAACGCTGCTGCAAGGCATTCAGGACGCGGGCGCGACGGAAGAAATGCTCGCTGAGCTGTATGTCAACGAAAACTATTGCCTGATGTACACCCCCGGCGACACCGTGCTGGCGCTGTACACCTTCCTTGATGACGAGACGGTTCTCGCCGTGACGTTCCAGGTCGCCAGCAAGGAAGTGGGCGACGCGCTGGAAAACATGCCGCTGGAGATCTTCGGCAGCTTGGCGGCAGCGGAGTAATTCACTTCGTTACCACGATGCAGGACGAATGAGCGTCCTGCATTTTTTGTGCGCAAAAATGAACAGTGACTTGCAGAAAAACTTGAAAAATGCAACAACTTGGACGAAAATATTCAAAATACACGAGAAAAACATAAAAAAAACACAGTTTGTGCAACAAAACACTTGATTTTCTCCATACAGTGTTGCATAATAAAGCATCGACACGGTGAAGCCGGTTGGTTTGGCGTGTCGATGAACAAGAAACGCAGGCAGACGCGGCAGCGCCCCTGCCGGGAAGGTGGAGCGGATGAATTCCAAGATGCTGTTTTATATCCTCAAGCGCGTGCTGCTGGCGCTGCTGACCATCTGGATTGTCATCACGGTGACGTTCTTCGTGATGCACTCGATTCCGGGTGGACCGTTCGCAAGTGAAAAGGCAATTTCCGCGGAAGCGCAGGCGGCGCTGGAGGCCAAGTACGGGCTGGACAAGCCGCTGGGCGAACAGTATGTGACGTATCTGCGCGACGTGGTGACGAAGCTGGACTTCGGGCCGAGCCTGAAGCAGCGCGGCCGTCAGGTCATTGACATTATTCTGGATGGCATGAAGACCTCCGCAAAGCTTGGTCTGATTGCGGCGTTCAGCGCGGCGATTGTCGGCATCGTCCTCGGCGCGCTGGCGGCGCTGCGGCGCAACACCGTGCTGGATAAGATTATCATGGTGATTACGACCGCGTTCGTGTCCATGCCGTCGTTCATTATGGGGTCATTCCTGCTGATAGTGTTCTCAGTCAAGTTAGGCTGGGTACCCGCGAACGGCGCGACGGCCGAAGGGCTGATCCTCCCGATTATCACCCTTGCGCTCTACCCGATGAGCTACATCACGCGCCTGACGCGCTCCTCCATGCTCGACGTGCTGGGGCAGGATTATATCCGCACCGCGCGCGCCAAGGGCGTTTCGGGCAAGAAAATTATCTTCGGTCACGCGCTGAAGAACTCGCTGATTCCGGTTATCACCTATTTCGGCCCGATGCTGGCGTTCATCGTCACCGGTTCGATGGTCGTCGAGCAGATTTTCGCCGTGCCGGGTATCGGCCGCCAGTTCGTATCCAGCATCACCAACCGCGACTACACCATGATTATGGGGACGACCATTTTCCTCGCCTCTTTAATCGTGATTATGAATCTGATCAGCGACCTGCTCTACAAGGTGGTTGATCCGCGCATTGATTACGAATAAGGAGGCCTCTGCATCATGATGATGAACAAGAAAAAGCCCTTTAGCCTGCATCTGGATGTGGATTCCTTCATGCCCGCGACGGCGGAGGAAAAGGAAGTCATCTCCCGGATGCGGCCGTCCTCGACCTTTTTCCGCGATGGCGTGAAGCGCCTGCTGAAGAACAAGGTCGCGACCATCAGCCTGATTCTGATTGTGCTGATTACGCTGTCCTCCATCATCATCCCGATGTTCTGGCCGTATTCGTATGACCAGATGCTGGGACAGACGAAGGGTCGCCCGATGGACAACAGCTACAACAACCTCGCGCCGTTCCAGTACGGCAAGACGGAGCTGAAGAAAATCGACAAGGGCGAAAGCGTTTTCCCGCATATCTTCGGTACAGATGCGCACGGACGCGACTACTTCATCCGCGTCGTCTACGGGACGCGCATTTCCCTCGCCGTCGGCTTCTTCGCCAGCATCATCGTGCTGGTGATTGGCATGATGATTGGCGCAGTCGCGGGATACTTCGGCGGCAGGGTGGACTTGTTCATCATGCGAATCGTCGATATTATCTACTCATTGCCGGACATGCTGGTCATCATCCTGCTGGCGGTCGTGCTGGGGCAGGTGCTGCATGTGGAAGGCACCATCTTAGAGAAAATCGGCTCGAACATCATCAGCATGTTCATCGTCTTTGGTCTGCTCTATTGGGTGGGCATGGCGCGCCTGATTCGCGGTCAGATTCTGTCCCTCCGCGAGCAGGAGTACGTGCTGTCGGCGCAGGCGACGGGCGCGAAGGCGCGGTGGATTATCCGCAAGCACCTTCTGCCGAACTGCATCAGCGTCGTGATTATTTCGACTGCGCTGCAAATTCCGAACGCGATTTTCACCGAAAGCTTCCTGTCCTTCCTGGGGCTGGGCGTCAACGCGCCGATGCCCTCGCTGGGCTCGCTGGCTTCTGACGCGCTCAATGGCATCTATTCCTACACCTATCGCCTGATTATTCCCGCCGTGGTCATCTGCCTCATCGTGCTGAGCCTGAACCTGTTCGGCGACGGTCTGCGCGACGCCTTTGACCCGAAGCTGAATGCGTGATGAAAGGAGCTGGACAAAATGGCATTGCTGGAAGTCAATGACCTGCATACATCCTTCTTCACCGACGCGGGCGAAGTCAAGGCGGTGGACGGCGTTTCGTTCCGCCTTGACCACGGCAAGGTGCTGGGCATCGTGGGCGAAAGCGGTTCGGGCAAGAGCGTCACGGCATATTCCGTCATGCAGATTCTTGCGCCGACGGGCAAAATCGTCAGCGGCAGCGTGAAATTCGACGGGCAGGAGCTGGTCGGCGCGGACGAGAAGCTGCTGCGCTCCGTGCGCGGCAATCGCATCTCGATTATCTTCCAGGACCCGATGACGTCGCTGAACCCGATCCGCACGATCGGCTCGCAGATCACCGAGGTCATTGAGAAGCACCAGGGCATTTCCCGCGGCGACGCGAAGAAGCAGGCCATCGAGCTTATGGAGCGCGTCGGCATCCAGAACGCCGCCGACCGCTTCGACGAGTATCCGTTCCAGTATTCCGGCGGTATGAGACAGCGTATCGTTATCGCGATTGCACTTTCCTGCCGTCCGAAGATCCTCATCTGCGATGAGCCGACAACTGCGCTGGACGTTACGATTCAGGCACAGATCCTGAAGCTGATCAAGGATCTTCAGAAAGAGTACAACTACACTATCGTGTTTATTACCCACGACCTTGGTGTCGTAGCGAATATCGCAGACCGTGTTGCCGTTCTGTACGCAGGACAGATCATCGAGTTTGCGAACGTAGAAGAGCTATTCTACGATCCGCGCCATCCGTACACCTGGGCGCTGCTTTCTTCCCTGCCGCAGCTTGCGGAGCGGAATACAAAGCTGTTCTCAATTACCGGTACCCCGCCGTCTCTGTATAATAAAATTATCGGAGATCCGTTTGCGCCGCGTAACCAGTACTGTCTGAAAATCGACACACTGGAAGAACCGCCGATGTTCAAGGTAACGGATACCCATTACGCCAAAACCTGGCTGCTGGATCCGAGAGCACCAAAGACGGAGAAGCCGGAGGCAATCCAGAATATTCACGAAAAATTATTAAAAGCATACAACTTGTAAAACCAAGGGGATCAAGGTCGAAAAGCCGACGCAAGCAAAGCTTGCACGAGGTTTTTTGAGTTTGAGACCTGCAAAAACATGAGCAAGTAGCCATTTTTCGGAGAAAAATGAGCGGATTGCGAAAGTTTTTAAGATTGCGAAGCAATCTGGTGTTACAGGAATCAACTAATAGGAGAGTTTGAAAGTGTCTACAAAGCAGGAAAGCAAGACCACTGTTTCGCATCTGCCGGAGCATGGTCCGATTGACGAAAATGGAAGAGAAATCTTACTGCAGGTAAAAAATGTAGATATCACTTTCGGCAAGGGCGATGACGCAGTCAAAGCGGTAAAAAATGCTTCTTTTGACATCTACAAGGGAGAAACCTTCTCCCTCGTAGGCGAGTCCGGTTCCGGTAAGTCCACGATCGGCCGTGCGGTCATTCGTGTCAACCCGTGTTCCGCAGGAGAGATCCTGTACAAGGGTGTTAAAATTTCCGGCAAGATTCCGCATTCCCTGGACCGGGAGGTTATCCGAAACATTCAGATGGTATTCCAGGATCCTGCCGCATCGTTAAACGAGCGTGCGACGGTCGATTACATCGTATCCGAGGGTCTTTACAACTTCCATCTGTACGAGAACGAGGCAGACCGTGTGAAAAAGGTAGAGAACATGATCAACGAAGTTGGTCTTCTGCCGGAGCACCTGACCCGTTACCCACATGAGTTCTCCGGCGGACAGCGCCAGCGTATCGGTCTGGCCCGTGCCATGGTTATGGAGCCGGAGCTGGTTGTAGCCGATGAGCCGATCTCCGCACTGGACGTATCGATCCGTGCCCAGGTCCTCAATCTGCTGAAGAAATTCCAGAGAGAAAAACAGGTTACTTATCTGTTTATCGCCCATGACCTTTCCATCGTACGGTTCATTTCCGACCGTATCGGTGTTATCTACAAAGGAAATATCGTAGAGGTTGCGGATGCAGAGGAGCTGTTCAACTTCCCGCTGCATCCATACACCCATTCCCTGATCTCTGCGATCCCGATTCCGGATCCGCAGCTTGAGAAGAACAAAGTGCTGTACACCTACGATCCGTCCATTCACGATTATTCCGTGGACAAACCGGAGTTCGTGGATATTGGACACAACCACTTTGTATACGGAAACAAGAAAGAGATCGAAGAGTACAAGGCACTCCGTGAAAAGGGAGAGCCGCTGCAGCCGATCACCATCAGAAAGCCTGGCGAGAAAGTAAAAGAGGAGAACCACGAGGTTCATCTTTCCAAGGCAGAAGATGAGTTCCTGAAAACTCCGCTTCACGATACCGGAAGCATCTGGTACAAAGTGCTGTCGTTCTTCTTCCCGATCATCGGTATTATCGCAGCAATGGTATACAAAAAGAAACAGTACTATCACAACTATAAAGCATGTAAGCAGGGCGCGCTGTACGGATTCGCCGTACTGGCCGTGATTCTCCTGATCTTTATCATTGCATTGATATTGGTTGTCCTATAGCAGACTGTGAAAAACAAAGCAGTGTCAGAATCGAAAGTCTTTTGATTCCGGCGCTGCTTTTTTTGTGCCGTTTTACTTGACGGGAGACATATTTTCTGGGACAATAAAACACAGTGCGAATGAAGGGGAGAACTTAAAGTAAGAGGAGTAAAAGAATGGGAAGAACAGTAAAAGATCCAAACAGACGGCAGCCGAAGCCGGTGCAGAAAGTTCAGCTCTCTGAAAAGAATGTCGGACGGCGCATCGTGCTTGTGATACTGTTTCTGGCGATCGGATCTGGTTTTCTGGTGTATGGTTTTATGAATTTTCTGCGCGGCGATTCCGGCTGGCGCGAAATCAGCGTGAAGGCGGGCTCGGAGCTGAACTGCAGCGAGGATTTCACACTGAAATATAATGTCGGTGCAGGCGGCGTATCGGCGGGCGGGGAGGCAAAGGCACTCTCGCTGATTTATACCGATGCGGCGGTGAAGGGCTACCGGCTTTTTAATATCGACGAGAGTTTCGATGATGTGACAAACCTGTACGATATCAACCAGCATCCAAACGAAGTGATGACGGTAGATCCGGTTTTGTACGATGCCCTGAAAAAAGTATCCGATGCCAACTGCCGGGAAATCTATCTGGGACCGCTGTACGCGTCACTGGAAAATCTCTGCATGAGCAATGATGATGCGGTCGCAGCACAGTTCGATCCGGAGAAGGATGATGATGCGGCAGAGGAAGCGGCAGCCGTCTCAGCCTTTGCGCAGAACCCGGATGACATTTCCATGGAATTCCCGGGAGAAAACCAGGTCTGCCTGCATGTGTCGGATGCGTATCAGGCATATGCCGCAGAGATGGGCTACACGGCGTATCTCGACTTTTTCTGGATGAAAAATGCTTTTTTGATTGACTATCTGGCGGACACGATCCGCGGCGAGGGCTATCAGCTCGGCATTATTTCCAGCAAGGACGGATTTGTGCGCTGTCTCGATGAAACAGGGGAAAAAGAGTACCAGTACCCGCTGTACCATCTTTCCGGGAATGAAATTCAGTCACATGGAACGATGACGTACGAGGGACCGAAAAGCATCGTATTTTTCCACGCTTACCAGGCGGGCAGTCCCGATACGTACCGCTATTACCAGTATCAGGACGGAACGATGCGCACGCCGTATCTTAGTGTGTCAGACGGAAAAGACCACACGGCAGCATCCGAACTGATCGTCTATTCCGGTGAATATGGCTGTGCTGATACGCTGCTTGCAGCATTTTTCGATTATCAGTCCGAGTCGCTTTCCGGGGAGTCCCTGAAAACACTGGCTTCACAGAAAATTTACAGTGTCTGGTTTGAGAACAATGAGATTCAGACCACAGACGAAAAGTTTTCCGTGACAGCGGTGAATAAATAAAAAACAGAATAAAAAAACAAACCAGATTTGCATTGTACAATCGCGGTTAGGATGGTAGAATAAAATCAGAATTTGAAAAATCATTTCCACAATCTGCAAGCCCCACTTCGCGATCTGTTTTGACCTTATCCGGTTGCTGCAGACCGTTTGGGCTGAAAATGGGACTCGCAGCTCACGAAAAGCCTTTTTCAAACACGCTCTGGCATGAATGAGTGCTTTTTTATGCGATTTTGTATGGGGGAAGCAGCAGCGAGAGCACGTAAAATAAAAAAGGAGGGGTTATAATTTTGAAAATGGAAGAAAAATTATACGATTATATGGATTGGGCGGAAATAGAAGCCGTGGTCTATTCCGAGGAAAATCATCCAAGAGACATCTTGGGACCGCGCGTAACGGAGGATGGTATTTTGATTCAGGCGTTTTTCCCGGGTGCAACCCGTGAAAAACGCCTGAATCAAAATACAGA
>ERZ1107006.983-NODE-983-length-26130-cov-5.999310_pt1 | contig 26130 bp, 20 predicted proteins | sample MGYA00403696_ERZ1107006 | MGnify/ENA primary metagenome ERZ1107006 (study PRJEB35170, sample SAMEA104062441) | human gut metagenome | biome: human gut; feature: human-associated habitat; material: faeces | place: Denmark | collected 2012-08-13 ...
CTGAATCTAACGCGTCTGCCAATTCCGCCATATCCGCATATTCTGTTTTGTTCGCCGCCGTTCGGCTCGGAACGATAGTTATTATACCACGGAAAGCGGGAAAGTCAAGCGTTTTTTCAAAAAAGTTTTTGCATTCTTTTTCGCATATTTTATCTTGCGTCCCTGCGCATAAAAACACAGGCATCTGCCCCGGTGATGCCTGCTACCGGGGCAGATGTCTGCCAGACCACGCTTCTTCTTTTGCAGTTTTTCCTGAATTTTCTCAGATGCCCCAGAACAGCCAGAGGCTCCCTGCCCCCACGAGGACCGCTGCCAACGTGAACGGCACACCGATGCGCAGGAAGTCCCGGGTACGAACAGTCTCACCGTTCTTGCGGAGAATGCCGATGGCCGCGATGTTGGCCGACGCGCCGATGGGGGTCAGGTTGCCGCCCAACGTCGCGCCGGTAAGCAGACCGAAGTAGAACAGCTCCGGCTCAATGCCCGCGCCGCCGTTCATGAGGGCGGCGACGCCCTGCACCACCGGCAGCATAGCCGCCACATAGGGGATGTTGTCGATGAAGGCCGACAGCCCCACCGACGCGGCCACCAGCAGCAGATAAAGATGCAGCGGCTCGTCTCCGGCTGCGGAGTGGAACAGCTGTGCCGCCGCATCGATGACGCCCGCCCTGCTCACCCCTTCCAGCAGAATAAAGAGGCTGAAGAGCAGCAGCAGGGTGTCATAGTCCAGCGCCCGGAACGTCTCAGCCAGCGGCCTCAGGGAGCGGCTGCGCCAGCAGGCACGGGCGGCACCGAAGAGGCACAGCCCCATGCAGACGAGCCCGCTGCGGAGAGTGTAGAGCAGATGCAGCACGCCGCCAGAGGGCTCAGGCAGGAAGGACGCCGCGATGAGCAGACCTACCGTCAGCAGGAGAAGCGCCGTGGGGACGTCGTCCTCCACCTCCGTTTCCACCGTGACATGGACAGGCTGGCGCTGGTCCCGGAACAGCCAGAACAGCACCCCCAGCGAGGCCAGCGCTCCCAGCTCCACGCTCCAGAAGATACCGGGCCGGCCCTCCATCCAGAAGAAATCGAAGAAATTCATCCCCGCAAAGCCGCCCAGCAGGATGCTCGTGGTGTCCCCCACCAGCGTTGCCGCGCCCTGTAAATTGGACGACACCGCAATGGCGATGAGCACCGGCACCGGCGACAGTTTCAGCCGCCGGGCGATGGCAAGCCCTACCGGAGCCACCATCAGCACGGTGGCCACATTGTCCACAAAGGCACTGATGAACCCCGCCAGCAGCGCCAGCACCGACACAGCCCACCGGACATCCGGCACATGGGCAATGAGCTCCTCGGCCAGCCGGGCGGGCATCTTGCTCTGGATAAAAAGAAAGACCGTACCCATCATTCCCGCCATCATCAGCAGGACATTGAAGTCTACGGCCCGGGCGGCGTCCGCCAGCGTGAAATCATACACGCCCAGCTTTCCCAGCAGCAGGAACGCCCCGGCGCCGCCCAGCGCGACCCAGGGGCGGTACTGCTGCACCGCCAGCATCAAAATATAAAACAGGACAAACAGGCTCAGCGCCAGTGTCATTTCGTCTCCTCCGCAGGTTCCAGGGGCTTTGCGTCTTCTTCTATCATCCGATAGCCCACGCCAAGCTCGTTGAGGATATAAGTATTGCTGCCCGGGCGGCTGCCCAGCTTTTTGCGGATATTGGCCATATTCACCTGCAGCTTCTTGGTGCTGCTGGCGTCCGTGTCGCCCCAGATGGCCCGGACGATGGCCGCATAGGTCATCACGCGCCCGGCGTGCTCGGACAGAAAAGCCACGATGTTGTATTCCGTCTGGGTCAGGCGCACCTCCTGCCCGTCCACGAACACCTTGCGGCGCTCGTAGTTGATGGTGAGGCCCTGTGCGCTGAACACCCCGCCGGGCAAGCTCCCGCCGCCATAGCGGTTCACCCGCAGCGCAGCCCGCACCCGGGCCAGCAGTTCACCGGTGCCGAAGGGCTTGGTGATATAGTCGTTGGCACCGAGGTCGAGAGCCTCGATCTTATCCTGCTCGGTGGTGCGGGCCGACAGGACGATGATGGGGGTCAGATACTTCTGCCGGATGGAGCGGATGGCGTCCAGACCGTCCCGGTCGGGCAGGCCGAGGTCCAGGATGACGAGATCCGGGTTATAGGAGATGAACATGGTCATGCCCATCACGCAGGTCTGGGCCACCAGCGCCTGATAGCCGTTGGTCTCCAGCAGGGTCTGGATGAAGCTGCAGATGTTCGCCTCATCCTCGATGATAAGTACCTTGAATTTATTATTGCTCATCCTCTGTTTCCTCCGTATCCACTTCTTCGGTCTCCAGCCAGAACCGGATGGTCGTACCCTCGCCGGGCGTGCTCTCGGCCTTTATCTCGCCGCCGTGGGCTTTGATGATGGCCGCGCACACCGACAGCCCGATGCCCATGCCGTGCTTGCCGCCCGACGAGGTATCCTGCGTCAGGGTCGTGCCGGTGAAGAGGGTCTTGAGCCGCTCTTTCGGGATGCCGCAGCCGTTGTCAATGACTTCAAACACCGCCCGCTGCCCCAGCGTGAACACCCGCAGCGTCAGGCGGGTCATCCCCTTGGCGTGGAGCACCGCGTTTTCCAAAAGGTTCGTCAGCACCTGCTGGATGAGCATGGAGTCCATCGGGATGACGATGAAGTCATCCGGAAGCTTTACTTCCACCGGTACGCCGGGGTGGAGCTTCTGGAACCGCACCAGCACCGTATCCACCAGCTCTTCCAGCACGGTGGGCGTCTTCTGGATGGCGACGCCGTCGGCGTCGATGCGGGTGACGGAAAGCAGATTCTCCACCATCCGGTTGAGCCACTGGGCGTCGGCACAGGCCTCGGAAAGGAGCTTTATCTTCTGCTCCCGGCCCAGCGAGTCGTAGTTGTCGATGACCGTAGAGCAGGCCCCGTAGATGGACGTCAGCGGGGTGCGCAGGTCGTGGGAGACAGCCCGCAGGAGGTTGGCCCGCATCTTCTCCGTCTCGCTCTCCATCCGCAGCTGCTCCTGCTTTTTGATGCGGGTGGTCAGGGTGCTCGTCATGAAGGAGACCACCAGCATCACCACGCCGGAGAAGATGTTCTCCGGGATGGTGAAGTTGAAGGCAAAGTAGGGCGTGCGGAACGCGAAGTTGACCGCCAGCACGCTGATGACAGAACCGGCCACGCCCCACCAGTAGCCGTCGGTGTACATGGAAACAAAAAACACCGCCAGCAGGAACACCATCGAGGCCACACCGTCGATGCGGCCGCTGATGAACTGGATGAGCGTCACACAGGCGAACGCCCCGATGAGCGCCGCCAAAAGTACCCAGACGTCCTTTTTCCGGAGCATCTGCTTCATTTGCTGTCCCTCCCGATCTATATTCGGTTACACTGTAGAAGTATACCACAAATAAATTAAAGATACAGCAAAGGGTGGGCATTTTTCCATGGTTCCAAAGGGTTGACAAACGTGCGTTCCTGGCTCACAATAGAATCATCTTCTTTATCGTAATAAAGGAAAGGGAAAGAATATGCTGTATTTTGAGAACGACTACTGCGAGGGTGCGCATCCCGCCATCCTGCAGAAGCTGACGGAAACGAACTTCGAGAAGGTGTCCGGCTACGGCACCGACCCCTACTGCGCCAGCGCAAAAGAGAAGATACGCGCCGCCTGCGCCTGCCCCGAGGCAGACGTCTTCTTCATCTCCGGCGGCACTCAGGCCAACTCCATCGTCATCGCCTCCACGCTCCGCCGCTGGGAGGGCGTCATCGCCGCCGCCACCGGCCATGTGGCCGGTCATGAGGCGGGTGCCATCGAGTTCACCGGCCACAAGGTCATCGGCCTGCCCCAGAAAAACGGCAAGCTGGACGCCGCCACGGTGGAGGATTTCTGCAAGACCTTCTACGCCGACTCGAACCACGACCACATGGTCTTCCCCGGCATGGTGTATATCTCCCACCCCACCGAGTACGGCACCCTGTACAGCAAGGCTGAGCTCGAGGCCCTGTCCGCCGTCTGCCACACCTACCACATGCCCCTCTTCGTGGACGGCGCACGTCTGGGCTATGCGCTGGTGAGCGAAGGCACCGATGTGACCCTGGCCGACCTCGCTAGGCTCACCGACGTCTTCTACATCGGCGGCACCAAGGTGGGCGCACTCTGCGGCGAGGCCGTGGTCTTCCCCCACGGCGCACCGGCCCACTTCATGACCATGGTCAAGCAGCAGGGCGCTCTGCTGGCCAAGGGCCGCCTCATGGGCATCCAGTTCGACGTCCTCTTCACCGACGACCTCTACACCCGCATCAGCCGCAACGCCATCGAGACGGCCAACGCCCTCAAGAAGGGCCTCGCCGCAAAGGGCTACCGCTTCTTTATGGACTCCCCCACCAACCAGCTCTTCGTCGTGCTGGAAAACACCCAGCTGGCCGCGCTGGAAGGCAAGGCAAAGTTCGGCTTCTGGGAGAAGTTCGACGACAGCCACACCGTCGTCCGCATCGCCACCAGCTGGGCCACTAAGATGGAAGAGATCGAGCAGCTCATCGCTCTGATGTAAATTCCATGCCCGGGTTTTTCTTTGGCGTTTCGCCGAAGTTTCTGCATTCTCTTTGTGCAGGACGCTGATTGAATTTTTCGGCCGGGTATGGTATGGTTTAAAAAGAACAACGCAGAATGCGAGAAAGGGGCAAGCATACACCAGACCGTGTATCCTTGCCCTTTTTGAGTTTACGATCTTCTGCGCTATTATTTTTCCGGATGACAGGAAGGAAGGATTTTCACAATGGGCTTTTTTGATAAACTGTTTGGCGGCAAGCACGATGCCGCCCCGAAATTTGCAGGCGAAAAGATGACCGTCATGGCTCCCATCGACGGCACGGTGATCCCGCTGGAGCAGATCCCCGATGAGACGTTCGCCACCGCCATTCTGGGGCCCGGCTGCGGCATTGAGCCCACCGGCGACACCGTGTACGCCCCGTTTGACGGCACCATCACGCAGGTGGCTTCCACCCTGCACGCCATCGGCATCACCAGCGACGACGGCATCGAGCTGCTGATCCATGTCGGCATGGACACCGTCGAGATGCAGGGCAAGGGCTTCACCGCTCTGGTCAAGGAAGAGCAGAAGGTCAAGGCCGGCACCGCTCTGCTGAAGGTCGATCTGGACGCCATCCGCGCTGCCAACCACCCCACCACCACCGCCGTCATCGTGACCAACGCCGACGACCTGCCAAAGCTCCATATCATCGCGGGCGGCATCGTCTCCACCGGCACGCCGCTGTTCAAATTCGAGTAAGATACAAAAAAGACATCTGCCGCCGGCAGATGTCTTTTTTGTTATGCTCATGCTTTTTCGGGCTTATACTGCAGGACCCGCTCGGAGACGAGGCCGTTGAAGAACTGGATGAAGGGTCCGAGGCAGAACGCGCAGATGAGGGTGCCCAGACCCACAAGACCGCCCAGGAGCCAGCAGAGCAGGGCGCAGAAGGCGTCGGTGAAGACGCGGCAGCCGAAGTACTGGAAGTGCGTGTAGTCCCGCAGACCCAGCGAGAGGTAATCGTAGGGCGCGATGCCGAGGTCAGCCGTCTGGTAGAGAGACGCGCCCAGCGCCGTCACAAGGACGGCCAGCACCACCCACACCAGCTGTTCCGGCAGGGACGCTGCCGGGCCGAAGGCCGCGGCAATGGGGTCGTAGAAGAAGGTTATGATGAACCCCATGCCGATGCCGTTGACGAAGGTGCCAAGGCCGATGTACTTGCGCCCGAACCAGAATTCCAGCGCAAAGAAGAGGATGTTGGTGGCGACGTTCTGCACGCCCAGCGAGATGCCCAGCAGCTCGGCAAGGCGCATATTCAGCGCGCTGATGGAGTCGTTGCCGAGATGGGACTGCTTGAAGAGGGCGATGCCCAGACCAATAATGACAATGCCCACCACCATGCCCACGATGCGGCGGGTGGTCGGCTTTTGGGTGGTCGAAGTGCTCATGAAACGGCCTCCTGATCTATTTTTCTCTATTATAACGCGGCAGGAGGGTCGGCGCAATCAATATTGCACAATTATCTGTTTCATTGTGGAAAATTCATCGTCTCAAGTCCTCTTCCAGCCGGGCCTTGTCCAGCCCCTCGCCGATGACGATGAGCACCTGCTGTCCCTGCGGGATGGGGGCCGCTGTCAGACCGTCGGCGGCAGCATTCAGCTCATACCACTGGCCATCATCCTCTACGAAGCCTTTCACCCGGAGGACGTTTCCGCAGGCGGGGTCAGTGAAGAGGGACGGGATGTTCTTTTCCAGCTGAGCACGGGGCAGATCCAGCTCGAGGAAGTAGGCCGAGGTGAAAGCATCGTGCGCGTCGAAGTGGAGCTTTTCGCAGCTGGCCTGCCGGCAGCCGCACTTTGCGATGCGGGCCATATCGTCGCCGGTCAGATCGGCCCAGTCCTTCGCAATGATCTCCTCCGGGCCGAACTTCCGGGAGCACTTGCAGGCTTCCAGCGCACGGGCCAGATGGGCTTCTGCCCCCTGCTTCTGCGCGTCAGAGGCCAGCTGACAGCGGCTCAGGAGGACACTGCCCGCCCATGCACTCTCGGAAGCGAGGATATATTCTGCCTGCGGGGAAAGTTCTTCCGGCAGAAGGGCATCCACGATGGCGATGACATTGCCCAGCTGATACCAGCGGTCCAGCGGCTCGTCCCGCAGCACGTCGAAGAACTCGTCCACGTCAAAGATGCCGCTGGGCTCCACGATGACCCTTTCAAAGCCCCGCATAGCCATGGAGATGAGCTTTGTCCGCATCCGGCGCTGGTGGGTGTCGCAGTCGCAGCCGCCGCTGATGGTCTCCAGCTCCACGCCCTGGGCCTCGAGGTCCTGCAGGAGCATGGCGTCCACGTTCACCGCGCCGAAGTCGTTTTCCAGCACACAGACTTTGACGCCCTGCCCGGCCCACCATGCCGCGTATCTGCGCAGGAAGGTGGTCTTCCCTGCCCCGAGAAATCCTGTGATAAGGTCTACCTGAACCATTGTCCTGTCCTCCTGTTGTATCAGCTTTTTCAGCGTTAGTATAAACTGACAGCCGTCGATTGTCAAACATAAGAAACGGCCCTTTCCCGGTCTGGGAAAGGGCCGTTCCGCCGCAATGCTGGGAGTTCCTTACAGGAATTCGACGCTGCCGTCCTCGATGTGGTACATCGCACCGACGACCCGCAGGCCCGTTTCCGTCTTGATGTTATGGATGCACAGGCTCTTTTCGATCTCCTGCACACTGTGCCGGACATTGAGACAGCTGGCCTTGTAGGGGTCTGTTTCATCCCCGATGGCCTTCTTTATCTCGTCGGTGATGCAGCGGATATAGCCGGACGGCTCGGAGTTGATGGCGGCATCCACCGCACCGCAGTGGGTGTGGCCCAGCACCACCACCAGCCGACAGCCCAGATGGCCGGCAGCGTACTCGATGCTGCCCAGCTGGTGGTCGTCGATGATGTTGCCCGCCAGCCGGATGACGAACAGCTCACCGATGCCCGCCGAGAAGATGTTCTCCGGGATGACCCGGGAATCCGAACAGGTGACGATGATGGCGTAGGGCGACTGGCCCTTCGCCCAGGTGGACATCCGGATACGGCGGGAAATATCGCCGCTCCCGTTTTCCGCGTTCAGGTATTTCAGATTGCCCGCCGCCAGCTTGTAGATGGCATCGGCCGCGGTGCAGACTGGGGTCTCACGCATTGCAGCAGCCTCCTTGGGAAAAAGTGGTAAAAAGTATCCTGCAAAAATGCCCGGCCGTCCAACGAAGGGCAGCCGGGCGGGAACTCAGTTTATCAGAAGTGGATGACGCCGAGGATCAGACCAGCGACGAGGCAGACGATGGAAACGCCCCACTGCCAGCCGAAGCAGTACTTGATGTGGTCCTTGATCTCGACACCGGCCAGACCGATGCCCAGATAGGTAGCGGGAGCCACCGGGCTGATGAAGGTAGCGCAGTTGCGGCAGACGACCATTGCGATGGCGATGTGAGCCGGGTTGACGCCGAACTGGTTGCCAACGCTGACCAGAACGGGCAGCAGGCCGTAGAAGTAGGAGTCGGTATCGAACAGCAGAGCCAGAGGCACGCTCAGGATGCCGATGATGATGGGCAGGAAACGGCCCAGAGAGGCGGGGATGACGTTGGCCATCATAATGGCCATCTTCTCCATGATGCCGCTCTTGCTCAGGACACCGAGGAAGACACCGGCACACAGGATGGTGGATGCCATGCTCAGGCCAGCGGAAGCGTGGCTCTTGATGATGGAGTTGTGCAGCTTCTTGCCGCGGTAGTTGACCAGAATGCCCAGAGCGCAGCCGACCATGAAGACGTAGTAAGAGGGGAAGATGTCCAGGACCAGCACGATGATGACGGCCAGAGTCAGGATGACGTTGAAGATGAAGTTCTGGGGACGAGCCAGAGCCTCGTCCTTCTTGCCGTCGTCGGAGTCGTCGTACTTGCCGGCGTCCTCAGCAACGATGGCATCGCCGAGCTTTGCGATGCGCTTCTTCTCCTGCAGGCCCCAGAAGATGGCGGTGCCGACAGCCAGCACCAGGCCGACGATCTGCATGGGCATGAGCTGGAACCACAGGTCGTTGGGCTCCATCTCGATGACGCTTGCGGCGCGCATGGTGGGGCCGCCCCAGGGCATCAGGTTCATGACGCCCATTGCGGTGACGCAGATGAGCAGCAGGGTCTCACGGCGCATGTGCAGGCGCTTGTAGACGGGCAGCATGGCGGGGATGGTGATGAGGAAGGTGGAAGCGCCGCCGCCGTCCAGATGGCCGATGATGGCGATGAGGCAGGTCATCAGAGCAACGCCGACGACGTTGTTGCCGACCTTCTTCATCAGCGCACCGATGATCTTGTCGAACATGCCTGCATCGGTCATAACGCCGAAGAACAGGACGGAGAAGATGAACAGGACAGCCGTACCGTGGACGCCCTTGACGCCCTCCTTGATAAAGCCGGCCATTTCATCCAGGGTGAAAGCACCGGTAGCCACCAGAATGGCTGCGGTGATGGTCGAGACGCTGACGAATGCCAGTGCAGGGACCGTGACATTGCGCAGCAGCAGGACGATGACCGCAATCACCGTTGCAAAGCCGAGCAGAGCGAGGATCGTATCACTCATGGGTTTGTACTTCCTTTCCTTTTTTCGTATACTGGGGATGCATTCCGTTTTATCCTCCGGAATCATTCCCGTTCGTTATGGTTCCAGTATACAGGCTCAAACTTACAGCCCAAAGCCCTTCTCGTTACGGTTTGTTAAGAAATCTCTTAATATCCTGTAAGATTCCGTATGGAAGGTTGGATACAATAAAGCCGGAGCTGCGCAAAAAAACAACAGGCCCCGGGGTGTTTCCACTCCGGGACCTGCTGTCATCTTTATTTATGGGGAATCTATCGCCTTGCGGCGGTCCTCACATGGGGAAGAGAAAATCAGTCTTCAGAAATATCGTTGACGATGACGACCAGCATGTACTTGCCGTCGCTGGTCTTGGCAGTACCCAGCTTGCCGGGCTCAACAATAGTCTTGCCTTGGGTCACAGAATTAGCATTAGCAGGGATCAGATTGTCCTTCACAAAGTGAGCCTGCAGGCTTGCGTCCTTCGTGGCATTCTCGGTCTTGACCAGAGCAACGCAGACCTGCTTGTTCTTGTTTGCCGTCTCGGCAGCAGAGCCGGAAGCCATCATGCCCAGAGCCTTCTGGACCTTGTTTTCGGTGTCAGCAGGCTGGAAGACGTTCTTCTTGATGACCTTGCCATCAAAGAGGACAACAGCATTATCCAGAGTGACCTTGTCAGCACCGGTGTTGGTCTCAGAATTGATGATAGCCTCGATAGCCTTCAGGGTGTCCTCAGCAGTCTTATCCATCTCATCGCTCTGCTCGACCTTGACGCCCATCTTGGTCAGAGAGTCAGCGATGTCCTTGCTCTTGACGCTAGCGCCGCAGCCAGTCAGAACGGACAGTGCCAGAACGCCGGCGAGGGCGACGGCCAGAAACTTCTTTGCCATTTTCATGATTTTTGCCTCCATAATTATGAATGATCTTACAGGCAGGCTGTCCAGTTCCGGTCGTCGGCCTGTCGGCCTTATTGTACCCCCCCCCTAGATTTGTCAATATATTCCTTGAATTTTTATCATATCATCGAATTATGAAGGACACCCCTGTGCATATTCCACAAATTCACAAAAAACAGCCGCCGTTCACTCTTTCCGGCTGCTCCGTATCTGGGCCAGCAGCGTAGACGCCGACACCGGTTTTACCACATAGCCGTCGATGACGCCGTGGCTGCGGGCGTCCACGATCTCCCTTGTGGGGGCATTGGTCATCACGATGCGGGTCATGCCCGGGTAGCGGCCCCGGATGGCCATGCAGAGATCCACGCCGCTGCTGCTCATCAGGCTCTCGTCGATGGCGAGAACGTCGAAGGGCTGCTGCTCCAGCAGCTGGCGCAGCTCGCCCCGGCGGGAGCAGGTGGACACGCTCAGGCCCAGCGCGCTGAGGTCTTTGTCCAGCAGGTCGAGGACCTTGTTGTTATCGTCCGCCGCAAGGATGCGCAGCTTGCTGTCCACGCCCCACTGCAGCTGTTCGCGCTCCTGCTGCTGCTCCAGCACCGGCAGATAGACATAGAAGGTCGTGCCTCTGCCGATGGTGCTCTCCGCCCGGATACGGCCCCGGTGGGTACGGATGATCTGGTCCGCCAGAGCAAGGCCGAGACCGGTGCCTTCGCCGGTCTTTTTTGTGGTGAAGAAGGGCTCGAAGATGTGCTGCATCGTCTCCTTGTCCATGCCGCAGCCGGTGTCGGTGACGCTCAGGCAGACGTAGCTCGACCATTCCTCGGAAATCTTCTCTTCCGGGAAGAGCGCCGCCAGCTCACTGCGCGGCACGACACTGCCCCGGATGGTCAGCTTTCCGCCCTCGGCGCCGATGGCGTGGATGGCGTTGATGCTGATGTTCAGCAGCACCTGCTGCAGCTGGGTCGCATTGCCCAGAACGCATTCGCCGCTCAGCTCATTTTCTTCCTTCAGCTCCACGTTCTTCGGGCAGTTCGTCTCCACCAGTTTCCGGGTCTGATGGAGCAGCCCCTCTGCCGACACGGCGTCGTAGACCGTCTCCACGTTTTTCCGGCTCATGGAGGAAATTTGTTTCACGACCTCCTGCGCCTTCTGCGCCGCCTCGCTGATCTCCATCGCGTTGTCATAAATTTCGCTGCCCGGGTCGGCGTCGGCCATGATGAGGTCGGCATAGCCGGTGATGGGGGTCAGGAAGTTGTTGAACTCATGGGCGATGCCGCCGGTGAGGGTCCCCATCATCTGCAGCCGCTGGCCGTGGGCCAGCGACTCTTCGCTGCGGTGGAGCTCTTCGAGGGTCTGGTTCAGGGTCTTCAGATCGCTGATCTCGGTCGCGCTGCGGCGGTCGCGCTCCTGCAGCCGGAACATCTGGAACATGAAGAGCACCAGCACCAGCGCCACGCCGCCGAAGATGAGGACCACCTTCACGAAGCTCTGCTGTACCGGCTCGTAGAAATCGTCGTAGTCCACCACGGCGCTGACGATCCAGAAGCTGCCCCCCACGTCCAGATGACGAAAGGCGCTTATCTTATGCACCCGGGGCAGCTCCGGGTCGGCCCACCAGTAGGAGTAGTAGTCCAGTGTGCCGGATTCCTCTTCCTGCTGAGCGCGCAGCAGCTCACTCAGACTGCTCATGTCCAGTTCCTTCCCCTGATAGATGCGCTGGCGGCCCTCCACGACCTTGATGCCCCACTGAACGGCTTCGGGGTGCATGACCACAAGGTTATCGTCATTCTTTATCATGATGTAGCCGTTCCTGCCGACATGGATCTCCGAGATGAGCTGCTGATACATGACTGTGGAGTCTACCACGAGGCAGGCTGTCTCACCCCCGGCTTTCTTCTTCATCACAAGATAGTGCTCGTCGCCGCTGTGGTACTGCCAGTAGGAGATGTCCTCCGTCCGGGTAATGAGGACATCGCAGACGGCGCTGAGGCCGTAGCAGCTGTAGATGACCTCGCCGCTGCTGTTTTCCAGCCAGACGTCCCGGATGGTATCGCTCCGGGCCACCGTGGGGCGGAACGCTTTGCTGGCCTCCGCTTTTCCGGCGATGGAGTCCAGCCGGTCGGCGTATTCTTCCAGCAGGACGCGGATGCTGTCGGCGGTGCTCTGCACCACCAGCTCCATCTGCCTCGTCTGGCTGTCCATCATGGCGGTGCGGTAGTCCTTCCACACCATACCCACCACGACAGCCAGTGCGGCTACCGTGACGACGCCGATGGCCAGCGGCACCCACAGGGTGCGCAGCGTCTGGAACCATGTCTTTTTCGGGGCGTTCTCCTTCATATCGAGTCCTCCTTTGGGGCGGTCTTGCTCTTCCTGTCTAAAAATGTTATAATTTTATTTATCGCAAGTGAAACAAATTTTCCGGTCAAAAAGTGCAGGGAGTTATCATGTCGTATCATGTTCTTATTGTAGACGATGATCCAGCGATTTGCAAACTTTTATCGAAAGTTATGATAAGCAATGAGATGGACCCTCTCGTCGTCAACAGCGGCGCGGCGGCGCTGGACCTCATCGCGCGGCAGAGCAGCACGCTGGATATGATCCTGATGGACATCACGCTGGGCGACATGGAGGGCTTCGATGTCATCCAGACCATCCGGCGCAACGGCGTCACCACGCCGGTCATCATCATCAGCGGCCGCAACGAGGACTACGATTTCATGTACGGCCTCTCGCTGGGCGCCGACGACTATGTCACCAAGCCCTTCCGTCCCCAGATTTTGGGCGCAAAGGTCAAGGCCCTCATCCGCCGCAGCAAGAGCTTCTCGCAGGAGAACAACCAGCAGATCAGCTGCGGCCCCTTCCTCTGCGACACCACCACCATGCGCTTTTATAAAAACAATGTGGAGCTGAACCTCTCCGAGAAAGAGCGCAGCCTGCTGCTGCTCTTTGTGCGCCACCCGCAGCAGGTGTTCACCAAGGATATGATCTACGAGCAGATATGGGGCAACCTCATCGCTGTGGACGACAACGCCATCATGGTCTACATCAACCGCCTGCGCAGCAAGATCGAGGACAACGCCCGCACGCCCCAGCACATCATCACCATCCGCGGCGTCGGCTATCGTTTCGTGCCGTAAGAGCGTTATTTATTTTTTCATAGAAACAAAGAAGAGCAGCCAACTGCGCGCGGTGCAGTTGGCTGCTCTCTGGTTTTATGCCGGTATAAAACACAAAACCTTGAAAAAGGAGAATCGCATGAAGTTTGTGTGCATATTTAGCCGCAAAAGCGGGGGTGAGAAGAGCGAAGGAATCTCCGTGAATCCATTCCGAAGCGTGGTTGGCAAGCCACATTCCCGCTTTTACGCTATATCACTCAATCTTCGCGGAAAGAGAAAGGCTTGACTTCGCGGACGATGTCCATGACAGTGCCGTCGCGGGCCTCGATGATGCCCACGATGCGGTCGCCGAACTGGACCTTCTCCGGCTCGCCGACGATGGAGTAGGCGATGTCGCGCAGCTCCTCGATGGTCTTCAGAGGCACGCAGTCAGCGGCCTTCAGAGCCTCCAGCAGGTCAGGACGGCGGGGGTTGACGGCCACGCCGTAATCGGTAACGACGATGTCAACGCTCTCGCCCGGGGTGGTGACAGTGGTCACGTCGGTGCAGATGGCCGGGATGCGGCCCTGCAGCAGAGGAGCGATGACGATGGTGCACTTTGCACCCTGTGCGGTATCGGGATGGCCGCCCTGTGCGCCGGTGATGATGCCATCGGAGCCGACGACGACGTTGCAGTTGAAGTGGGTATCAACTTCCAGAGAGGCCAGAATGACGTAATCCAGCTTGTTGACGAAAGCGCCCTTATTCATGGGGCTTGCATACTCGCCAGCAGAGATGGGGAAATGGTTGGGGTTGGTGCGGACGTTGTTGACAGCGTCCAGGTCGAAGTCCTGCGTATCGACCAGCTTGCGGGCCAGACCGCGGTCCAGCAGCTCGCACATGGGCTTGGTCAGGCCGCCGACGCCCAGACCCATGTGGATGTTCTTCTCTTCCATGATCTTGGACAGAGAGATGGTGGAGGCGATGGATGCGCCGCCGACACCGGTCTGATAAGAGAAGCCGTCCTTGAAGTAGGGGGTGTTTGCCACGACCTGAGTGCAGTACTCGGCCATCAGGATCTTGCGCTGGTCGGTGGTGGGCTTTGCAGCGCCGGTAGCGATCTTCTCGGGAATGCCGATCTGGTCCACGACGCAGACGTAATCCACCTTGGTCTGGTTGATCTCTGCGGGGTAGTTGGGGTAGTCCACGAGGCAATCGGTGACAGCGACGACATAGTCAGCCATCTCAGCGTCCACGTAAGCATAGCTCAGGACGCCGCAGTTGGTCTTGCCGCCCATACCGGAGCAGTTGCCGTACTCGTCGCAGGAGGGTGCGCCGATGAAGGCGATGTCCACATGGGTCTCGCCGGTCTCGATGGCGCGGACGCGGCCGCCGTGGCTGCGCATGGTGGCCAGACCCTTCAGCTTGCCGTGGGAGATGGCATCGCCGATCTTGCCGCGGACGCCGGAAGACTCGATGTTGACGATGGTGCCGTCCTCGATCATGGGGACGAGGGCGTCATGCGCCTTGCCCAGAGAGCTTGCGCTCAGGGTGATGTTCTTGAAGCCCATCTTGTGGATCTCTTCCATGACCATGCAGACCACGAGGTCGCCCTCGCGGAAGTGGTGGTGGAAGGAGACGGTCATGCCGTCGTGGGCATTGCACTTGACCAGCGCCTCGTGGATGTCCTTGACCATCTTGTCGTGGTCATTGCGCATCACGGGGGTGACCTTCGGGCTGGCCTTCTGGAAGGCCTTGCCGTCTTTATAATTGTTGCCCTGGAAGACCTCTTTGCCGGTGCGCTCGAGGATCTCTTCGGGAATTTCTCTGCCGACTGCGTTCAACATAATTACAAATCCCCCTTATACACGCCGGATGCCTTTGCCAGATCGATGGTGCGCTTTGCACCGTCGTAGAAGGCGATGTCGATCATCTTGCCGTCCACGGTGAAGACGCCGATGCCCAGTGCCTTCTTGGAGTCGATCTCCTTGACGACCTTCTCAGCGAAGATGATGTCCTTCTGGGTGGGAGTAAAGATCTCATGCACGATGGGGATCTGACGGGGGTTGATGATGGATTTGCCATCGAAGCCCATCAGGTGGATGTTCTCCACGTCCTTGCGGAAGCCGTCCATATCCTTCAGGTCGGTGTAGACGGTGTCGAAGCACTGCACACCTGCGGCGCGGGCGGCAATGATCATCTGCTGGCGGGCACCCATCAGCTCAATGCCGGTGCCGGTGATGTGGGTCTGCAGGTCCTTGGTGTAGTCGCCGCCGGACAGTGCGATGCCGAACAGGCGCTCATCGCTCTCGCAGATCTCCAGAGCGTTCATGACGCCGCGGGCAGACTCCAGAGCAGCGATGATGAGGACTTCGCCCTCGGGACGGCCATAGGTCTTCTCGTCCTCGGCGATGGCAGCAGCCACGCGGCGGACGTCCTCAGCGTGCTCGGTCTTGGGGATGCGGATGGAATCGCAGCCGCCGGCCACGCAGGCACGGATGTCTTCACGCCAGTAGGGAGTGTCCAGACCGTTGATGCGGACGACCCGCTCGGCGCCGCGGTAATCCACGGTCTTCAGGGCGTGATACAGGCTGAAACGGGCGACGTCCTTCTGGTTCTCGGCGACAGCGTCCTCCAGGTCCAGCATCAGGGAGTCGGCCTTATAGATGTAAGGATCTTTGATGAGGCCGGGCTTCTGCGCATTCAGGAACATCATCGTGCGGCGCAGGCGCTTCTTGTTCGGATTATTCATCGAATGGCACCTCCCCAAGGCAGATTCTCATACTGGTCAACAGAGCGGAACACCGCGCCCTCGATGCGGGCCTTCAGGGTGCAGTCCAGTGCGCCCTTGTCCACGATGGTGATGCGGACGTTGTCGATGTCCAAATCTTTCAGGGTCTCCAGCGCGACCTTGCGCAGCTGGTTGCCGTACTGGTGGATGACGGAGCTTTCGAGGGAGAAATCGATCTTGCCCTCACCCGGCTCCACGGTCACCATGCAGTCGCTGGATTCCAGAGTGCCAGCCGTGGCTGCTTTCTTGATCTCCATGCTTTTTTCCTCCTTGGCAGGTGGTTTCTTCAATCGTTATACCGTACTTGCGGGGCGGCACCTCACTGCGCCGCTCCTGATGGTTCTATCATAATCGGACAATCTTACAAAAGGCATAGCGTCAGTCTTAATATTCGTTAAGAATCGCCAAAAATTTCTCTTGTACACAAGATTTATTCCATTTGGTCATGCTGCTCGTGCATTTTCTCTTCCATTTTTCCTCCTTTCCTGCACGAGATGCCATCCGGCGCTGTTTTTGCCTTTTTCTCAGCTCTATCCTACCGCACCCGGCAGCATTTGTGAAATGGAAAGATGGAATCCTTATCCATCCAAAAAGGGAATGGGTAGTGCAAAGCAGGCAAAACTACTGGCTGTGCGTTTTGCCTGCTGCGGAAAAGTCCTTTTTTACACAGGGCTGAAGCCCTTACCGATGATCTCGCTGGAGTTTTCTATCATGATAAAGGCTGTCGGCTCCTGCTGGCGGATGAAGTTGCGCAGGCGGATGGCCTGACTGCGCCGCATAGTGGTCATGATGACCGTCTTGTGGGCGTCAGAGTACGCACCGCGCGCTTCAAAGGTGGTCGCACTGCGGTTCAGCTCGTGGATGATGAAGTTGCAGATGGGCTGCGGGTGCTCACACACGATGTTGAAGCACTTGCAGAGGTTCATATTCTCGATGACGTTGTCCACCACCATCGACTTGGCCACCAGACCCATGACGGAGAACAGACCGGTGGAGGGGCCGTACATTGCAAACGAGAGGCCCACAGCCGCCACATCCGCTGCCATCAGGGCAGAACCGATGTTCATGCTGGTGTACTTTTTCAAAATCATGGCGATGACATCCGTTCCGCCCGAGGATGCGTCGATGTTGAACAGGATTGCCGAACCGATTGCCGGGAGCATAATGGCAAATACCAGCTCCAGCATCGGCTGGTCGGTCAGAGTACCATGCATCGGCACCAGCGCGTCCAGCGCCTGCAGGCTCACCGACATCACGATGGTCGCATAAACGGTGCGGACGCCGACGCTCTTGCCCAGAAAGATGAAGCCCAGTACCAGCAGCGCGTAGTTGGCAGCGGTGGTGAAGGTACTTGCCGAGCAGTGGAGCAGCTGGCTGAACACGGTGGAAAAGCCGGTCACGCCGCCGAAGGCGAAGTGGTTCGGGAATTTGAAAAAGTAGATGCCGATGACCATGATCCAGATGCTGACGGTGATGAGGCCATACTCCGCCAGCGTCCGGAGCCATGGATTTTTGATTTCCTTTATTGTTGACGCCATAGTCTGATTTTTTGCCGCCTTCCGGTTTACATGGGGCCGAGGTGGATCGCCTGTGCGATCATCAGCATCACAGAACCGACGGCCAGCCAGATGAGGAACAGCTTCCACATGAACTTCATCCAACGGTCATAGGGGATGTTCACGGCGCTGATGATGCCCATCAGAGCGGTGGAAGTGGGCAGGACGTAGTTGCAGAAGCCGTCGCCGAAGTTGAAGGAAAGGATCGCGGTCTGACGGGTAACGCCCACGAGGTCGGCCAGAGGTGCCAGAATGGGAATGACAGCTGCGGCCTGACCGCTGCCGGAAGTCAGGAAGACGTTGATAATGGTGTTTGCCAGCAGCATGGCGGGTCCGAGCAGGATGGTGGGGACGAAGTTCAGGCCATTTGCCAGTGCATGGACAACGGTATCGGTGATGTGACCGGCGTTCATGATGCTGCTGATGGCCTGTGCCATGCCGATGATGAAGGCAGCGCCCAGCATCTTCTTGCAGCCCTCAAGGAACTCTTTGGAGATCGCGGAGGGGCCGAAGCCGCCCAGTACGCCTTCGATGACAGCCAGTGCGAGGAAGACAGCTGCAGTCTCAGACATATCCCAGTCGAGCTTGATGCCGCCGTAGACGATGAGGATAAGGGATGCGAAGAAGACCAGCATGATGAGGATCTTGCGGGCGTCCAGCTTGCCGAAGGAGTCGAGGTCCGCAGCGTCGCGGAACTCGCTGGTCTTGTCGAGCTCGTACATGGGGCTGAGTTCGGGATGCTTCTGGATCTTCAGTGCGTAGCGGATGAGGTAGATGTTGGTGATAACATAGAACACAGCAAAGCAGATAAAGCGGTATCCCACGCCGGAATACAGCGGCAGACCGGCGATTTTCTGAGCCACGATGGTGGTGTTGATGTTCAGAGGGCCAGTGGAGAAGCCGATTGCGCCGCCCAGCAGGATGATGGATGCACCGGTGATGGAGTCCAGACCCATCGCAAAGGCCATCATGACCATGATGGGTGCAAAGGCAATGAACAGGTTGACGCCCTGCGTGGTGCAGATGAGGCCGAACACCAGCGTCAGGATGGGCAGGAACAGATAGACGCGGGTGGAGAAGATCTTCGCCATCTTGGCCACCACGGCGTGGAGTGCGCCGGTCTTGGTCAGGATGTGGAAAGCACCGCCTGCGAACATGATGACCAGCATCAGATCAATGCGCTTGATGAAAGCCTTGACGATGTACAGAGGAATTTCAAGCGGGTTGACGGGAGTCTTATCAATGTAGTTGAAATCGTTGGGGTCGATGACCTTAATGCCTGCTTCGTTCTCGAAGCGGGTGTAGGAGCCTGCCGGGATGATCCAGGTCAGCAGGACCGCAAGCAGGATGATGATGCCGATGATGACGAAGGTATGCGGCATCTTGAATTGTTTCTTTTTCGTTTCCATAATTTTTTCCTCTCTTTTGACACACCAAAGCGTCAGCTCTGGCCGTTCAGTTCTTTGGCCAGATTCTCATGGAATTCCTTCTTGATGGCTTCCAGCTTTTCCGGGTCTTCAATGAGCTGTGCGCCCGTGAGAGCCAGGATCTTTGCGCCGTAGACCACCGCATTGTGGGCCGCTTCGGTCTTGCCGGCGTCCAGATATTCCTGCGAGTGAGCCGCTGCGCCCTCCGGGACAAAGGCCACGCGGATGCAGGTGCCGGGTACATGGCGCATCACGTTGCCGAAGTCGGTGGAACCGGTCTTCTGGCGGGCCGGACGGATGCAGGGAGCATGGACCTTCTCGGCCTGCTCCATCACCAGCTCGTTGAGAGCCAGCACCGGGATCTTGTTGTCGAGGCTCTTTTCCTCGATGATCTCCACTTCCGTCTCGGTCATCATGGCTGCGCCCTGAAGCACCTTCCTGACGCGGGCCACCACGCCGTCCAGCTCCGTACGGTTGTAGGAGCGGACATACATACTCGCTTCTGCATAGCCGGGCACCACATTTGCCGCCGTGCCGCCGCAGTTGACGATGGTGTAGTGCATCCGAACATCCGAGGGAACATGCTCCCGCAGGAACTCGACGCCCTGACAGGCCATGATCAGGCCGTCCAGTGCGCTGCGGCCCTTTTCGGGCTTGAGCGCTGCGTGAGAGCAGACACCGTGGTAGATGATCTTGAGCTTGTTGAGCGCCAGCGACTTGACGTCCACCTGCGTGGCCGGGCCGCCGTGCATCATGAGCGCCACATCCAGCTCCTCAAAGGTACAGCCGTTTTCCAGCATCACGACCTTGCCGCTGATGCTCTCTTCGGCAGGCGTGCCGTAGACCGTGATGGTATACGGTGCGTCGATGGCTGCATCTTTCAGTGCCTTGGCTGCGCCCAGAATGGCCGGTCCCTGCATGTGGTGGCCGCAGGCGTGGCCCAGACCGGCCAGAGCATCGTACTCGCAGAGCAGGCCGATGTTCGGGCCGCCCTCGCCGTGCTTCCAGACGGCTCGGAACGCGGTATCCATACCAGCAATGCCGCGCTCCACAGTGAAGCCTTCTTTTTCCAGCCAGCCGGTCAGGGTCTCAAATGCATGAAACTCCTGCAGCCCCACTTCCGGGTGGTCGAAGAAGTCATCTGCCATTGCAGTCAGGGCAGCTGCGCTCTGCTCAACGCTTCGCTCCAGTTTTTCCTCCAACATAATAAGCACCTCCGTTTTTTGGTACTTTCAGTTTACCAAACCGGAGGTGCTTTGTACATTTTGAAAAAATTATATCTTCATTTTGGAATTCTTATGTTCAGTTTATCAGAGCTTCAAATACTCCTCTGCCGCATCCTTCATCTGCATGATCATCGCCCGCATGGGTTTGGTCAGCTCCACATCCCGGCGGTAGGCCACCACAACGTCCTGTCCGTACCTGGAAATGTCGATGGTGTAGTATTTCACCGGCTTCGGATAGTGGATGTTCTTCTGATAGCCCTGCCGGATGAATCCCACGCCCAGACCCTCGGCCACCAGCTGTGCGCCAAGCTCCATATTGCGTACTACCCGAATGCGGCCCGGCTTGACCTTGTAATCTTTCAGGATCTTCTCTTCCACCCGCCGGGCGCTCTGCATCTCGGTGTTCAGAAATATCGTCTCACCGCTCAGAAGGTGCGGGTCAAGGAAGTCGAATTTTGAGCCTTCGACGGGGACCGCCTTTTCGTTCAGCGGGTGGTCTCCGGGCAGTATCAGCAGAAAATCTTCCATGCCCAGCGGGACAGCCTCCATCTCGGACGTTACGTCGCTCTGGCTCAGCACCACAAGGTCAAGCTCCCGATTTTTCAGCATGATGGTCAAATCGGCCAGATTTCCTTCCCGGATGACCACATCCACCTGCGGCCACTCCCGCTCGTACACCGACAGCACCGCCGGCAGAAACCAGATGCCGCGCCGCTGTGCGATGCCGATCCGCACCTGCCCGGCATCCTCCCGATCCGTCTGCCGCCTCACCGCCTCGAACTGCCGCTCCAGCTCCAGCATCTGAGAAGCCTTTTCCACATACTGCTTGCCCAGCCACGTCAGCTCGAATTTCCGGCCATTCCGCTCGAACAGCCGCGCCCCCAGGATCTTTTCCACATTATTGATGTACAGGCTCAGTGCGGGCTGTGAGATATACAACCGCTCCGAGGCGCGGGTCAGGCTCTTGCATTCCGCAAGAGTGCAGACGTACTTTTGCTCCTTCAAGTCCATTCGATTCCAGTCTCCTCACCAAATAACGACATTTTTCTTATTATAGCACATTTGAGTGCAAACAAAAAAGCCCTCCTTTGCAGGAGAGCTTTCGTATGAGCTTTACACAGACCGTTTTACAGCATCATCGAGACTGCAAGGTTGAACACTGCCGCAATGCCCACGCTGACGGGCGATGCTGATGCTGCCGATCATTTTTTATGCGTGGTTGAAACCCTTGCCGAAGACCTCGGTGGTGCTGAGCATCGAGATAAAGGCGTTGAGGTTTTCCTTATGGATAAATGCCTGCAGCTGCAATGCCTCGCGGTGGGTGAGGGTCGTATAGATCATGTAGTGGGGCCGGTCGGTATAGGCACCGTAGCAGGGCGTATAGGTCGCGCCGCGCACCAGCTTGCGCATGACGAAGTCACAGATGGGGTCTTTGTCGTCGCAGATGATGAGGATGGCCTTGCACATCTTCATCTGCTCGAGGACGGCATCGACGACGAGGCTCTTGACCGTCAGACCCACGAAAGAGTAGAGAGCGGTGTAGAGGTCGAAGACGAAGCAGGCTGCCAGCACCATGGCGAGGTCGGTGATAAAAAGCGCCTCGCCGGTGTTCTTCATATGGGTGTATTTTTTCAGGATGAGGGCGACGACATCGGTGCCGCCGGAAGACGCGCCCACGTTGAAGAGCAGAGCCGACGCAATGGCGGGCAGGGCGATGGCGAAGACCAGGTCCAGCATGGGCTGGTCGGACAGGGGGCCGCTGAGGGGGACATATTTTTCAAAAAGGGCCAGCTCTGCCGTCATGACGACAGTGGCCCAGCCGGTGCTGATGGCAAAATCCCTGCCGAGGAATATCCAGCCCAGAACGAGCAGGAAGATATTGGCACCGGACGAAAAAGCTGAGGCCGACAGGGGCGTGAGCTTTGCCACAAGGGCCGCGCCGCCGGTCACGCCGCCGAAGACGAAGTTGTTGGGGAATTTGAAGAAGTATACGCCGATGGTCATGATGCTGATACTCAGGGTGATGATAACGTATCGGCTGACGATCTGCAAGGTCTTTTCCCGCGTGCTGATCTCCATTTGACTGTTTCCTTTCGCCGTCCGCGCGGCACTCTCTTCTCACACGAAGGGCCGTTTCTCTGCCCATTCCCTGTGTTATTGTAACACTGCCCACCGCGCCGTTCAAGAGGAAAAAGCTTTCCGCACAAAAACCGCCCGCTTCGTTTTCCACAAAGCGGGCGGCAAATGTCGAATTTATGGAAGTGCTTACAGCTTCTTGCCGGTCAGCATCTCGTAGGCTTCCTCGTACTTGGCGATGGTCTTGTCGATGACGTCCTGCGGCAGGTCGTAATCACTGTCGGGGTTGGCCAGCAGCCAGTTGCGGACGAACTGCTTATCAAAGGAGGGCTGACCGTGGCCGGCCTCGTAGCCCTCCAGCGGCCAGAAGCGGGAGGAATCGGGGGTCAGCATCTCGTCGCCGAGGATGACGCTGCCCTCCTCATCCAGACCGAACTCAAACTTGGTGTCGGCGATGATGATGCCGCGGGAGAGGGCATACTCAGCGCACTTCTTATACAGAGCGATGGTGTAGTCGCGCAGCTTGGTGGCGTACTCCTCGCCCTTGCCGGGGAACAGCTTTTCCAGCACGTCGATGCTCTGCTCGTAGGAGATGTTCTCGTCGTGGTCGCCGATCTCAGCCTTGGTGGAGGGGGTGTAGATGGGCTCGGGCAGCTTCTCGGACTCCTTCAGGCCCTCGGGCAGCTGGATGCCGCACACCTTGCCGGTCTTCTGGTAGCTGGCCCAGCCGCTGCCGGTGATGTAGCCGCGGACGATGCACTCGACGGGCAGCATGGTCAGCTTGCGGCACATCATGCTGCGGCCCTCGTACTGGGGCTGCCGGAAGAACTCGGGCATCTCTTTCACGTCCACGCTCAGCATATGGTTGGGCAGCAGGTCGCGGGTGTAGTCGAACCAGAACTTGCTCATCTGGGTCAGCACCTTGCCCTTGTTGGTGACTTTATTCTTTAAGATAACATCGAATGCAGAGATGCGGTCGGTGGCGACCATGATGAGGCTGTCGCCGTTGTCGTAGATCTCGCGGACCTTGCCTTCCTTGATGGGCTTGAACTCAGTCATAGCAAAACTCTCCATTTTCCTTATTCCGTAGGTATCTTTCAGCGTAGGAACAACCTCTCAGTCTCGCTATCGCTCGACAGCTCCCCTAGCGAGGGGAGCCTCTGGCGAAGAGATAAAGCTTTACGGAATGCCAAAGCCTCCCCTCGATAGGGGAGGTGGCACGCCGCAGGCGTGACGGAGAGGTTGAACACGTAGAGTATTGCTGAGTTTGTCATATATCATTGGTATTGTTTTAGAAAAAGTCTGGAGCTGATTACAAAAATGAAGTATGATTACAAGGCCGTGGAGGCCAAGTGGCAGAAGGTGTGGGAGGACGAAAAGACCTTCCACGTTGAGATCGACCACAAGAAGCCCAAGTTCTATGCACTGGTGGAGTTCCCGTATCCCTCGGGCGCGGGCCTGCACGTCGGCCATCCCCGCAGCTACACTGCGCTGGATGTCGTGAGCCGCAAGCGCCGCCAGAACGGTTATAACGTGCTCTACCCGATGGGCTGGGACGCTTTTGGCCTGCCCACCGAGAACTTCGCCATGAAGAACCACATCCATCCGGCCATCGTCACCAAGAAGAATGTTGACCACTTCCGGGAGCAGCTCAAGGCATTGGGCTTCTCCTTCGACTGGGACCGTGAGATCAACACCACCGACCCCGAGTATTATAAGTGGACCCAGTGGATCTTCCTGCAGCTGTACAAGAAGGGCCTCGCCTACAAGAAGGAAATGAACGTCAACTGGTGTACCGGCTGCAAGTGCGTGCTGGCAAACGAGGAAGTCGTCAACGGCGTCTGCGAGCGCTGCGGCAGCGAGGTCGTCCACCGCGTCAAGAGCCAGTGGATGCTGAAGATCACCGCCTACGCGGACAAGCTCATCGACGGTCTGGACGGTCTGGATTACATCGAGCGCGTTGCCACCCAGCAGAAGAACTGGATCGGCCGCAGCCACGGCGCAGAGGTCAACTTCGGCACCACTGCCGGGGACACCCTGACCGTGTACACCACCCGCTGCGACACCCTGTTCGGTGCCACCTATATGGTCGTCTCCCCGGAGCACGCCATGGTCAAGCAGTGGCTGGACAAGGGCATCATCAAGAACGTGGATGCCGTCAAGGCCTATCAGGCCGAGGCCGCCCGCAAGAGCGACTTTGAGCGCAGCGAGCTGAACAAGGAAAAGACCGGCGTCAAGCTGGAAGGCGTCATGGGCATCAACCCGGTCAACGACACCGAGATCCCCATCTTCATTTCCGACTACGTCCTGTCCACCTACGGCACCGGCGCCATCATGGCCGTGCCTGCCCATGATACCCGTGACTGGGAGTTTGCCAAGAAGTTCGGCCTGCCCATCATCGAGGTGGTCCAGGGCAACACCCCGTCCAACCTGGACGAAGCTGCCTTTACCGATGTGGCCACCGGTACGCTGGTCAACTCCGGCTTCCTGAACGGCCTGTCTGTCACCGATGCAAAGAAGAAAATGATCGGCTGGCTGGAAGAAAACGGCAAGGGCCGCGATAAGGTCAACTACAAGCTGCGCGACTGGGTGTTCAGCCGTCAGCGTTACTGGGGCGAGCCCATCCCCATGGTGCACTGCGACAAGTGCGGCTGGCAGCCCCTGCCCGAGAGCAGCCTGCCCCTGACCCTGCCGGACATCACCGACTTTGAGCCGGGCCCGGACGGCGAGAGTCCGCTGGCCCGCCACAAGGACTGGGTCAAGACCACCTGCCCCTGCTGCGGCGGCCCCGCTACCCGCGAGACCGACACCATGCCCCAGTGGGCCGGTTCTTCCTGGTACTTCCTGCGCTATGTAGATAACAAGAACGATAAAGAACTGGTATCCCGTGAGAAAGCGGACAAATATCTGCCGGTTGATATGTATATCGGCGGCGTAGAGCATGCGGTACTGCATCTGCTGTATTCCCGTTTCTACACCAAGTTCCTGTGCGATATCGGTGTTATTGACTTCGACGAGCCGTTCAAGAAGCTGTTCAACCAGGGTATGATCACTGGTAAGAATGGTATCAAGATGAGTAAGTCGAAAGGAAATGTCGTATCCCCGGATGATCTGGTACGCGACTACGGCTGCGATTCCCTGCGTCTCTATGAGCTTTTCGTAGGACCGCCGGAACTGGATGCAGAGTGGGATGACCGCGGTATCGAGGGCGTATCCCGTTTCCTGAACCGTTTCTACAACCTGGTTATGACCAGCAAGGACAAAGACATCAAAGAGACCAAGGAAATGGTTAAACTGCGCCACAAACTGGTATTCGACATTGAGCAGCGTTTCGAGCAGTTCAGCCTGAATACCGTTATCTCCGGTTTCATGGAGTACAACAACAAGCTCATCGATCTGGCGAAGAAAGAGGGCGGCATCGACAAAGAAACCCTCAAGACCTTCACTATCCTGCTGGCACCGTTCGCACCGCATCTGGGTGAAGAGCTGTGGCAGGAGCTCGGCGGCACCGACAGTGTCTTCCATGCTTCCTGGCCGGAGTGCGACGCAGAGAAGATGAAGGATGACGAGAAAGAGGTAGCCGTTCAGATCAACGGCAGAGTCCGTGCGACCATCACCGTACCGGCAGACATCTCCAAAGAAGATGCCATCGCCGCTGGTAAAGAGGCTATCAAGGACAAGCTGACTGGAAATATCGTAAAAGAAATTTACGTTCCGGGACGGATTGTGAATATTGTTATGAAATAAATTGTGAAAGATCCGGGCGGAATCAAGCGGGATGATTGAGCTTGATCCGATGGACTAAAAAAACAGCATCCTGTGTATTTCAAGAAGAAAATACACAGGGTGCTGTTTTTTTGCTTCTTGTTTCATAGAAAATTGCGTCCTATGAAACAAAAAACG
>ERZ1107006.986-NODE-986-length-26107-cov-8.375787_pt1 | contig 26107 bp, 25 predicted proteins | sample MGYA00403696_ERZ1107006 | MGnify/ENA primary metagenome ERZ1107006 (study PRJEB35170, sample SAMEA104062441) | human gut metagenome | biome: human gut; feature: human-associated habitat; material: faeces | place: Denmark | collected 2012-08-13 ...
GCGGCGCCGCCGCCGGCTCGAGCCGGTGCGCGCGCAGGTGCAGGGCCGCGTCTCGGACGAGATGCGCGCGCTCGCGCGCGAGCTGCTCGGGCTGCCGAAGCGGCAACTGTTCGTGACGAGCGCACCGACGGATCTGTCGTTCGTGCTCACGATGCCGGGGGAGTTCGACCTCACGGGGCTGACGTGTCCCGAGATCCCGCCGGCCAAAAACGTGGCGCTGCAAAAGGGCGACTACTTTGCCTATCTCGCGCAGCACGACCTGCTGCTCGCGCTGCCGTACCAGAGCATCAACCCGTTCGTCGACCTGCTGTACGAGGCGGCGGACGACCCGGACGTCGTGTCGATCAAGATCACGCTCTACCGGCTCGCCGGCAGCAGCCGCATCGCGGCGGCGCTGGCCTACGCGGCCGAGCACGGCAAGCAGGTGCAGTGCCTGCTCGAGCTGCGCGCCCGCTTTGACGAGCAGAGCAACATCGACTACTCGCGCATGCTCGAGGACGCGGGGTGCGACATCCTCTACGGCCTGACGAAATACAAGGTGCACACGAAGCTGTGCCTCATCACGCGGCGGTGCCCCGGCGGCATCTGCTACTACACGCAGGTCGGCACCGGCAACTACAACGAAAAGACCGCCGAACAGTACACCGACCTCATGCTGCTGACGAGCGACCCGGCCATCGGGCGCGACGCGGCGAAAACGTTCGACCGGCTCGCGCGCGGCGAGACCGTCGGCGAGACGGAGGCGCTCTGGCTCGCGCCGGAGGGCTACAAGCCGCAGCTGATGGCGCACATCGAGGCGCAGACGCGCCTCGGCCCGGAGGGGTACATCGGCATCAAGGTCAACTCCATGAACGACGCGGACGTTATGGCGCGGCTCGTGCGCGCGAGCGAGGCGGGCACGGAGGTGGAGCTGTTCGTGCGCGGCATCTGCTGCCTGCGACCGGGCGTGCCCGGGCGGACGGAGCACATCTCTGTGCGCAGCATCATCGGGCGGCATCTGGAGCACGAGCGTATTTTCGTCTTTGGCCGCGGGGAGGCACAGGAGGTGTTCATCGGCTCGGGCGACCTGCTTGAGCGCAACACCATGCGCCGGATCGAGGCCTTCACCGCCGTGACCGACCCCAACGCGCGCGCGGAGGTGCTCGAGGTGCTCAGCGCCATGCGGCGCGACAACCGGCAGGCGTGGATCATGCAGCCGGACGGCAGCTACCTCCGTCCCGAGGGCGCGGGCGAGCCGTTTGTCAGTCAGGCGTATCTGCACACGTACTTTGCCGGGCGCACCGTCGAAAAGCCCGCGCCCCCTGCCCCGCCTCAGCCACGAAAAAAGCTGCCGTGGTGGCGGCGGCTGTGGATCTGGCTGAAAAATAATTGACGAAATTCGGAATTTTGGACTTGACAAGCGCGCAAAAGCGCGTATAATGTGCCTTACAATTTCACAGCCTTATCAAGAGTGGCGGAGGGACCGGCCCTGTGAAGCCCGACAACCTGCAGAGACCTGCAAGGTGCCAAATCCGGCGGTGCAAATCGAGAGATGAGGATCTTCGCCTTTTCCAAGCGCTCCGTCGGCTGTCGGGGCGCTTGTTTCTTTGCCCGGCACAACAGAAAGCGAGGAATAGCAATGGCTCATCATCTCTTTACATCCGAATCCGTGACGGAAGGACATCCCGACAAGATCTGCGACCAGATCTCCGACGCGATCCTCGACGCCATTCTGGCGCAGGACCCGAACGGCCGCGTCGCCTGCGAATGCACGGTCACGACCGGCGTCGTGAACGTCATGGGTGAGATCACGACCGACTGCTACGTCGACATCCCGAAGGTCGTGCGCCAGACCGTGCGCGAGATCGGCTACGACCGCGCAAAATACGGCTTTGACTGCGAGACCTGCGCCGTCATCACGAACATCGACGAGCAGAGCGCGGACATCGCCCTCGGCGTCGACCAGTCGCTCGAGAGCAAGGAGACCGGCGGCAGCGCGCTCGACAACGGCGCGGGCGATCAGGGCATGATGTTCGGCTTCGCCTGCGACGAGACGCCTGAGCTCATGCCGCTGCCCATTTCGCTGGCCCACAAGCTGGCCAAGCGCCTGACCGCCGTGCGCAAGCAGGGTCTGGTCGACTATCTGCGGCCCGACGGCAAGACGCAGGTCACGGTCGAGTACGACGAGCAGAACCGCCCCGTGCGCGTGCACACCGTCGTGCTCAGCACGCAGCACGCCCCGGAGGTGGACATGGAGCAGCTGCGCAAGGACATGATCGAGCTCGTCATCCGCCCGACCATCCCGGCCGAGCTGCTCGATGACGACACCCGCTACCTCATCAACCCCACCGGCCGCTTCGTCGTCGGCGGCCCGCAGGCGGACTCCGGCCTGACCGGCCGCAAGATCATCGTCGATACTTACGGCGGCAGCGCCCCGCACGGCGGCGGCGCGTTCTCCGGCAAAGACCCGACGAAGGTCGACCGCAGCGCCGCCTACGCCGCGCGCTACGTGGCCAAGAACATCGTGGCGGCCGGGCTGGCCCGCCGCTGCCTCGTGCAGCTGGCGTATGCCATCGGCGTGGCAGAGCCCGTGAGCGTGCTCGTCGACACGCAGGGCACGGGCACTGTGCCGGATGCACAGATCGCCGCTGCCGTGCAGCAGGTGTTTGACCTGCGGCCGACGGCCATCATCCGTGACCTCGACCTGCGCCGCCCGATCTACCGCCAGCTCGCCGCCTACGGCCACATGGGCCGCGAGGAGCTCGGCGTCCGCTGGGAGGACACCGACCGCACCGACGCCCTGCGCGCCGCCGTCGCCAAGACGAACGTGTGATTGGAACATCGTAAAAAAATCTCCGCAGCCGAAGCTGCGGAGATTTTTTCATTTGCATTTGATTTTGAAAGCGGCAGAAGCGCGCGGAATATCAGGCATTTGCGCCGGGCTCGTAAAAATATGGGCCGCACGCATCGCCTTCATGCGTCTTGATATACGTCCACGACCAGTCAGGTGCAATCACATAGCACTCTTCCAAAGCGTCAAGGCCGGACGCCGTCGTGTCCGGCGGCAGCCGCCGCACGATCCGCTTTCGCGGCGAAAAAGGCGCATAATACATGGCGCCGTGCTTATCCGCGCGGTCAAAGACCGTGCGCGCTGCATCGCCTGCAAAATAAGCGTCTCTGCCGATCAGGTCCCAGGAAAAAACATGCCAGATGAAATCGGCATCGCCGAGCACATGCTGCTCCAGCTGCTGCTGTGAAACACCCTTGGCAAAATGTCTGAGCCATTTCTTTTTGAAGCGCATGCACTGCCTCCGCTCTGTGTCTGTTTCGCTCACAAGCCCATTGACACCGTTTCCGGCCAATCAATAATACGAATGCCCCCAGGTGGCGTTTTCGTAATTTGCGAGGAAGTCGGCGTTCGCGCGCTCGGTCGGCGAGAGCGAATTGTTATCGAACGACGCGCCGGGCACCGTGCCGTGATACCAGCTCTGGGCCTCGAAATAGGCCGCGATCTGCGGCGTCTGGAAGATGCGGCCGTGGCGCGCAAAAATCTCGTTGCGGGCAAGGCAGCACTGCTCCCAGGTGAGGTTCGCCACGTCCGCCTGCGTGAGCCGGCGCGCGGCGCTGTCCGGCAGGATGTAGCTGCCGGCGGAAGGCGTCGGCGTGGGGCTCGGCGTCGGGGTCGGGGTGGGCGTCGGCGTCGGTGTCGGCGCAGCGGACGGCTCTACCGTCGCCGTCACGGTCGGGGTCGCGGCCACGACCGGGTCTTTCGGCTTGGGCTTGACGTTGAGCGCGATGAGCAGCACGATCAGTGCAACGCCGAGCGCGGCAAAGATGGCGATGAGCAGCGCCTTGCTGCGCGGCGCGTCCCGGTCCTCCGGCGCGGGCTCATACTGCGCATCGTCCTCCCAGCCGGGCACGGGCGGGTCGTCTGCCCAGGGATCGTCCTGCGGCTCGGCTTCATCGTCCCAGTCGTCGGCGGGGGCGCTGTCCTGCCAGCCGGAAGGGAAATGCTCCCCGTTTCCATCATCCGGCGGCGCGGATGCATCCTGCTGATCCTCCGGCGGGAGGATTTCATTCTGTAAATCATCTTCCGGCGGCGTCTGCTCGCCCCCGCAGTAGGGGCACCAGCGCGCATCATCCGGGATGTCTCGTCCACAGTAGGGACACTGCATTGGCTTCACCTGCCCTTTCACACACACAAATCGTTTTCCTCAATGTACCATATTCCCGGCCATACCACAAGATAAAAAAATGTCCCCCGGTGGTTCGCCGGGGGACAAAGAAAAGCCTGTTAACCCGCGATGCGCTTGGCGCCCACGTAATTCTTCAGGTAGTAGCTCGAGCTCAGGTCGCTGATGACGACGCAGCCTGCGCCGGAGCTGCTGTGGATGAACTGGCCGTTGCCGATATAGATACCGACGTGGCCGATGCTGGAGCTGTTGCTCGCAAAGAACACCAGGTCGCCGAGCTGGAGGTTGGCCTTCTCGACATAGGTGCCGTTGTTGTTGTAGATGCTGCTGGCCACACGGCTCATGGAATAGCCGCAGAGCTTGTACACGTAGTTGACAAAGCCGGAGCAGTCAAAGCCCGAGGGGCTCATGCCGCCGTAGACATACGGCGCGCCCATGTACTGCTTGGCCGTGGCGACGATGGTCTCACCGATGGAGCCGCTGGGCTTGCTGCCGCCGTCCGACTTCGTGGTGGTGACGTAGGCGCTGTTGACATAGCCCTTGACGCCGTTGATGGTGACAGCCGTCCAGTTGCCGCTCGTGCCGGTGATCGTCAGCGGCGTGCCGTTGTTATACGTGCCGAGGATGGAATAATTCGTGCCGGCGCCGGAACGCAGACGCACGTCGTTGCCCTTGATATAGCCGGTCTGGCTCGTGGAGCCGCCGCCGTTATCAGGCTTGGTCGTGGTCATGTAGTCCTTGCTGACATAACCGTCCCTGCCGCTGTAGCTGACTTTGTACCAGTTGCCGCTCTCGCCGGTGATGGTCATCTTCGTGCCGGTGTTATACACGCCGAGGATGGAGCTGGTCGTGCTCGCACCCGAGCGCATACGCACGCCGGTGCCCTTGATGTAGCCGGCCTTGCTGTCGGCCCCGCCGCCGGAGACATAGTCCGAGCGGATGTAGCCGCTCACGCCGCCGATGGTGACCTTCGTCCAGCCGTTTTTCGTGCCGGTGATGGTCAGGGGCGTGCCGTTCTGGTAGGTACCGAGGATGGAGTAGTTCGTGCTCGGGCCGGAGCGCATGCGCACATCGCTGCCCTTGACCGAACCGTTGGAGCTGCCCGTGCTGCTGCCGCCGCCGTTCGTCACGCCCGAGAGCGAGACATAGTCCGAGTGGACATAGCCGGTGGTGCCGTTGTAGCTGACCTTGTACCAGGCGCCGTTGACGCCGGTGATCGTCATGGTCGTGCCGGAGTTGTAGGTGCCGAGGATGGAGCTGCTCGTGCTCGCACCCGAGCGCATACGCACGTAGCTGCCGTTGATCGTGCCAGTACCGAAGCTGGCATCCATTTCATTGGCGCGTTTGAGGTAATCGGAAGATATGTAGCCGACGGTGCCGTTGTAGACCACCGTGGCCCAGCCGCCGCTCGAGCGCGTGGACACCACGACGTGGGTGCCTGCCGGGAGCGTGGAGATAATGCCGTAATTCGTTCCGGCGCCCGTTCGGAAGTTGACGGCCGTCGTCGTCGTCGCACCGCCGGCGCTCGCCGCGGAAGCCGAAACGGCCAGCGTGAGCGCGAAGAGCGCGGAAACAACGGCTGTTTTCAGAAATCGTTTCGCCATAGAATCATCCTTTGCTTAGTTATTCGCAAGCGCGCGGTCCAGCCACACAGCCGCCACATCCATGGCGTTGTACAGGCCGTCCTTTTCTGTCTTTTTGACCACACGGTCGCGGGATTTCAGATCCGGGTCGGTGAGCTGAAGCTGCACGGAGACCCGCGTCGCCACGTCGAGGTCCTTGATCTTTTTCGTGTCGAGGATCTGCATCATAATGATGTACTTGTCAGCCATGCTGCCGTAATAGAGCAGGTTGTCTTTCCGGCGCAGCGGATGGCCTTTGTAGCACAGTTCGGTCGATTTTGCTGCCAATGAGATACACCTCCGATACCACTGTCTTCAAATTGTAACACATTTCAATCTTTTTGTCAACACCGCATGCCCCGCGCTGTCGTTTCGGCGCGGGGACACGCGATGGGGCAGACATTTGCGCGGCTCAGCCGGCGTCGTCGGCATCGCCGCCGGTGTCCTGCGACTGGCCGGAGAAATTGCCGAAGATGCCGGTCGGCGAGCCGATGGTCGGCGTCGGGAAGCTCTTGGTCGGCAGATCCTTGTGGATCGGCTCCATGACGAGCTTCCAGATCTGGGCGGCGGGGTTGCCGGAGAAGTTCATATACTCGGGCATATCGTAGCCGGTCCAGACGGCGGCCACATAGTACGGCGTGAAGCCGACGAACCAGCGGTCGCAGTTGTTCGTGGTCGTACCGGTCTTGCCGCCGGCGGGCATGCCGCTCAGGCGGGCCTCGCCGCCGGTGCCGCTGTTGACGGCGTTGCAGAGCATATCGGTCATGTTCCACGCGGTGTTGGCCTTGAAGGCCACGATCGTGCGCGCGGGATTTTCGAGCACGACCTCGCCGCTGGAGTCCTTGACGTAGGAATACGTGCGGCCGTAGGTGAACACGCCGTCGTTGACAAAGGCGGAGTACGCCTGCGTCATCTCGCGGACGGTGATGCCGTTCGTGAGCTGGCCGAGGGCGAGCGGCGCATAGTCGCAGTCGGACTCCGCAAGGCTCGTGACGCCGAGCTTGTCCTTCAAAAATTCATACGACGCGCGCGGGGTGAGCTTGTCGAGGATCTGCGCGGACACGGTGTTGAGCGAGCGCTGCAGCGCCTCGCGGATGGTGATGACGCCGTAGTTGCCACCGCCGGAGTTTTTCGGATACCAGCTCGTGCCGGAGAGCTTGATGTCCGGCGCATCGTTGACCTGCGTATACTGCGTGATGAGGCCGAGCTCCATAGCCGGGCCGTAGGTCGCGATCGGCTTGATGGACGATCCGGGCGGGCGCTTGGACTGCGTGGCCCGGTTCGTGCCGAAGTTGATGGTCTTTTTGCCCGTGCCGCCGGACATGCCCTTGATCTCGCCGGTGTAGGGGTCCATGATGACGATGGCGGACTCGAACTGCTGGCCGGAGGCCGACGGGCGCTGCGGCATCTTGTCGAGGTCGGTATAGACGTCGTCGATCGCCTGCTGGATGCTGGGATCGTAGCAGGAATAGACCTGATAGCCGCCGGAATAGAGCAGCGTGCGCGCCGTGTCGCGGCTGACGCCCTTCTGCTCGACGAGGTCGTTGAGCACGTCGTTGATGACGGCCTCGGCGTAGTAGCTGTAGATGGTCTGGGTGGCATCGTCGGACTCGCTGCGCACGAACACGAGCTCCTGCGCCACGGCCTCATCGTACTGCTCCTTGTTGATGTAGCCCTGATCGTACATCTGCTTGAGGATGGTCTCCTGCCGGGCCTTATTGTTCTCGCGGCTGATGAAGGGGTCGTATTTTGAGGGGTTATTCGTGATGCCGATGATGCTCGCGCACTCGGCGAGCGTGAGATCCTTCGGTTCTTTGCCGAAGTAGGTCTCGGCGGCGGTATAGACGCCGTTGCACCCCTCGCCGAAGTAGACGATGTTCAGGTACCACTCCATGATCTCTTCCTTATCATAGGACTTCTCAAATTCGAGCGCCTGGAAGATCTCAAGCAGCTTGCGCTGCACGGTGATATCGTCCTGCTTGGTGAGGTTTTTGATCAGCTGCTGCGTGATGGTCGAGCCGCCGAAGTCGTTTTTCATCGACAGGAACATGTTGATGAACGCGCCGGTCGTGCGGTACCAGTCCACGCCCTTGTGCTTGTAAAAGCGCTTGTCCTCGATGGCGACGGCCGCGTGCTCCATGTCCTTGGGGATGTCAGCATAGTCGATCCAGACGCGGTTTTCCGTGCTCGAGAGGTTCGTGAGGTTCTGCCAGTTGCCGTCGGAATCCTCATACAAAATCGAGCTTGAGAGCGAGACCGTGAAGTCCGAGAGCTGCACGTCGAGATCCGTGGACAGGCAGTTTTTCACATAGTACGCGAAGATGCACAAAAACAGCAGCCCCGTGACGAGCACGATCAGCAGGATCGTGCCGAGCACGCGCAGCACAGCGCCCGCGACGCTCACGGTCGCATCCGCGGCCTTGGCCGCGCGCGGGGCGGATGATGATGGTTTCGGTCGTTTTGCCATAGGCAGTGACGCACCTCCCTGATAATACACATTATCGGGTCAAAAACCCGGTCGATATTCAGCGCATAAAAACGGTTAAATGATATTATAGCACACTCTGTCAACCGGGGATAGTCTTTCGCGCGTTTTTGTCCGGCAGGTATGAAATGCGCGCGCGTTGGACAAACTTTCCGGTGAAAGGAGCGAGGCATATGAAACGAACGCTGGCACTAACGGTCGTGACGGCGCTGTGCGCCGTGTCGCCGTTCGTCGCGGGGGCGGCGATGTCCTCCCTGCAGCAGCCGGGCGCGGACGCGCCGGCCACGTCCTACGACGGCGCGCAGGCGGAATATATCCTGCGGGATTACGAGGGCTATGTGAGCGTGTTCGCCTCCGACGCCGACCGCAGGCCGCTGCAGGTGACCGGCATCGAGGTCGCCGGACTGCGCCGCGCCGACCAGGAACTGCTGCGCGGCGGCATCACCGTCGGCAGTCAGGAGCAGCTTTTGCTGCTGCTGGAGGATCTGGGGTCGTAAAAGGACTTGATTTTACACGCCAGATGGGGTACACTGAAACCAGAAAACGATCACAACTGGAGGACACCCCGATGAGTGAAGCATTCGGCAGCGATTATCTGACGATCGAGGACGAGGACGGCAACGAGTTCGAGCTGGAAGTGCTCAACGAGTTTGAGCTCGACGGTCAGGACTATCTCGCGGCGCTCCCCGCCGATATGGACGAGGACGACCCCGATTTCGGTATCATCCTGCTCAAGATCATGGAGGAAAACGGCGAGGAGCTTTTCGGCTCCATCGACGATGACGACGAGCTGGACAAGGTGTACAATTACTATATGGAAGAGATCTTCGCCGACGAGGACGAAGAATCTGACGGCGGCGCGGAGGAATAAGTTCCCGCGCGGCGCATAGCATGGGAATAAGTCCTGCTGTGTGCGTGGAGCACGACTGAGTGCTCAGAGCTCATTTAAACCCACATCTCTTATAAGGGATGCCAGAACTTCCGCTGCGGATTGCAGGCCTCCCGGCCGGCTGAAAGATGCCGGTTGGACGTTGGAAGCAGAGAAACAGCAGAGAGGCGACCCACCTGCCTTCTTGTGCAGGTTGTAACTGGGCTCACACGGCATTGGCGGGCTGGCCGGCAGCGAAAGCTGCCGGCTTTTTTCTTGTCTCCGACAAGAAAAAAGCCAGATTGCATCCGAGGCGGGTCGTGCGCCGTGTGTCCGTCCCGCACCCCTTGGCTCCCTTGTGTAAAGGGAGCTGGCAGCCGTGAGGCTGACTGAGGGATTGACAGCTATTCCGGTCATGCGTCTCTCATCCGACGGGCACAACAGATGCGCATCTGAAGTGCGGCCACCGAAAAAGCCGCGCCGCATTGACAAGCCCCCGCCGCCGGGGCTATGATAAGCCTCAGCGGCACGCGCAGCGTGCCGAATCCTGTCCAAACGAAAGGTGATCCGCCATGCTCCGCTTTCAGAACGATTACTCCGAGGGTGCGCACCCGAACGTGCTGCGCGCCCTGTGCGACACCAACCTCTGCTCCACGCCGGGCTACGGGCTCGACGACGACTGCCGCCGCGCGGCCGACGCCATCCGCGCCCGCTTCGCCTGCCCGGACGCCGACGTGCACTTCCTCGTCGGCGGCACGCAGACGAACCAGCTCGCCGCAGCCGCCTTCCTGCGCCCGTGGGAGGCCATGGTCGCGGCCGACACCGGCCACATCAATGTGCACGAGACCGGCGCGATCGAGGCCACCGGCCACAAGGTGATCGCCGTGCCCGGCGCGGACGGCAAGCTCACCCCCGCCGCCATCGCCGACGCCGCCGCGCAGCACTGCGCCGCCCCCGGCGTGTACGACGAGCACATGGTGCTGCCGCGCATGGTGTACGTGTCCGACGCGACGGAGCTCGGCACTGTCTATACCAGGGCGGAGCTGACCGCCCTGCGCGCGGCGTGCGACGCGCACGAAATGTACCTGTATCTCGACGGCGCGCGGCTGGCGCAGGCGCTCACGGCCGCGGGCAGCGACCTGCAGCCGGAGGATCTGCCGCGGCTGTGCGATGCGTTTTACATCGGCGGCACGAAAAACGGCCTGCTCTTCGGCGAGGCAATGGTCATCGTCAACGACGCGCTCAAGCCGGGCTTCCGCCGCGCGATGAAGCGCAACGGCGCCATGCTCGCCAAGGGCCGCCTGCTCGGCGTGCAATTCGCCGCCGCGATGGAACACGACCTCTGGCTCGAGCTGGGCCGGCACGCGGACGCGCAGGCGCAGCGCATCGCCGCCGCGCTCTCGGACCGCGGCATCGCAATGTACGTGCCCTCGCCGACGAACCAGATCTTCCCCATCCTGTCGGATGCGCAGATCGCGCGGCTGCAGGAGCAGGTCGCGTTTTACACGACCGCCCGCGTGGACGCCGCGCACCAGGCCGTGCGGTTCGTGACCTCGTGGGCCACGACGGACGCGCAGGTCGACGCGCTGCTGGCCGTGCTGGCGCAGGTGCTGGACTGACCGCACGACATCGGAATACGAAAACACGCCCGACGCGATCTGCGTCGGGCGTGTTTTCAACTTTACAAATGTTCCTTCTGCATCTTCGCCCAGCGGCGGGGATACTTCGGCGGTGTGGGCGCCGTCTTGCGGATGACGACGACGCTGTGCGTCACGTCCGTGCCGGGGATGGTGTAGCGCGCCGTGCGCTCATACGTGCCGCCGAGCTTGCGGATGGCGCTGCGCGCCTCGTCGAGCTCTGCGGCGCAATCCGGCCCTTTCATGGCGAGAAACACCCCGCCCGTGCGCACAAACGGCAGGCACAGCTCGCACAGCAGGTACAGCCGCGCGACCGCGCGCGAGACCGCCGCGTCGAACTGCCCGCGCAGCTCCGGCGCCTCCTCGGCGCGCGTATGCAGGCACGTCACGTCCGTGAAGCCGGTCGCAGCGCAGACGTCGCCGAGAAAGCGCACGCGCTTGTCCAGACTGTCGAGCAGCGTGAGCGAAATGTCCGGCTGCGCGATCTTCAGCGGCAGGCCGGGAAAGCCCGCGCCGGTGCCGACGTCGATGACCAACTTGCCGGCAAGCGGCTCGACCGTCAGCAGGGCAGCCGAATCGAGAAAGTGCAGCTGCGCCACGTCGGTCTCGCCGTGGATGGCCGTCAGGTTCATGACCTTGCTGCGCTCGTCGAGCAGCGTGTAATATGTCTGAAAACGGGCCAGCGCCGCCGCGTCGAGCGGCAGACCCAGCGCGGCAAACCCCGCGCGCAGAAGTTCGTCCATGCTTGCCTCCAAAAATGATCGGTTGCCGCCATCTTATCACATTCTCCCCCGCGCGTCCAGTCCCGGGCGGGCAATGGGGCAAAGCCCACGAGCACCGGCAGCCACGAAAAGACCGCCCGCACGGGTCTCCGTGCGGGCGGCTGTGCTGTCTGTGCAGCTATTATGCGTAAAAGACGTGGTCGCCGATCGTGGCCGTGTAGGTCAGGCGGCTGTTGAACCACGAGGCGTTGCAGGCCGAGGGATTGATGAAATACAGGCTCTCGCCCACCGGGTCGTACCCCTCGAAGGCGAGCTTCGCCGCAAGCTCGGCATCCTCGTCCGGCGTGAGGCTGATGCGCCCGTCGGCCGTGGGCGAAAACTGCGCCACACCGCCGCGCCGGTCGAACACGACCTCCTTGACGCTGTTGGGGAAGCGCTCGTCCGCCACGCGGTTGAGCACGACGTTGCCGACCGCGATCTGCCCGTCCATGGGCTGGTTGCCGGCCTCGGCATTGATGATGTGGCTGAGCCAGTAGACATCACGCGCGCCGTAATAGCTCTCGCCGCTCTCGAGCAGCGCCTGCTCGGAGGCATCAACGCGCAGACTGGTATGGTCCTCGCTGAGCACGGCCGTGACGCCGAAGATCTTCTCCAGATCCGCCAGCGGCAGCACCACTTCCCCGTCGAGGGCATACACGCCGTCGGGCGCGTAGAAGCAGCGGCCGTTGGCCGTGTAGTACGTCTCGCCGTAGGTCGCCGCGATGTCCGCGCCGTCGACCGTGACGGTCTCGGTGTCGCCGTCCGTGACGGTGTCGCTCTCGAGGCCGAGCATCTCGGCGAACGCATCCGCCGGGAGCCAGACCGCATCGTCGAGCACGTAGCAGTAGCCGCCGAAGCGGTCGTCCACATACACGGGCGTGTAGTCGCAGGTGACGGTCTCGGTGTAGTCGCCGGCGTCCATGCCGACGGCGACCGTGCGCACGACCGGCGAGGTCGCCTGCGCGGCTGCCTGCACCGCGAGCTTCTCGTCGCGCTCGGGCGCGGCCAGGGACACATCCCCGCTCACGACCGCCTTTGCCGCCGGCGCGCTGCCGTCCGGCCCGGCGGCCAGCGCCGAGCTTTCACCAGCGAGCCAGAAAAATCCGCACAATAAGCCGCAAAGCAGGCAGACGATGCACATCAGCGACAGGCCCGACTTCACGGACAGGCCCGCTTTTTTCGTTCGATTCATGACGTGCAGCCTCCTTTGCTGATTCATCACAGGGTGCAAACATTTCAATCCACGCGCCCTGTTACGGATAATTATATTCATTTTTCAAACCGCACGCAATCGGCAAATTGCACAAAGCGTCTTTTTAAGTTCTGAATAATATCCACAAAAAAATGCGTAAACAACAAAATATAGCGTTATATGACACAATTATACGCAAGAAATTGTGTTGTTTACTTTGACTAAAACCGTCAATTCGACGCAAAGTGACCAAAATAAAAAGATGCAAGTTCGCAAAAAATTCTTGCAAACTTGCATTATGTCAACTATTTTTATTATTTGAAAGAATTATGTTAATCTTTTTCCCGCCTCACAGCGCCTGGCGCAGCGCCTTGGCAAGCTGATCCGGGCAGGAGGTCAGCTTGCTGCCGCAGCGCACGCCCTCCATGCGCTCGATGGCCTGCTGCACCGGCATCCCCACCAGGAGCCGCGAAATGCCCTGCAGGTTGCCGCTGCACCCCCCTTGCACCTCAACTTTGCGGATAATTCCGTTCTCCACCTCCACCCGCATCAGGCGCGAGCAAACACCCTTCGGCCGGTATGTGATCGTCATGACGACGCCTCCTTTGAAATATTCCGGTGCTCAGTATAGCAGATACGGTGACATAATTCCACCCCCGAAACCATATATATTGTGGAGAATGCAATCGGAGGTGAGCAGATATGACGCTGCGGCAAAAACTGGCCTGCGTGGGGCTGACCGTGTTCGGCCTGCAGATCGCATCGGCTGCGGCGGGCGGCGCGCCGCTCGCGGACAGGCTGCGGCTCTGGCTCGACCCGGAGCAGTTGCTGCTGGCATCGGTGCGCATGGAGCTGGGTGCGCCGCCGGTGGACGCATCCCCCACACCGGAGGCGGCAGCGGCGCTCAGCGCGGCCACGCCCGCGCCGGCCGCGACACCCGCCCCCACCGCGGACGCCGACGCCGACGAGGACGCGCCCACCACGACGGCCGACGGGCTGCCGATCGTGGCGACGAGCATCGCGGGCGGGCTGAGCATCAAAAACGAGACAGACATCGCGGTCGATGCGGCCGCGCTGCTGCAGCAGGGCCCGGCCGTCGTGCTGCCGGCGGGCGAACCGCAGATCCTCATCATGCACACGCACGCGAGCGAAGCCTTCACCCCCGCGGGGCGCGACCTCTATCCCGCGAGCGACACGTGCCGCACGGAGGACACCAATTATAATATTGTGCACGTGGGCGACGTGCTGGCCGACACGCTCGCGTCCGCCGGGCTGCAGGTGCTGCACGACCGGACGATCTACGACTACCCGAGCTACACGGGCTCGTACAACCGCTCGGGCGCGGCCGTGCAGGAGTACCTGAACCAGTACCCGAGCCTGCGCATCGTCATCGACCTGCACCGCGACGCGCTGTGCTCGGACAGCGTGGTCTATAAGACCGTGGCCGAGCTGCCCGATGCCGCGTGCTCGCAGGTGATGCTGCTCGTGGGCACGAACGCCTCGGGGCTCTACCACCCGTACTGGGAGGAGAACCTGCGCCTGGCGGTGTATCTGCAGGATGCGGTGAATGCGGCGCACCCGACGCTGATGCGGCCGATCACGCTCGTCAACGAGCGCTACAACCAGCACCTCACGCGCGGGTCGCTCATCATCGAGGTCGGCAGCAGCGGCAACACGCTGCGGGAGGCCATACGCGCCGTGCGCCTGTTCGGCGAGAGCGCCGGCCCGGCGCTCGCCCGGCTCGTGCAGTGACCGGGCCCGACACGGTGCGACATATTATAATAGGTATAAAACCACCCCCGGCGGGTGAGAATCTCCGCAGACGGAGTTTCCGGCCAAAGGGGGTGGTTTCATGCAGGTACGCAATTACATGACGGGCGCTGCCGCCGTGACGCATCCGGACGAGCCGGTCGTCGCCGCCGCGCGGCTGATGCGCATGCGCGGCATCGGCGCGCTGCCCGTGTGCGAGGACGACGGCACACTCGCCGGGATGCTCACCGACCGCGACATCGTGGTGCGCTGCGTCTCGTCCGGGGACGACCCGGGCGCCGTGACCGTGCGCAGCATCATGTCGCGCGACCCCGTGACGGTCGAAGCCGGCGCGGATATCCGCCGCGCGATGGAGACCATGCGCGCGGCGCAGGTGCGCCGGCTGCCCGTGACCGAGGGCGGCAAGCTCGCAGGCATCCTCTCGATCGACGACATCGCCCGCTCGGGCAGGTGGGACATGGAGTGCGCGCAGGCGCTGTGCGGCATCACGGCCAACATCTGCAGGCGGTGAGGTACGCGGCGCACCGCGTGTCCGACACGCACCCTAAGCCTTCTCCTTGTGGCCTCGGCCGGGGCGTGCAAAGCCTTCTCCTTGAGGAGAAGGTGCTGAGCGCAGCGAAGCGGATGCGGTGGAAAGGTCATGGTTTCTTCAGCGCCGCCGGTCGTGCACCGCATATCCCACGACATCTCATCCGTCGCGGCGTGGCCGCCGCGGCACCGGTCATGTGGTCTCCCTGCGCATATGCGCAAATTTTTCTCCTCCCTTCCGGCCGCGCGGTGACCGCGCGGCCGATCATTTTGCGCACAAATGCCAAAACCGGGCGCGAGAAATGCAGCAGAATGCACAATCTTGAGAATCATTCGCAAAAAGGGCTTTACAAATGCGGTTTCCTGTGGTATCTTCATATCAGTAATAATTCTTGTTACTGATTTGCAAGGAGGTGCTTCGATGCCCACACGCAAAAACAGCAAAAAGCGGCAGGTCATCCTCGAAGCCCTCGCAGCGACGACCGCCCACCCCACCGCGCAGGAGCTCTACCAGCAGCTCAAGCCGGACTATCCCGACCTGAGCCTCGGCACGGTGTACCGGAACCTGAGCCTCTTCGCCGAAGCGGGCGACGCGATGAGCGTCGGCGTGTTCCGCGGGCAGGAGCGGTTCGACGCCCGCACGAACCCCCACGCGCACCTGCACTGTGTGCAGTGCGGCCGGGTCATCGACGTGCCGCTGCCCGGTGAGCCGGAGGCGCAGCTGTGTGCCCTCGCCCAGGGCGTGACGGACGCGCAGGTGCTCGGGTGCAGCATCACATTCACGGGGCTGTGCAAAACTTGTCAGCAAGCGGACAAGGGATCCGCTTCCGAATAAAACAACCAACAATCGAAATCAAAAAAACATCAGGAGGAATCTTACAATGAAAAAATGGGTTTGCAGTGTCTGTGGTTACGTTTACGAAGGCGAGCAGCCGCCGGTCGAGTGCCCGGTGTGCCATGTTGACGGCTCCAAGTTCATCGAGCAGAAGGCTGAGAAGTCCTGGGCTGCCGAGCACGTCGTCGGCGTGGGCAAGGCGTTCGGCGCGGACGTTCCGGCCGACGTGCAGAAGGAGATCGTCGACGGTCTGAGAGCCAACTTCGAGGGCGAGTGCTCCGAGGTCGGTATGTACCTGGCCATGGCGCGCGTGGCGCACCGCGAGGGCTACCCGGAGATCGGCCTGTACTGGGAGAAGGCCGCCCACGAGGAAGCCGAGCACGCCGCGAAGTTCGCCGAGCTCCTCGGCGAGGTCATCACCGACAGCACGAAGAAGAACCTCGAGATGCGCGTCGACGCCGAGAACGGCGCGACCGACGGCAAGTTCCAGCTCGCAAAGCTGGCCAAGCAGTACAATCTCGACGCGATCCATGACACCGTGCACGAGATGGCCCGCGACGAAGCCCGCCACGGCAAGGCGTTCGAGGGTCTGCTCAAGCGCTACTTCGGCGAGTAAGAAACCTTGCATTTGTAAATTTAAGAGTGGTCCGGCAGAAGCCGGACCACTCTTTTCAGTAGGATAGTAGGCGCGAAAAATGTTACGGTGGCACAGTAAGAAAACGGTATGAGGAACCTTGAAATTTCCTCATACCGCTTTTACTTACAAATACTTTGTACCGTTGCAGACGTGTCTTCGTTGGTATAAATATTGAATCCACATTTTCCCGCCAAATCAAGCGAACACTGAGTATAATTCTGAACATTAACATAATCGCCATATGCTTCGAGACCATGGACAAATCTTTTAAGAATTGCTTTAAGACTCTCTGGGCTATTATCAACGCCGATCCACTTTCTTCCTGCTTCGAATGCAGCACCGAGAGTTGTTCCGCTGCCCGCAAAGCAATCCATAACCATATCGCCCTCGTTGGATGATGCTTTAACAATCATTCTCAGCATATCGAAGTTCTTTTCTGTAGGATATCCAGTGGTTTTCTGCGACTGGTTGATTGAGTCACGATAATCCATCCAAATGTCTTGAATAGGGATTCCTTTTGATGGGTCGCAAAATACTATCCTTCGTGGATTCCCAGTGGGACTCCAATATATCTCTCCGGCAGCATCTAATTCATCTAATTTATCAGGGGAGTATTGCCAGTGCTTCCCTTTCGGCGGCAGTTTTCCCCTCCATTCTTTCCCTGTCTCCCCGTTTCTAACACCAGGTGCATGAACAGGGACTTTTTTATATCTTCGACCGTGTTCATCAATACATGGATATTGTTCTATCATCTTGTCGTATTCCCAAGGGACAAACGGACGATTCCATACATACTTGTCCGTTTTTGAATAGAACATGATGTAGTCGGAAATATTGCCATATGTGTTTTTTGTATAATTCTTTGTGCTGCACTTTTTCCTTGTGATAAATGCTCGGCAATTATTCTCTCCAAAGATTTCATCCATAATGAGCTTCATGGTAAATGCCATTTTACCGTCTAAGTGCAAATAAATAGAGCCGTCATCAGTAAGCAATTCTTTGATAAGAATTAACCTTTCTCTTAAAAACTCCACAAATTCTCCACCACAAAGAGAATCGCTATAAGCATGTTCTTGATTCCTATTTACGAACACGGAAGTAGTCGCAAAAGGCGGGTCAATATAAACCAGACGGATCTTATTCTTATATCCACTATTCAATAAGTAAAGCAGAACATCAAGATTATCCCCCAAAAAAAATTTGTTTTCTCCCCCACCATTTATAGGAATTTGAAGGCTGTACTGATTGAACGATTGTGAGAGAATAGTGGAAACGTCTTTTTTTCCTTCATAGGTAAGAGAAACAGAAACTTCGCCCCTTTTCATTCCGCTTTTTGGCGGGACACCTGTTGCCATTATTACTCTCCTTTCAACCAAGATTCAGTAAGACGTTCGTCAATCATTCGCAGCGTAACGACTTTCACTTCGTTTGGATGACGTTCTTCAATTCTAGAATAATCTTCCCACATTGAGCCAAGAAGCAAACCAGGACCATCATTCAAAAAAATTACTTTTGTATTTAACCCGTGCGAGTGAACATACTCTAATACTTCATCTGCACAGTTTTTATAGCCGCCAGTTCTGTCGTCTTCCTGAGCTCCTCCGCGATCTCCGTCATACCGTGCAAGACCAACGGCATAAATTGTTTTCTTATCATCAGAAGAAATGACGAAATCAAGAGGTCGGCTTTCGTTTGGATAATCATTCCAAATCGATTTTGCTTGAACATCCGCACCTGCTCCACGAGGGCCCCAGATATTTAGATCAGAAAATTTCGCTTGTATCATATCAAAGAATTTATCGGTTAAGTCATAACCTTTTTTGCCCCTGTCCTTATACTCCCAGAGGATAGCACAAAGGGCCTCATCTGGCATAGGACGAGCATCAAACTTTTCTTGGACTACATGAATAGGGCGAAAACCTTCTCCGAAATCTTCACATATCTTTCTTGCCTGTGTCTTCTTTTTCAGCATTTCAACAGGTGTCTCTGGAGATACATATTTTCTGAAGACTCTGCATAGCTGAATTCTCATCCACTGGGTAGGAACGTCCGCAATATTCATAAATAGGGCACTGGAACTTTCAGAGCGATTCAGCAACTGTGAAAACATTTCCAAAACGGGAGAATATAGTCTGCAAGCATCTTCTAAGATATCAGGGTAATATTCGCCTGTTGATAGTGTAATAAAATTCCTTCTTTCTTCTGGAGAATAATCTCTAAAAGTTCTCATATCACAAAACCTCGTTTCTGATAGTCTGTCAAGTGGATATAAAAATTTGAATTATATTATATTATAGCAAGGCGAAAAAAGCCAGCATTTCACGACAGTTTTCGCTATCCGCCCCGGGAGCATCGCTCCCGGGGCGGTTTTTTGACCGCAGGCGGCAAATTTCGGCTGCGAGCGCTGCGCCGGAATTGACAAGCCACCGGCGGAATGCTACACTGATTTTATCGCATGACAGATATCGCCGCCATGTGACAAGTATCGCGGCCGCTGCGGCGGCAGCGAAGGAGGGGAAACACCATGAAATACTGCGCTCATTGCGGCGCGCAGCTGGTCGACGAGGCCGTCGTCTGCCCAAAGTGCGGCTGCGCCGTGGCACCGACAAAAACCGTTGACCCGAACGCCAGCCCGAAATCGCGCCTGATCGCGCTGCTGCTGTGCATCTTCGTCGGCGGGCTCGGCATCCATCGCTTCTACGTCGGCAAGATCGGCACGGGCATACTCTGGCTGCTCACAGCCGGATGCCTCGGCATCGGCGCGCTGGTCGACCTGATCATGATCGCCTGTGGCACGTTCACCGACAGCGACGGCAAACCAGTCACCGACTGGCAGACCTGAACGCTGCGCAAAAAAATTGCTCCCCGGCCGAATGGCCGGGGAGCTTTTTGCACGTTTTACGGGTCGATCTCGATGATATAGCCGATCTTGCCGCTGTAGAACTGCGGGTAACGGCCGGCGGGATCGCCGATGCAGTCGTTATAATACCAGCCGCTGGACGTTCTCGTGATGAGCACGTAATCCTCGGCGGCGCCGTTGGTATCGTGCACGGACGGTTCGCCGGACGCCCAGTTATAGACCGGGTCAACGTTGTCCTTGACCCAGGCGAGCTCGCCGCTGTCGGTACGGTGCAGGCCGATCCAGACATAGGTCAGGCCGGACTCGTCGGCCAGCTGGGCGACGCGCGTCCACTTCTCGGCGCTGTCGATCACGATGAGGTGGCCGCCCTTGGCCTCGGCCGCTGCTTCGGCGTCGGCCCAGGAGACGTCCGCCGTGACGACTTCATATGTCGGCTCCGGCTTCGGCGTCGGGGTGGGCGTGGGCGTCTCGGTCGGGACGACGGTCTCGACGGGGACGGTCGGCGTCGGGGTGGGCTCCGCCGTGGCGGGCGTGCCGAACACGCCGAGCGAGCGCAGCAGCAGCACGGCCAGCACGGCCGCGCAGATGATGAGCACGGTCAGCAGGATGCCCGCCTTGTGCGACTGGCGCTGCTCGGCCGACGGCTGCTTTTTCGGCTTGGCCGGGGCGGGACGGTAGGCCTCCGGCTTTTTCACAGGCGGCTTTTCCAGCTTCTTTTCCGACTTCGGTTTCGCCGGGGTCTCCGGCTGGGCGGGCCGCTTCTCGGGACGGAATTTATTCGGCAGCGGCTGCGCGGGCTTTTGCTCCGCGGGCTGCGGTTTCGGCTCGGTGACCGGGGCTTCCTCGGGCTTTGCTTCCGGTTCGGCAGCCGGGGTTTCCTCCGGCTTTGCTTCCGACTCGAGTTCGGCCTCCGGCTCAATGACCGGGGCTTCCTCCGCCTCGGTCTTCAGCTCAAACTTCAGCTCAGACTCAGCTTCCGCTTCGGGCTCGGCCGCGATCTCCGGCTCCGCCTCCGGCGCGGGCGCGGCGGCCTCCTCCGTGAGGATGTCGAGCATCATGCGCTCGACCTCGCTGAGCTCCTGCTCGGGCTTGTTGAACATCTCCTGCGCGGTCGGCACACTGCGGCGCTGCTCGGCGTCATACTGCTCGAGCGCGGCGCACAGCTCTGCCGGCGTGGCGTAGCGGTCGTCCGGCTTGCACTGCGTGGCGCGCGCGATGATCTCCTGCAGGCCGCGCCCGGCCTTGCGCGCCAGGGGCAGCGCCTCACCGTTCATGCGGCGGCGCAGCGCGTCGGTCTGGTCCTCAGGCAGCGGCGCACGGTCGTCCGGGTAAAACGGCAGACGGCCGCCCGACACGCCCGCATACAGCAGCAGGCCGAGCGAATACACATCGGCCGAGGCGTCGAGCGTACCGCTCCAGAACACCTCGGGCGCCATGAACTCCAGCTCCTCGGTCGTCCAGTCCTTCGTGTCCGTGCGGGCGGGCGCGCCAAGACCGACCGTGCCGTCTGCGGCGCGGCTGATGTTGTCCGGGCGGATGCCGCCGTGATATGTCCCGCGCTCCGCCAGGATGCGGCACAGAGCCTCGGCCAGCGCGGTCAGCTCCGCGCGCGAGAGCGTCTGCAGCCGATCACCGAGCAGGCAGGCAGGATCCAATGCGTGTTTGTCCATGTGATACGCACCTCTTTATGTCCGTGTTGGCATGTTTACATAACTTTATAAATAGTAACACACTTATGACGACAAGTCAATTCAATCTGACGTGCCGGGCACAGGTTTGTTCCGCCCGAGGCGGCCGAACCAGCCAAAGGTCATCGGCCAGATGCCGGCGGCAAAAATGACCATGAGCGCATAGCGGATGAGATTGGCAATATTGTGCCCGCCGCACAGCGCGAGCAGCGGCGCTTTGAGCACGGTGCGCAGGCCGATCGTGATGGCGAGGCCGAGCACGGCCTTGAGCACCTGCGCCCACCAGACGGCGCGCACGTCAAAGTGCACATACCGCCGGTCGAGCCAGTAGGAAAACGTCATGCCCAGCACCGCGCCGAGCAGCGTGTAGGCGTTCTTGCGGCCGGAGGCGAGGTTGGCGGCGTCCACGTCCGCGGGAAACGGCCAGAGCTCGGCAAAAAGCAGATACGCAAGGCCCAGCACTGCCATGACGCCGAAAAGCCAGTAAAGCCGGTTCGGGTGGCTGTCAATGTCCCGAAAGAGCGGGTAGAGCGCAAACACCAGCACAAGCCCGAGGCCGAACGACACGCCGACGTCCAGCGGCGTGTGCACGCCGAGGTACATGCGCGAGAACGCCGTGAGCACGATCACGGCGGCGCAGACCACGCGCAGCCACGTCCGCTTCGTCCAGCGGCCGAGGCAGCCGAAGGAGGCGAAGACATTCTGCGTGTGCCCGCTCGGGAACGAGTAGCCGGTGGCCTCGGCCCGGGCGCTCTCGACGATCTGGAAATTCGGGTCTTTCACCCACGGGCGCGGGATGCGGAACACCAGCTTGAGAAACTGGTTGACGATCGTGCCGACGAAGCCGACCGTGAGCATATAGTACCCGCAGGACTTGCTCACGCACCAGAACACGATGATGGCGACGGCCATGAACACGATCTCGCCGCCGCAGTTGGTGAGCGCACCGAGCACCGTGTCCAAAAACGGCGTGCGCAGCTTGGCCAGCGCATAAAGCAGCTGCATGAATGATCTCTCCCCTCTGTGTCTGTCTGCCGCCATTATAGCAAAGCGCGCCGCCGGATTCAACCGCAAAGGAAATTGACAGCGGCGGATGACGATGGTAGGATAAGGGCACAATATGATATATGGAGGCATGTCCCATGGACATCGAAAAAACCATCCGAGCCCTGACCGGCCGCGGCTTCGCCGTGCAGCACTTCGCCACGGGGCGCGAGGCGGCGGACTATCTCGACGGCGCGATCGACGGCACCACCGTCGGCATCGGCGGCAGCAAGACCATCGACCAGATCGGCCTGTACGACCGGCTCACCAAGCACAACACCGTCTGGTGGCACTGGCGCACGCCGGGCTTTGACACGCTCGACCACGCGCTGACCGCGCCCGTGTACCTCAGCAGCGCCAACGCCATCACCGCCGACGGCCAGATCCTCAACATCGACGGCCGCGGCAACCGCCTCGCCGCCATGGTCTACGGCATCGGCAAGACGGTGTATATCGTCGCGGGCACGAACAAGATCTGCCCGGACTTTGACAGTGCCCTGTCGCGCGCGCGCAACACCGCCGCCGTGCAGAATATGCGGCGCTTTGACGGCGACCAGCCGTGCCACACGGCCGGGCGCTGCCTCGACTGCCGCAGCAAGAGCCGCGGCTGCAACGCGCTGCTCGTGCTCTGGGGACAGATGATGGACATGGCCAAGGTCGAGGTCGTGCTCATCGACGAGCCGCTCGGCCTGTAAGGAGGAAAGGCATGAAGGTATTCAAGCGCATCAAGTGGAGCTACGTCGTGCTCAGCGCGATGTTCCTGCTGCTCGGCATCTATCTTGTCGTGAACCCCGAGACGTCGCTGGTCATGATCTGCCGCATTCTCGGCGCGGCCATGGCCGTGTTCGGTGTGATGAAGATCGTGCTCTATTTCATCCGCGAGGTCGAGGGCGTGGCCATCCGGTTCGACTTTGCAGTCGGCCTGTTCTGCATCATCCTCGGCGTGCTCATGCTCTGGCGCGCGCCGGCGCTGACGGACATCCTCTCGGTCATGATCGGCCTGCTCGTGCTCGTCGACAGCGTCTTTAAGCTGCAGGTCGCCGTCGATTCGCGGCGCATGGGCGCGCACTCGTGGTGGGTCACGCTCGTGTGCACGGTCGTGTGCCTGGTGCTGGGCATCCTGCTGGTGTTCAACCCCTTTGACGGCAAGCAGGTGCTCACGATCATGATGGGCGTGTCGCTCATCGTCGACGGCGTGCAGAACCTGTGCACCGTCGTGTATGCCGCCATCTTTGTCAAGGACGTGAAGGCCGCCGTGCACGACTTCGTGGACGACGCCACCGCCGTCGAGACGACGGGCGAGGTCCTCGGCGAGGACGCACCCCAGTCCAAGACGGACGAAGGACCGAAAGTGCCGTGAGGCGTTAAATTCTGCTTAATTTTACCGGACGCGGGAATTTCTCCGCGTCCGGCTCTTTACTTTTTTGTCACTTTGGTGTAAAAAAGAAAATGTCTTGCGAATCGAAGAAGTAAGGGGGGAGCTTCCGATGCTGGAGCAGAATTTTCAGAGTGTGTACGAGAAGTTTAAGCTGCAATTTTTTCGCCGCCTGTTTTCGCAGGTGCGCGAGCGCGAGGGCTCGCTGAGCGCGATGGAGGCGTTCTCCGTCGAGGTCATCCACGAGCTCGACGCGCCGACCATCGGTCAGTTTGCGGATTTTCTCGGCATCTCGCAGTCCAACGCGACCTATAAGGTCAACAATCTCATCCGCAAGGGCTACATCGTCAAGGAAAACTCCGACACCGACCGGCGCGAATACCACCTGAAGCTGTCGGACAAGTTCTACTGCTACAACGGCCTCATGCAGAGCTACATCGACACGGTGATGGCGCGCATCCATGAGCGGTTCACGCCCGAGGAACTGGCGACGTTCGAGCACGTGCTGGCCGTCATGAGCGACGAGCTGATGCCCGAGTGCGACGTGCCGAAAAAGTGACCATACGCCCGGAAGACCGGCGGCAGCCAGATTGGCTGCCGCCGGTTTTTGTTTGCGGGGGCAGGCAGAGATTCCTGTTGGCAGTTTCGGTGATACGCCCTTGGCTCCCCTGTGTAAGGGGAGGCTTTGGCCTCAATCCCGGTCGAGCGGAGGCGCAAGGACGATCGCCTGCGTGCGTGACGTCAGGGACGCCCTCCGTTTTCTTGTATTTGCGGGCGAAGTGTGGTTTAATAAGGAAAGAAAACGATAGAAACGGAGCATCGCCATGACGATCGCAGTCATCGGCGCGGGCGCGTCCGGCATGATGGCCGCGCTGACCGCCGCCGAACAACCGGAAAATAAAATCCTGCTCTTCGAGCGGCAGGCGCGCGTGGGGCGCAAGCTCGCCGTGACCGGCAACGGCCGCTGCAACCTGACGAACACCGGCGCCGCGCCTGAAAACTACCACGGCGCGCAGCCGGGCTTTGCCGCGCCGGCGCTCGCGGCCTTCCCGCCGGAGGCGGCGCTGCGCTGGTTCGCCGCGCACGGGCTCATGACCGTGACGGAGCCGGGCGGGCGCGTGTACCCGCTCTCGAACGCGGCCAACAGCGTCGTGGACGTGCTGCGCTTCGCGCTTGCGCGGCCGAACATCGCCCTGCGCGCGGGCGAGGCCGTGACGGCCGTGCGCCGGCAGGGGCGCGGCTTTGTCATCGAGACGGAAAGCGAAACGATCCCCGCCGACCGCGTCATCATCGCGTGCGGCGGCGCTGCCGGGGCGAAGGCCGGCGGCGTGCGCGACGGGTATACCCTGCTGCAGAGTCTCGGCCACCGGCGCACGGCGCTGCACCCCGCGCTCGTGCAGCTGACGACCGACCCGACGTATCCCCGCGCGCTCAAGGGCGTGCGCGCCGACGCGCGCGTGACGCTCACGCGCGGCCGGGCCATCCTCGCGCGCAGCGCGGGCGAGGTGCAGTTCACGGAAAAGGGCGTGTCCGGCCCGGCGATCTTTGAAATTTCCCGCGCGGCGAGCTGCGGCGGCGAGGGCCAGACCGTGACGCTCGACCTGCTGCGCGAATACAGCGCGCCGGACTGTCTGGCGTTTTTGCAGGCGCGGCGCGCGGCCGCGCCCACGCTCCCGTGCGAAGAGGTGCTGACCGGCACGGTGCACAACCGCGTGGGCAAGATGCTGCTGCGCTACGCCGCCGTCCCCGGCGGGCGGCCGCTCGGCGACGTGACGGATCAGGAACTCAAGGCGCTCGTGCGCGCGGCGAAGGGCTTCGCGCTGCCGGTGCGCGGCACGGAGGGCTTCGAGAGCGCGCAGGTCACGGCCGGTGGCATCCGCACGGACGAATTTGACCCCGCGACGATGGGCAGCCTTCTCGTGCCGGGGCTGTACGCCTGCGGCGAGGTGCTGGACATCGACGGCGACTGCGGCGGGTTCAACCTCCAGTGGGCGTGGAGCAGCGGACGGCTGGCCGGACAGCTGCGGTAAAGACAGCATACGAAACGACCCCCATTTGCGGTGAAGCACACCGCAAATGGGGGCTTTTTGTCGTTTCCGGCGGAAAACGGGTTTCGACAGGAGTCGCCGGGGACGGGTGCTATAATCCTCCACGCAAGGCAGGAGAGCTGCCGCATCACGCAGGGCAGGAGGATGAAACATGAGCCGATACAGGAAAACAGGGCTGCGGCTGCTGGGCGGTCTGCTGGCGGCGGTGCTGTGCGCCGCGCTGCTGCCCACCGCCGGTTATGCCGCCGGGGATATCTATGAGGTAGGGGAGGACAGCGCCTATACCGTGGGCCTGCTGCTGGAACGGGAGCTGATCGAAGAGGCAGGGCGGCTGTCCGTCCCCGGGCGGCCCGTGCTGCTGCGCACCACCAAGACCTTTTTGCGCTCCTTCGGGCTGAGCGATCTGGATGAGCTGCCCACCCTGCCCGACCTGTCCAAAGAGGGGGAGCAGACCACCCTGGACCTGAAGGCAGCCATCCACCGCCTGGAGGAGGAACAGGAATTGGAGGCGGGGACGCTCCCTGAACAGATGCCGTGAGGGGCCTGATCGTCGCCGCTGCCATCCTGGCGCTGCTGTTTCTGTTG
>ERZ1107006.998-NODE-998-length-25906-cov-7.792039_pt1 | contig 25906 bp, 20 predicted proteins | sample MGYA00403696_ERZ1107006 | MGnify/ENA primary metagenome ERZ1107006 (study PRJEB35170, sample SAMEA104062441) | human gut metagenome | biome: human gut; feature: human-associated habitat; material: faeces | place: Denmark | collected 2012-08-13 ...
GATAGATCGAAAACGCCGTGCGCCCCGGCAGGCCATAGCCGCGTGAGCGCATGGAGTCCGCCGTTTCAATGGCATTTTCGAGCGACCATGTGACCATGATTGAGAAGATTTTGACGGCGTTCCCAACGCGGCGGAATACGCTTCCGTTTTTCGTATCGCGTCCGATACAAGCCTGCGCCTCCGAAACCGTCTGCATCTGCGCCCTGAACTTCGGAATGAACCGCAGGGCCATGGACAAAACAAGCGACAGCGCCGGGATCACGCGTCCAAATAAATACACAAACTTGTCCGAAGTCATAACCTCGTTGTAGCTGGAAAACCACAATACGACGCTTGCCAGCATGACGGCCGCCGCCACGCCATAAAGCATGGATTCGAGCGTCAGCGGGTTACCACTCGGTAGATACGTCAAAATCGTCGCGCCCTTATGGTTAAACGCCGGGTTCAGAAGCGCGGCAAGCGCCGCCATAGGGAGAAGCCCCATGACGGCAAACCGCACCGCTTTCCGGCCTTTCAGATGAATATCGTAGGCCAGCGCCCCCGTCAGCGAAACCGCCAGATAGACCGGGTGCATCAGGCACATCGAAAACAGCAGCACCAGTGCGTAATATAGAAAATTGATCACGGGATGATATCCCGAAAAAGCGTCTTTGTTTTTCATTCGCCCTCTGTCCAGCCGCCGCTGCCGACGTCCCTGCCCAGCTCACAAGTATAAACCCACGTGACCGTGTCTCCGTCCTGCAGCGCATACTGGCTGCATCCGTAATTCGGGAACCAGCCGTTCACCGCGTACATCCAGCCGGATTCCGCCCCGCAGTCAAATTCATAGAGGTTCCCGATGCCCTCAATGTAAGCCGAGCCGTAAACCGGCGTCGTGGAAAATTCCAGATGGAGTTTATTCTCCCGGCAGACCTGCTGCAAAACGTCAAAAGCGCTCTGGCCCTCCTGAAAGCTGACCTCTACAGACTCCAGCAGCCAGCCGTCCTCCGGCACCAGCTCCCGCTTTTCCTCGCTGCAAAGCTCCATGTGCTCCAGAATCGATGCACAGGAAATGGAGACGGTGCAGTGATAGCTCGGCCCGGCCTGCGGCGCTCCGCACCCGGTCAGCAGCGCAGCCGTCAGCACCAGCGCCAGCACCGCCCAGACGGCGGCCTTTTTATTTGTTTTCCAGACGTTCACGCAATTCAACTCCATATGTGTTGTATCATTTCAAGTATATCTGAAAACCGGTAATCTGTCCAGTGGCGCAATAGCTGCTGCCGGTCTGGTTTACCGGCTTTCAGATATGCTCTGAAATACAGCACGCAGGGCTGCCCCCCCAAAAAAAGGGGGGCAGTCCTGTGCTGCAAATTGGGATTATGAGGTCAGTTCAGTACATTTTTCACGAGCCGGTGGAGGATCGCGGCGACCTGTGCTCTGGTCGCGTCGCCCTTCGGCATGAGCTTGCCGGAAGCACCGTTGATCAGGCCCTCCGAGACAGCCCAGCCGAGCGCCTCGCTGGCATAGGCGGAAACGCTGTCCGCGTCGGTGAAGCTGTTCAGCTTTGCGCTCGCATCGGTGTCCAGCTTCCTGTACTGCGCATAGCGGTACAGGATCGCGGCAAGCTGCTCGCGCGTGACCTTGGCGTCGGGGGAGAAGGAGGTGCTGTCCGTGCCGGTGACGATGCCGTTGGCGGCTGCCCAGATGACAGACTTTTCGTAATACGCGCCGGAACGCACATCGGTAAAGCTGCTTCTGCCTGTGACGGTGGGTTCGCCCTCGAGCCGGTAGAGAACCGTGACGAGCATGGCGCGCGTCATGGACGCGTTCGGGCTGAAGCTTCTGCTGTCCGTGCCGGAGAACAGGCCGTTTTCGTATACGAACGCAACGTCGTCATAGAACCAGTCGGACGTGGAAACGTCGGTGAACGGAAGCTTGACCTCGGGCTTCGAAGCGGGCTTCTTATTGTCGACACCCGGAGTGATCGGTTCCGGAAGCGCGGCGGTATTGACCGTGACGGTGTAGACTGCGGTGGTCACGCCGTCCTCAGCGGTGACGGTGAAGCTCCAGATATTTCTGGTGTTTGTCAGAGCGCTGACAGTCGCACGCGGATGCCTCGTGACGATCACGAAGCTGCCGGTCTTGACGACCGTGCCATAGGGAACCGTGACGGTGTAGCTGTTGTTCGCACCGGCCACAGCCTTGAAACCCGCAACGGTGATGCTGCTGACACCCGCGTCATTGGACTTCGGGGCTTCGGTGAACGAAACGGTGACGGTGTAGGTCTTGGAGGTCACGCCATCCTCAGCGGTGACGGTGAACGTCCAGACATTGCCTTCATTCGTCAGAGCGCCGACAGTCGCGCCTGCGTCGCTTGTGACGATCACGAAGCTGCCCGCTGTAACGTCCGTGCCGTAGGGGAGGGTAACGGTGTAGGTGTTGTTCTCGCCAGCAGTGGCCTCAACGCCCGCGACAGTGACGCTGCTGACATCCGCATTGCTGGACTTCGGAGCTGCTGTGACCGTGACGGGGAGCCACGGGGAGAAAATGTTGGTGAGCTCGTCGCCCATTGCGGACAGAACATAGCTGCCTGCGGCGGCAAACGAGAGCGTGACCTGCCCATTTTCGCCGATGACCTTGCCCTCGACCGGCGTGAGCGTGCCGTCTTCGCCGACTGTGCAGATCTGGATGTCCTCAGGATCGAGCGCCGCACCGTGCGTTACACGGTCCTCGGGCTTCAGACCGCCGCCGTAGGCGTACATATAGCCGTCCATACCGAGCGTGAAGTCGGTTCCGGCCTGAACCGTAAAGGTATCCAGACGGTTTCCGTCCGTATCCGTGAACCACGTATAGTAGTCCATGTACATACTGGTGTCCTGATAGAAGAAGAACTCAACGGTGCCGTCCTCCGCAACGGGGGTCTGGCTGATGGTGTAGCCGGTGTAGCCGTACTGCGTGTTGTATTCGCCGTTCTTGTCGCAGGGGAACTCGCCGTTGACCGCGAAACTGAACGCGGAGGTTTTTTCTCCGTTGACCGTGGTGATCGTGCCGTTGCTGACGACGAGATAATCGCTCTTGCTGTCCTTCGTGAAGTCCTCACCGAAGGTGATCTCGTGGTACTTGACGAGCACGTCCAGCGCGGAAACGCCGTCTGTGACATCATCAGCGTAGCCATAGCGTTCGGCGAGATCGCTGGAGACTTCCACGCGGGTCGGAACCATGATAAACATATTTTCTGCCTGCATGGAAATGGTCGCGTGGATCGTCTTGGCCTCTTTCACCGTGACCGTGACGGAGTAGGTCACGGCAGTGCCGTCCTCAGCGGTCACAGTAAACGTCCAGACGCCGTCCTCACCCTTGGCCGGGCCGGTAAGCGTGGCCTTGCTGTCGGAAAGTGTGACCTCGAAGCTGTCTGCCATGACCTCCGTGCCTGCCGGAAGCGTTACGGAGTAGCTGTTTTCAGCCGTACCGGCTGCTGCCTCAACGCCTGCGACCTTGACGGACGCAACACCCGCGTCAGAGGACTGAGCTGTGCCGAACACCACGTTGATGGTGTAAGTGCGCTTGCCGTCGCTCGTTTCATTCATGGTGGGCCAGCTGTCGTCTGCACAGACGACGGTGATGACGCTGCCATTTGCGATGGGGATCAGGGACGTGCGGGAATATTCGCGGCCCGTAGCCTGCGTGCCGAGATAGGTGCGGACCTGATAGTTCTTGTTTGCCGCCGTCGGTGTGACGAGCAGCGAGGTCGTGCCTTCCGGCACAGTCAGGGTGTAGGTGAAGGTGTCGCCGCTGAACTTGGGTGCCAGCTTACCGGTGCTGAATGTGAGCGCTTTGAGGCGGGTGTCGGAATTGTTCCAGCTGCCGCCAAGATCCTCAACGGTACGGGTGTACATGATGCGGATCTCGTCGCCCGCGCAGAGCGTGCCCTTTGCAACGGTAAATTCACCAAAGCCAAAGTTTGTGAACCAGTCGTTGAGCGTGCCCATCCAGCCGGACATGGTACCGCCGTCAAACGCCTTCAAGTTGTCAATGGAGGAGATGTAGTTGCTTTCCGCGCCGACGACGGTGTGGCCATCCAGTGCTTCCACAACGCAGCCCATCATGGTCGATTCGCCAGTCAGCTCGATCCAGGTGTCGGCCAGCGTGCCTTCCCAGACAGCGCCCTCCGCCTTCGGGAACGTGGTGTTCTCCACGATCACGCGGGCCATGCCGGCCAGCGTCAGAACGCTGACATACGCCATATCCGAGCCGCCCTTGGAGGCGTCATCCTTCACATAGGACAGCGTCAGCGTGTAGCTGCCGGCTCCGAGCTGCTTTTTGATGCTGCCGCTCTTCTCGCCGCTGACAGCGTCGGCCAGCGTTTCCGGGCTGCCGCCGTCTTCTGCGAGCGTGATGGTCAGTTTGTCATAGCCGTTTTCCGAGGAAACGCCGTAGCCGAAGCGCAGAACGGTGGGTGCGCTCAGCGTAAAGGCAAACGAGGTCGTGGAGCTGGTCTTGTCCTGATTCTGGTTGCTGCTTTCAAAGCGGTCCAGATCGGCATTGTAGACCCAGGGGTAATTGCCGTTGTCGGAAACGCTGATAGAGGTGACAGTCTGCTCGGGGTAGGAGACGTGGCCGAGGCGGTCGTCGTCCCAGACCGTGTAGGTTTCGCCGCAGACGGCGCAGACGTAGGTCTTATAGCCGGTGAAGACCTGCTCGGTGCCGTCCTTGGGCGTATGGCCCTTGGCGGGAACGATGTCTTCCTTCGTTTCCGAGCAGCCGGTTCTGCGGCAGGTACGGACGATCTTGCCCGTCTTTGTGCAGGTAGGAGGCGTCAGGGTGCAGTTGCCGTCGCTGCCGTCCGCATCCTCGCAGAAGTCGTGGCCGAGTGCCGCGACATAGGCCGTGCGGTAACTTTCGCCGCACTTGCTGCAGGAGTAGCTGGTGTAGCCCTTCACAGTGCACAGCGGAGCCGTGACCGTGCCCTCACCAGCTGCTTCGTGGAAGGTCACATCGCTCTGCCATCTGAGCGCGGGATAGCCGCCGCAGACCGGGCCGAACGCGTCGGACAGGTCGGCGTCCTTGAGGTCAGCTTCGTTCAGCGCTTCGGCGTTCGCGTCCGCGTTCAGCGTGTTCAGATAATAGCACTTGGAAATCTCGGAGGAAGCAGTGTCAACCGTGCCGAATACGGCGCTGCCCGCTTCGCCGGTGGAGTAGCAGCTGGAGATGGTGATTTTCCCCTGCACAGTGCCGCTCCAGTTCACATTGCCCTTGACCTCGCCTGCGATGCCGCCGGAGGCCGTGCCGGAGATCTTGCCGGTGTTGTAGCAGCTTGTAACAGTCATTTCGCTGCTGGTGCCGCCGATGATGCCGCCGGCCTTGCTGCCGGTCGCGGAAATTTCTGCGGTGTTATAGCAGCCGGTGATGGTCGAGCCGTTGCCGACTGTGCCGCCGATAATGCCGCCGGCGCTGCTGCCGCCGGTGACAGCGCCGAAGTTCGCGCAGTTCTCGATCACGGCGTTCTGATAGGTGTATCCCACAAGACCGCCGACGTTGTTGCCGGTAGAGGTGATGACTGCGTAGTTGAAGCAGTTCGCGATTTTCGGAGCAGTGCCGCTGGCATAGCCGGCGATCGCGCCTGCGCTGCCCTTGCCGGAAACTGCGCCGCGGATGGTCAGATCATGGATGTAGGAATTCGAGCCGATCTGCGCAAACAGGCCAGCCGTGGCGTTCAGGCCGGTGATCTCGAAGCTTGCGCCGTCAAGCACGACCTTCTTGCTGGAGGAGATGTTCAGCCATGCGTATTTGCCGAGGTTGATATCGGCCGTCAGAACGCCGGAAACGTCCGCGTCCTTGCTCTTTGCGACGAACCAGGCCAGCTCCGCGCCGGTGCCGATCCGGTAAACGCCGTTTTCGTCGGCCTTCGGTTCGGTCTGCGTCTTGCCGTCCCATGCGCCCGCTGCGGTTGCCTGCAGGGTGATGGTGAATTCGTTGGGGCCTTCCTCCGTCATGGTGACGCTGCCGGAGGCGTATTCAACGCCGGCACCGGAAACGGTGTAGAAGTATTCCTCGGCATAAGCCTTGAACGTGCCGTCTTCCGCGACCGCAATGCCGTTGCCTGCGCTGTCCTTCAGCGTGACGGTCAGATCCTTGCGGTCAATGGACGTGCCGTTCTGATCCTGGAAGCTCAGCTTGCCGGTCAGGAAGTCGAGCTTTACGACCGGGATCGTGATCTCCGGCAGACGGCTGAGAATGCCTGCCGTCTTGGGCGCGTCGAAGCCGGGATTCGTGCCCACAGCATAGGTGATGCCGCGGTGCGTCGGAACGCCGGGCCAGCCCGCCTGCTTGATCGCGCCGCTCAGCGTGTAGGTCTCCTCAGCCCAGAACTTCGGGATGGTGACAGTCAGCTTCTGCCGCTCAGGGTTGCCGCTGAAGTCATAAACGCCGAAGTTTCCGCCGGGATCACTCTTGAAGAGGGTGCCGTCCGGGCCCTGCATATACAGGGAGAAGTTGAAGTTATACGCGCCGGAAAGCTTTTCCTTGGGGCTGATCAGGTTGGAGAACTGGATCGTGACGGAATCACCCGGCTTGATGGCAGCCAGCTCTTCCTGCGTCAGCTCCGTGCCCTCCGCGTTGACAAACTTGTAGCTCACGCCGCGTGCCGTCACGACCTGATAGGTCGAAAGGCTGCCCTTCGTGACCTTGATGATATTGCGGCCGGTGATCAGACCGCTGACGGTCACAGTGCCGTCTTCAGCGGTTGTGACGCCAGTGTTTGTGAAGCCGCCGGAATACGTCATAGACGCAGCGGTCACGGTGGGGCGCAGGACGCTCACGGTGCAGCCCGCTTCGGGCTTGAAGCTGTAACTTGCACCCTCTGTTCCAGTGTAGAACAGAATGTCATGCTCCGCATCGAGTTGCCGCGCCTCATCCTTCTCGATGACCGCGTCCATGCGGTCAAGATTCATATTGGTCTGGATAGCACTGCCGTCCGCGCCGACATTCACGACAAACACGCCCGTCAACTCCGGCCAGATGGCGGAGAAGCGATGTGAGGCCGTGCTGGTCTGGCCAGCCATATGGGTCATTGCGTCATAGGTTACGAGCACGATGGCCGTGCCCTCGTGCTTGGCCTCCATCACAGCGACGTTGCTGTTCAGCGCGTTCGGCGTGATGGTCACGACGTCGCTGGCATTGCCGTTCACATCGATGACCTGATAGTGCATCTCCGGCAGTGCGACCTTGGCGTTCATAAAGCTTTCGATCGCGAACCAGTTGCGGAAGGAGTTGAGTTCAAACGTATCGCCAACGGCCATGTTTTTATAGCCCTTGGTGTTGATGTTCAGGTAAATGCCTGCACGGTCGTAGACGTTGTTTTCAAAATGATAGATCGTGCTCTTGCTGAAATCACCGGTCAGGCCGAGATCCTCTTCCGTGACCGTGTACGCTGCGTCGGCGCTCAGTCTGACGTAGTTCCAGTATGTTGCACCCTGCGGATGGCGGACACGGTAGAAGTAATCCGTGTTCTTGTCGAGATGGAACGTGGCCGTGCCGTCCTCGACGGAACGCGCGAACGGCTCAAGGAAGCTGAACACATAGTATTTTGCGAGCGTACCGGCGTCGATGGTCGAGCCCTTCGGCGCTGTGACCGTGACCGTGACGAATTCCTTGCAGGTCAGGCTGAGGCTGTCGTTCATCGTCGGGGTCTTGGAAGCGGTAGCCGGGTTGTAGTTCGGATGCGTTTCCGCGTTCGGCGTGGCTGTCACGCTGACTGTATCACCAACGACAAACAGGCAGCTTGTGTAGGTCTTGCCCCAATTTACGGCCGAGCCAAACTCCGCCTTACGCTCTGCACCGGAGGCGTCGGTTACGCGCAGCGAAAGAGTATAGTCTGTGTCCTTAACCCATGCACTGGGGTTGACGGAGATCTGATACATCCGCTGCAGCTTGAAGCTGCTGCTGTCGCTGCTGACGTCGATCACCACGCCGCCGTTGCGGTCATTGTTCGCGTCATAGCCGTCAACCCAGTAAGCGCCGGGCGCAAGGTCGATGGTATACGCGCCGTCTGCGGCTGTCTTTTCAGCCAGCAGATCGTCCGCGCCCTTCACGCCGCCCATGTAGGTATACAGCTTCAGGGACTTGACCTGTGCGTCGTGCATACCGGACAGTGTGACGCTGACATCGCCCTCTGCTGCCAGAACGCCTGCAGGCAGCAGGCTCAGCAGCATCACGAGCACGAGCAGCAGGCTCAGAATTCGTTTCTTCATACATTTTTCCTCCAGAATCAAAATATCTATCGCAAGCTCCTTATTAAATAGGAGCGGAAACAGGGGGCGCAGACGGCTTTGGGAGAAACGAAAGCCCGCCATTTTGACAAAATGGCGGGCGGATCTCCAAAGAAACAAAATACGCTGCTTTTCCTGTGAGGAAAAACGGCGCACCTGTTCCGAATGCTACAGGCAGAGCTCGTCCCACGCATTCATCCTTTCCGCCGCGAATGCGGCGCAGACAGCAGTTCTTCTGACTTGCACTCTGGAAACAGAACCTCTGTTTCCGCGCCCGTTTCCTGCCTTCTCGCGGATAAATCCGCAATGACTGGCTTTCACCCAGACAGCTTTCGCTGCTTCGGAACGGTCTTGTGCGCACAGCTCCGGTCGAGTGGTTTTCCCTTTCTCTTGCGCCGAAGCCTGCCCTGCGGCGTGCTTCGGTTACTGTACATCGGATGGCAATATCAAATTGTTAGAAAAAGCAAAATCTTGTGCTTTTCCGTCTGCTACTATACACGATATGGGCGTGATTTGCAAGCGGTTTGAAAAAAATATACCGCATTTGTCCCACCCTCTTGAAAAAAGCCGAAAGCTGTGTCAAAATAAAGAAAACCGCCCCGGCGGTGTTTTGACAGCACAACGGTTAGATGAAACTAACTGATACGGAGGAAGCGATGAAATACCATATTGAGAAGAATACCGTGCAGGAAACGCTCGTCATTCCGCTCTACGGGCGGAAAATGTGCTCGGAGCTGTATCCGAACCTTTACCGCGACGAGACGGCCCTGCGCCTGATCGATCAGATCGATTACGATTTTTCGCTTCTGTCCCAGAAGTCCAAGAGCCTCATGCAGCAGTTCGGCTTTCTGGAGGCCGCCATGCGCCAGAACGACCTTGCATGGGAGGTGCGGGACTATCTGCGCGAGCATCCGAACGCGGCGGTCGTCAACCTCGGCTGCGGACTGGACGACACGGGCCGCAGCTGCGACAACGGCTCCTGCAGGATCTATAACCTCGATTTTCCCGGCGTGATCGCCGTGCGCGACGCGCTCCTGCCTGCCGGAGAGCGGGAGGAAAACATCGCCTGCGACCTGAACGACACCACTTGGTTCCGCCGCATCGACGCGTCGGGCGGCGCGGTCTTCTTCGCCGCCGGTGTGTTCTATTATTTCCTGACGGAGCAGGTGCGGGCGCTTGTGCAGGCCATGGCCGAAGCGTTCCCTGGCGGCAGGCTCGTCTTCGACGCGGCGAATCAGAAAGCAGTGCGCCTGATGCTCAAAACGTGGATCAAAACCGCCGAAATTCAGGATGTCGGTGCGTATTTCGCCGTTTCCGACGCAAAAAAGGAGCTTTCCGCCTGGTCGCCGCGTCTGCGTGCGTCGAGCCGGGGCTATATGCTGGGCTACCAGAGCCTGAATGACCCGTCAGTGCCCGGCTTCTATCGGTTTCTGGCAAGAGTCGGCGACGGCATGATGCGGATGCAGATCGTCCGGCTGGAATTTGCGGAAGGGGAGACAACACTATGAAATATGCCGGAATGCCAATGGGGATGTGGACGCTGTTCGCCGGTTCGTTCCGGAAGGACCTCACGCCCGCCATGTGCCGTCTGGACTACACCATGAGCGACGCCGGCGGCGCGTCCGACTTCGTGCGCGAATACACCCTCGCCTCCGGCGGCCCCTACTGCGACTGCGGGTATCATAAACGAAATAAGCAGAATAAAGGCTCCACCGCGCCAGCGTAGGGGTCGATGCCCACATCGACCCGGCAGAATGCACCGTTTTTACGGAAGTCTTCGGCAAATCCGTAACTTCCCACTGGGCCGACAGAGTTGTTGGCCTCTACAGCGAAACTTCATTTTCTCACGTATCCCGTAGGGGCGGACGACTCTGTCCGCCCGCAGGATGCACTGATTTTTATGAAATCTCCGGCGAATTCGCAGCTTCCCAACGGGCCGATGTGTACCGGCAAGCGGCAGACCCACATCCGTAACGCTCCTTCGTCGCGAACGGCTGTGACCGGCATCGGCCCCTACAAAATGCCCGCATCAAAGCCCTTCCTTGAACGCAAGGGAAGGTGGCTTCGATACGGGCGTTTTATTTTTTATGATTTCTCCAGCAGTGCAATGCCTGCCTTTACACGCGCAATGGATTCCTCTTTTCCAAGCAGCGCGCACAGCTCCGTAGCGCCGCCGGGGGTCGAGGCCTTGCCGGATACGGCTACGCGCAGCGGCCAGAGCACGACGGAGTTCTTGACTTCGAGCTTCGCCGCCAGCGCGACGAGCGCTTCATACAGACCTTCGTTCGTCCAGACCTCCAGCGATTCCAGCACCGGAAGAATCTCACGCAGGGAGGAGAGGCTGTTCTCCAGCGTCGTCTTGGACTTCTTGTGGACATACAGCTCCGTGGAGTATTCCGGCAGTCTGTCGATAAAGTCCACACGCTCCGGCAGATCGGACAGAATTTCGCAGCGCGGCTGCACCAGCGCGGCGACGGCCTTCAGATCAATCGCGGGATTCGTAATGACTGTTTTCAGAACCGGCTCGGCCTTGGCGAAAAATGCCTCGGGGCTGAGCTTTTTCATATATTCCGCGTTCATCCAGCGCAGCTTGTTGATATCGAACACGGCAGGGGACTTCGAAATGCCGGAAATATCAAAAATCTCGGCCAGCTCCGAGAGCGTGTAGAATTCGCGCTCCGCGTTTTCGCCCTTCGGGCTCCAGCCCAGCAGCGCCACATAGTTCAGCACAGCCTCGGTCAGATAGCCCTCGCGGATCAGATCCTCATAGCTTGGGTCGCCGTGGCGCTTGGACATCTTGTGCTGCGCGTCGCGCATGACAGGGGAGCAGTGGACATATGTCGGGATCTCCCAGCCAAAGGCTTCGTACAGCAGATTGTATTTCGGTGCGGAGGACAGATATTCGCTGCCGCGTACGACGTGCGTAATGCCCATCAGATGGTCGTCGACGACGTTTGCAAAGTTGTACGTCGGCAGGCCGTCGGATTTCAGCAGCACCTGATCCTCCAGCTCCTTGTTTTCTACCGTAATATCACCGAAGGACGCGTCGTGGAACGTCGTCGTGCCCTCATGCGGGATGCGCTGGCGGATGACGAACGGTTCGCTCGCCTCCACGCGCTTCTTTGCCTCGTCCAGCGGCAGATCGCGGCAGGCGCAGACGTGCTTTTTGATTTCGCCCGTCTCGCTTCCGGCGTCTTCCTCGTCGCCTTTCTGGCAGAAGCAGTAATATGCGCCGCCCTTTTCGCACAGCAGCTTCGCGTATTTGCCGAACAGGTCGCGCCGCTCGGACTGCACATACGGCCCGACCGGCCCGCCGACGTCCGGCCCTTCGTCGTGCGTCAGGCCGCATTCGGCCATTGTCTTGTAGATCACGTCGACTGCGCCCTCGACCAGACGGCCCTGATCGGTGTCCTCAATGCGGAGAATGAACTTGCCGTGGTGGCGGCGGGCAATCAGCCATGTATAGAGCGCGGTGCGCAGGTTGCCGACGTGCATATAGCCCGTGGGGCTCGGAGCAAAGCGGGTGCGGACCTCGCCGTGCGGGATGCGCGCTTCCATCTGCTCAAAAAAATCCATGATGCGTGTTCCTCCAATATAAAAGTATGGTTATTATATAGTTTTTTTCAGAAACAGTCAATCATTGATTGCGCATTCCGATGGTTTGTGCTATGATATGCGCATCTATCGAATAGAAAGAAGGACGTATCATGGACGAAAAAAAACGTATCTTTTCCGGCATCCAGCCCAGCGGCGATCTGACGCTCGGCTCGTATATGGGGGCGATCAAAAACTGGGTCGCTTTGCAGGACGAATATGAGTGCGTCTATTGTATCGTCGATATGCATGCCATTACCGTCCGGCAGGTCCCGGCTGATCTGCGCCGCAGAAGTCTGGAGCAGCTCGCGCAGTATATCGCCTGCGGACTCGACCCGCAGAAGAACATCATGTTCATTCAGTCTCATGTGCCACAGCACGCGGAGCTTTCCTGGGTGCTTGGCTGCTATACGCAGTTCGGTGAGCTGTCGCGCATGACGCAGTTCAAAATGAAATCGCAGCAGCACGCAGATAATATCACCGCAGGCCTCTTTACCTATCCCGTACTCATGGCCGCCGATATCCTGCTCTACCAGACCGACCTTGTCCCTGTCGGCGAGGATCAGCGCCAGCACGTCGAGCTCTGCCGTGACATCGGCGCGCGCTTCAACAATTCCTTCCCCGATACCTTCAAGCTCCCCGAGGCGTTCATCCCCAAGATGGGCGCGCGCATCATGAGCCTCGGCAACCCGGACAATAAAATGTCCAAGTCCGACCCCGACGGCTGCGTGTTCCTCATGGACAAGCCGGAGGATATCATGCGTAAATTCAAGCGCGCCGTGACCGACTGCGAGACGGCTGTCCGTTTTGACAAAGACAATAAGCCCGGCATCTCCAATCTTCTTACGATTTACTGCGCCGCCACCGGCAAGACCATCGAGCAGGCCGAGGCCGAGTTTGCGGATCAGGGCTACGGCGTCTTCAAGCCCGCCGTCGGCGAAGCCGTTGTCGAGCTTGTCCGTCCCATCCGCGAAAAAACCGAGCAGATGCTTGGCGATAAGGCGTATCTGGAAAGCATCTACAAGGAGGGCGCTGAGCGCGCATCTTATCTCGCCAACAAGACCCTCCGCAAGGTCTACAAAAAAGTCGGCTTCGTCGCGCGGTAACGCATGAAGCACGCTGCTTCCCAGTAGGGGCCGATGCCCACATCGGCCCGTTGGGAAGCTGCGAATTCGCCGTAGATTTCCGTAAAAACGGCCATATTCTGCCGGGCCGATGTGGGCATCGGCCCCTACATGAGCAGAACGTCGGCCTCCAACAAGGTTAATCAATCATTATGACAACAAAACAAGTCGTTTATATGCTGCTGGCGATGCTTGTCGCTGCTGCTGTGTCGTTCGCGTCCACGCCGATGGTCAAGGCGCTGGCCTGCAAGGTCGGTGCGATCGACGTGCCCAAGGATAACCGCCGTATGCACAAGGTTCCCATTCCCCGCATGGGCGGTCTGGCGATCTTTCTGGCGTTTTTACTGTCGGTTCTCGTCTTTGCGGACATCGACCGGCAGATGCAGGGCATTCTGCTCGGCTCCATCATGATCGTCATTCTCGGCGTTCTGGACGATATCATGGCGCTCAAGGCGCTGCCGAAGCTGTTTGTCCAGATCGCCGCCGCGGGCGTCGCCGTCTGGCACGGCTGCACGATCCAGTTCGTCTCCAACCCCAACGTCTTCTCCGAGGCGACCTATCTCAATCTCGGCTGGCTGTCCATCCCCGTCACGATCATCTGGATCGTCGCCATCACCAACGCCGTCAATTTCATCGACGGTCTCGACGGCCTCGCCGTCGGCGTGTCCGCCATCTCGACAGCATCCCTGATCGTCGTGGCGCTCATGGTGAAGGAGGTCAACATCGCCGTCATCCTCTGCGCGCTCTTCGGCGCGTGCCTCGGCTTTATTCCGTATAATATGAACCCCGCAAAGATTTTCATGGGCGACACCGGCTCGACCTTCCTCGGCTATATCCTTGCCACGCTTTCCATTACGGGCCTGTTCAAGATGTACGCCATCATTTCCTTCGCCGTGCCGTTCCTCATCCTCGGCATCCCGATCTTCGATATCAGCTTTGCCTTCCTGCGCCGCATTGCCCACGGCCAGAACCCGATGAAGGCCGACCGCGGCCATTTCCACCACCGCCTCATCGACATGGGCTTCTCGCAGAAGCAGGCCGTCGCCATCGCCTATATGCTGACCGGCATTTTAGGGCTGGCCGCCGTGCTGCTGACGTCCTCGGGCGAACTCAAGGCGCTGATTCTCATTGCCGCGATCTTCATCGTCAGCGCCATCGGCTTCAAGCTGATCTTCGCGAAGAACGATCGGTCGGAGGACGAGCCGGAAGAAAAACAGGAGGAACCGCATGAATAAGCTGAAAGTCATGTCCGTCTTCGGCACAAGGCCGGAGGCCATCAAAATGGCGCCGCTTGTCAAGGCGCTGCAGGCCAGCGAGCAGATCGAAAGCATCGTCTGCCTGACCGGCCAGCACCGGGAAATGCTCGATTCCGTCATGGAGATCTTTCAGTTGACGGGCGATTATGACCTGCATATCATGGAAAAGCGCCAGACGCTCTCCACCATCACCACAAAGACGCTTCTCGGCATGGACAGCGTTCTGGATACCGTCAAACCCGATCTTGTCCTCGTCCACGGCGATACGTCCACGACATTTGCAGGCGCGCTTGCCGCGTTTTACCATCAGGTCAAGGTCGGCCACGTCGAGGCCGGCCTGCGTACCTGGGACAAATACTCCCCCTTCCCGGAGGAGATGAACCGCACCCTCGTCGGCGATATCGCCGATCTGCATTTTTCCCCGACAAAGGCCAACGCGGATAATCTCCGCCGTGAGGCCATCATGGGCGATATCTTCATCACCGGCAACACGGCCATCGACGCCATGCAGTACACCGTGAAGCCCGATTTCGTCTTCCCGACGGCGCTTCTGAACGAGCTGGATTTCCGGAACCACCGGATCATCGCCGTCACCTGCCACCGGCGGGAGAATTACGGCAAGCCCATGGAGGCCATCATGCACGCCATTCTGGAGATCGTGCAGACACACCCCGATGTGGAGGTCGTCTATCCCGTCCACCTGAGTCCCGTCGTGCGCGAATGCGTTTTCCCGATTCTGGGCGGCCACGACCGCATTCACCTCATCGATCCGGTCGACGTGGAGGAAATGCACAATCTCATTGCCCGCTGCTATATGGTCATGACTGACTCCGGCGGCTTGCAGGAGGAAGCGCCTGCCCTCGGCAAGCCTGTCCTCGTCATGCGCCGCGAAACAGAACGCCCGGAGGCCATCGCCGCCGGAACGGCAAAGCTCGCAGGCGTGGAAAAGGACGAGATCGTGCGGCTTGCGGACGAGCTGCTGGACGACCCCGCTGCGTATGCGCGTATGGCAAAGGCCGTCAACCCCTACGGCGACGGCCATGCAAGCGAACGCATCGTACAGGCGATTTTGTGGCACTTTGGCCGCGCAGCGGAAAAGCCCGCCGATTTTAACGCCTGATTGAACGCAAAACGAAAGGACGGTGACGGACGACGGAGCAGAACCAGAAAAACAGACGGACGCTGCTGATGTTCATTCTTGCGACGCTGGCTGTGATCGTCGTGATCGGCGCGCTGTTTGTCGGCAATATGCAGCAGAACAAGCGCGACGCCATCGTCCTGCCGGACGCGGCGCAGAGCACCCAGCCGGAGCTTCAGCCCGACGAAAATGAGCCTGCGCTGCTTGAGGTCACGCGCGAAAACGTGCAGAGCATCGTGCGCAGCCTGCGCCGCCCGCAGTATTACCATCAGACCTATACCATCACCCGCCAGATGAACGGCGCTGTATCCGAGACATCCGCCGAGCTTTGGGTCGCGGACACGCGCGTGTGCGCTGTCCTGACGACCGCCAGCGGGGAAAAGCATATCCTGACCGACGGCGAGACGCTCTATGTCTGGTACGCCGGGGATGAAACGGTACGCACGCTTGCGGCCTCCCAGGACGCGACGATGGACGAGCTGATCGGTATCCCGACCTATGAACAGGTCGGAGCCATGCCGCCCGCCTCCATCACCGACGGCGAATTCATCACCGACGACCGCTATGATTCCGGCCAGCAGATCTTCGCCGCCTCGGAGGAGGGGACTGTCCGCCGCGAATGTTGGATCAGCCTCAGCTACGGCCTTCTGACCGAAAGCATCCTCAAATCCGGCGGCGAAACGATTTATGACGCCATCCAGACCGGACTCGAGATTTTGGCCGCCGGAGACGAGACGTTTGAAGACGTCTTCACCCTCCCGGACGGAACTGTCCCGTTCCAAGAGTAAGCGGCACGCCGAGGCTCCCCTTTCAAGGGGAGCTGGCGCGCAGCGCCTGAGAGGTTGCGGCAGGCAGCAGCGAGAAGCGGAAATCCAATGCGAATCCGTAGGCACCTGCCCATTTAACTGTAGGGGCCGATGCCCACATCGGCCCGGCAGAATGCACCGATTTTACGGGGATCTCCGGCGAAGGCGTAACTTCCCAACGGGCCGATGTGGGCATCGGCCCCTACAATCCGGTCAACAGAATTGCTACAGAAATCGAAGCAGCATTCATTTCCTCAGAAAAACCTTACGACAGCAAAAATGCTGCCGCCGTTAAAATGACCGACAGCTGATCCTCCTCCTCGCCGTCCACGACGAGCAGCAGCAGGATCAGCAGCATCAGAAGATCCCCCGTATCAATGCTGCGCGGCAGCAGCCGCGACAGAAATCCGCCATGCTCCGCCGTACAGGGCGGGGCAGGAGGCGGGGGAGCAGGCGGCGCGCACACAGGCTCTGGAGGCGGAGCGGGCGCAGCCGCCTGCGGCTCCGCGCCGACGCGTGTCGGATGATAGACGCCTGCGGCGTCCGGTATGTAGCGGTTATACATCATGGCGTCTCCTTTGCTCCGGGACCTCTGCCCCGGTTTTTCAGAGCCAGACTCGCAAGACTTGCCAGCCGCGCCGCATGCAGCGCCCGGTCGATCTTTTCCTGCCGCTCCTTGCGCAGAAAAGGCTTCAGCGCCAGCAGCAGCGCTTCCTGCCTTCTGTCCATTTTTCCCGCCTGCCGCAGCATTGCGGCGGCAGGCTCCGGCAGCGGCTGCTGCTGAAAAACGGCCTGCACCGGCTTCGGCTCCGATTCCGGGGGGTCCGGCACGGGCGCGCGCTCCGGCTGCGCCTGCGGCACGGAAAAGCCCATCGATCCGGCCAGCTCCCGCAGCTCCTGCAGCTGCGCGGGATCATCCAATACGGCGCGCAGCGCGCGCTCCAGCTCATCCATTGAGCTTCCTCAACAGCGCCTGTGCCTGCTCTGTGTTCAGGACAGGCCGCAGAAGCTCCATCGCCCGTGCGTGGTCGCCCTGCTTTGCCGCGTCAGCGGCCTGACGCAGCCGCTCTCCGCCGCCGGACGCCAGCAGCGCCAGCAGCTGCCGTCCCTCCGCAGACCCCAATACGCGCCGGAGCTGCTCCGGGGAAAACGAATGTTCCATCCAGCTACCCCCTCCGTTCTTAAGTAACCGCTGATGCAATCGGTTACTCAACCCGATTCTTCCTTATCATATGCGCCCCGCGCATGAAAGTGAACGATATGAAGCTTCTGATTTTGTCGGATACGCACCGGAGCCTCGGCTTCGCGTACGACGCCATAGAAAAAGAACACCCGGACGCGGTTGTGCATCTGGGCGACCATCTGACCGATGCGGAGGATCTGTCCTTCGCCTGTCAGGAACCGGATTTCTATTATGTGCCCGGCAACTGTGATTACGCCCCGACAGTCCCGCAGAGCCTGACGCTGGAGCTTGACGGCGTGCGCATTTTTGTGACCCACGGCCATCTCTACGGCGTCAAGCGCGATCTGACCGCGCTTGCGGGCGCGGCGAAGGACGCGGGCGCGCGGCTTACGCTCTTCGGCCATACCCACATCCAGCACCTGGAGGAGCGCGGCGGCATCACGCTCCTGAACCCCGGCACGGCCGGGCGCTTCGGCCACAGCGGATACGCCGTGGTCGAGATCAAGGACGGCGCGTTTTCCTGCCGTCTGGAAACGGATACGGAGTGATATTTATGATTTTAGCGATCGATATCGGCAATACCAACATCGTGCTCGGCTGTATGGAGCACGACCGCATTCTCGTCGAGGCCCGCATGGCGACCGACCTGCTCAAGACCTCCGACCAGTACTGCGTGGAACTCAAAAATCTTTTGAATCTTTATGAGATTGATCCGAAGAGCGTCGAGGGCGTCATTATCTCGTCCGTCGTGCCGCCGGTTCTCAATTCCTGCAAGACTGCCGTGCGTAAGCTGACCGGCAAAACGCCGATGATCGTCGGCCCGGGCATCAAAACGGGACTCAATATCCAGATGGAGAACCCGGCCCAGATCGGCAGTGATCTGATCGTCGCCGCTGTCGCCGCACTTAGCCGTTTTAAACCGCCTCTCATCATCGTTGACATGGGCACGGCCACGACCATGACGGCCATCGATAAAAACGGCACCTACGTCGGCGGCTGCATCAGCCCCGGCCCGAAGCTCTCCGCCGAGTCGCTCTCTACACGCACGGCGCAGCTGCCCGCCATCAGTCTGGAAAGCCCGAAAAAGGCCATCGGTAAAAATACCGTTGACGCCATGCGCAGCGGTGTGATGCTCGGCTCCGCCTGCATGGTCGACGGCATGATCGACCGGATGGAGGAAGAACTCGGCGGCGGCGTGACTGTCGTTGCAACAGGCGGCATTGCGCGCTTTGTCCTTCCAATGTGCCGCCGCAGAATCGAATACGACCGTGACCTTCTTCTGAAGGGGCTTTCGATCCTCTATGAAAATAACCGCAGAGAGAAGTGAATTCATGTGCAGACGAATCTCAATGCGCAGTGTGTTCTTCCTTCAAAAACGCTCGCGCGGTTTTTGAAAACCGCCGTGACGCCCCTGTTTTTATACGATGAAAAGAGTCTCGTGCAGGCAGCGCAGGCTCTTTTCCGTGCATTTTCCGACTGCAACGGATTCTTGCCGCGCTTTGCCATCCGCATGAATCCGAATCCCACGGTTCTGCAAATTCTGCGCAGCTGCGGCTGCGGCGTGCTTTGCAGGAGCCTTGCGGAGCTGGAGCTTGCCGCCCGGTGCGGCTTCCATGGCAGGAAAATCGCCTACGAGCCGTCGATCCGCAGCGCGGAAGCGGAGAAAGCTGCGCATACGCTCGGCGCAGTTTTCGTGCTGGACGGAGCCGAGCTGCTGCCCGAAGCAATGCCGGAGGCCGTAATTCTGCTCCTGCGGCAGCAGGGCCAGCTCCGCTTCGGTGCGAAGCCTGTGACGGGCGTCCCGGCCTCCTATGCCGGGATGGAACGCGAAGCGCTCCTGCGCACGGCGGAATGCCTGCGCGCAGGCGGCGTAGGCTGGCTTGGCCTCGGTATGCGGCTGGGCGAGCTGTGCATGGACGAGGACTTCTATCCCGCTATCTTCGCCCAGCTTGCCGCGCTGGCACAGACGCTGTATGAGAAAACCGACGCCGCGGCAGATGCAATTGACCTTGGCGGCGGTTTTGGCGTCAGCTACCGGCCCGGCTTTTCCGGTCCGGAGCCGGATGCGTGCGCCAAAGCCATCCTGACGCAGATACAGGCCCTTCCGGAAGCGCTGCGCGGCCTCTCGCTGCAAATGAGTCCCGGACGGTTCCTCGCCGCAGCCTGCGGAACGCTGGTCACGCGGGTACGGGCTGTCAAGCCGGGGCCTGCTCCGCTTGCCGTGCTGGATGTCGATCCGGCGCAGTGTCCGCGCCTGGTCAAAAGCGGCGCATACCATCCGGTGTACGTTCCGTATGCCGCCGGACGGCGGACGCTGGTGCAGCTGCTGACCGTCGGTACGCAGGACGGTCCGGTCATGCGCCGCCTCCTGCCGGAGCTTCGCCCAGGCGATCTGGTGCTCATCGGTATGCTCGGCGCGGACGGACGCAGCCTCGCCTCCCGCTACGGCGGCGCTGAACCGTGCCTGGAACACCTCATCCGGCCAGACGGTGAAATTGTGCCGATCACAGCATACTGAATACCAGCCCAAGGCAGACCAGAAATCCCGCCCCGATGCAAACCGTTACTGCCGCTTCGATCACCGCAGCAGCGCACCGGATGCGCCGCCTGCGCGCACGCAGCCGCCTGCCATACACGGATGGAGCAGCCGCCTCCGGGGAACGCTTTTGATATCGGGACAGCTCAATCACAGAATCAGAACGCATCAGAAATATCCTCCCATGTTTTTCTGACGCCATTCTAGCAGATCATATGTACCATAAACCGGACTTTTGAAAGGAGCACCACTTTTATGGAAGAATTCTATCTTGATTCCTGCGGCGCGGGCCGCCTGCACTGCGCGCTCTGGAAACCGGAAGGGGAGCCGAAGGCCGTCGTCCAGCTCATTCACGGCATCGCCGAGCATATCGGACGCTATGACGCGTTTGCGAGATTTCTGACGCAGCATGGTTATGTCGTCGCTGCCGACGATCACATGGGCCACGGCGGCTCCGCGGAAAACGGCCTCAGAGGCTATTTCTCCGGCGGCTGGCTGTCTGCGGTCGAGGATGAAAAGCGCCTGCACGACGAAATTTCCGCGCAGTACCCGGATCTGCCCTATTATATTCTCGGCCACAGCATGGGCTCGTTCCTGCTGCGCACCTATCTCTATACCTACCCAGACGCCGTGGACAAGGCCGTCATTTCCGGCACCGGCTGGGAGGACCCCATGAAGGTGCGCATGGGCAAGCTCGTCTGCAAGCTCGAAGAGGCCCGCATCGGCGAGAAAAACACCAGCGCGCTCGTCACAAAGCTCATGTTCGGCAGCTATAACAGGGCCTTCGGCCCCGTGACCTCGCCCAATGCGTGGATCTGCTCAGACGACGCCGTTGTCGCCGCCTATGACGCAGACCCCCTCTGCGGCTTCGACGCGACGGTTGGCCTCGCGCGCGACCTTCTTACAGGTGTCGGCATGAACGAGCAGCAGGAAAATCTGGATAAGATGAACAAGCAGCTGCCCATTATGTTCATCTCCGGCTGCAAGGATCCCGTCGGCGGCATGGCAAAGGGCGTTCTCAAATGCATCGACGCGTTCAAGCGCAGCGGCATGAAGGACATCACCATCAAGCTCTATCCCGAGGGCCGCCATGAAATGCTCAACGAGCGCAACAAGGACGAGGTCTATCAGGACGTTCTCACCTGGCTCGAGCGCTGAAAAACAAAAAATGAGGCTGTCCAGGATGACACTTTGTCATCCTGAGACAGCCTCTTTTTTGTGCAGAACTTATTTGCCGGATCTGAGCTCCTTCATGCAGTTCGCGCAGATGTTCTTGCCTCTGTAGTTTTCGACATTTCTGCCGTCGCCGCAGAAGATGCAGGTCGGCTCATACTTCTTGAGAATAATGGATTCGCCATCGACATAGATTTCGATAGCGTCCTTCTCTGCGATGTCGAGCGTGCGGCGCAGTTCGATGGGCAGAACGATTCTGCCGAGCTCGTCGACCTTTCTGACGATACCTGTGGATTTCATTGTGAATAACCCCCTTCAATCTTTACCATGCACTATGGATCCAGCTGTCAGATGCTGCATGGACACCGGACAGCGCTCCCTCAAGCAGCTTTATTCTACCATCCAATTATGTACAAATTTTGAACAAAAAATCTTTTTCTTGTCGGAGAGCGAAATATGTTGTTGAATTTTCTCTGGTTTGGACTGATTTTGCTTGCGTTTGTATCTGATCTGCTGACAGGAATGCCGTTTTCGTCCGGCATGGACGGACTGAGCGGCGCACGGGCGGGACTGGAGCTGGCGCTGACGCTGGCCGGGCCGGTCTGCCTCTGGTCGGGGCTGTCGCAGGCGATGGAGCGTGCGGGACTGACTGAAGGGCTGTGTACGGCGCTGCGGCCTGTGCTGCGGCGGCTGTTTCCGGTATGCGCAAAAGACTCCGAGGGCTTCTGGAACCTGTGCGGCAATCTGAGCGCGAATCTGCTGGGGTTGGGCAACGCGGCGACGCCGCTCGGCATCCGGACGGCGCAGCGGATGCAGGCGCTGTCCGGCGGCGGGGGAGCGTCGGATGAGCTGTGCCTGCTGGTCGTGATGAATACGGCGTCTTTGCAGCTGATCCCGTCGACGGTCGCCGCCGTCCGCGCGCAGCTCGGCGCGGCGCACGCGTTCGATATCCTGCCTGCCGTGTGGCTAGCGTCGGCCTGCTCGGTCGGAGCTGGGATTCTGGCGGCGAAGGGCCTGAAGCGATGCTGGAGAACCTGACGGAGCTGCTGCTGCCTGCGCTTTTGCTGCTGGCGGGTGCGGCAGGGATCGCAAAAAAGCAGGATGTTTACGGCGGAATGCTGACCGGTGCACAGGACGGGCTGCGGCTGATGCTCTCGCTGACCCCCACGCTGGTGCTGATGCTGACGGCGGTGACGATGCTGCGGGAGAGCGGCTTTTTTGCGCTGCTCACGCCCGTTTTCGCGCCGGTCTTCCGCCTGCTTGGCATCCCGCCGGAGGTCGCGCCGCTGGTACTTATCCGGCCTCTCAGCGGCAGCGCGGCGCTGGCCGTCGGGACAGATCTGATGCGGGAATACGGGGTCGATTCCCAGATCGGCCGGACGGCAGCGGTCATGCTCGGTTCGACCGAAACGACGTTCTACACCATCAGCGTCTATTTTGGCGCGGCAGGCGTCAAAAAAACGCGCTATGCGCTCCCGGCAGCCCTGATCGCCGACCTGACCGGCTTCTGCATGGCCGCACTGAGCGTGCGCGTGTTTTTCCGATAGCACCCTCGAAAAGGCTCCCCCTGTCATGTCCTGACAAGGGGAGCCTCCGGATGTATGTTCAGCCCTTTTCGCCGTTGTTTGCCAGATAGATGGCGAGCCAATTCAGAAGCTTGGGGTCTGTCGGATGATAGATCAGGAAGCCGTCGTGGTGCGGTCTGCTGACGACGATCTGCCTGCCGGAAAGGCTAAGACTGCAGCACTCGTCTTCGGATGGCCCCCAGACCAGCATAAGCGAGACGCTTCGCCCGTCAAAGGCTCTGCCCGCGCTGACCGCCTCGATGGGCCACGGCAGGAGATTGCGGAAATCCTCTTGATAGCGGGTCGAGTTCAGAAGCATAAGAATGCCTTCAAACGCCGTGTCCTCCGGCAAAACGTTCTGCAGCGCATAGCTTTCCGTGTACGCTCTGCCATACCGAACCCCGAGGAATGTCGCGGCTCCGGCGAGGCTGGTGATCGCATTCTGATCAGAAGCCGTTATCTCCTCGAACGTGTGCGGCGTCAGCCGCCAGGCGAGAAGACAGAGCAGCAGGATCGCAAGCAGCAGCAGGATGCACTTTTTCGTTCCCCGACGCATAGGCAGGCCCTCCTTTTTTCTGACTCTATACTATCAGACGGCTTCCGGCTTTGCAAGACGGCGAAGCATGAAGAATTCTGAAGATTTCCTTGACCCAGATGCTGTGCAAGGATACAAAATCAGCACTATATGTTGTGATTCACGCGGAAAAAGGTTAATATTTGCTTAAAACATGAGAAAAACGTTGAAAAAGCAAGAAAAATATGCTACTCTTTCGGTATACATAATCTGCTCCGCAATATGAGGAGGAACCGAAATGCAAAAGAGATGGATCAGTCTGCTGCTAGTGCTTGCGCTGGTGCTGGCTGTTTGGAGCGTCTGCGCTGTCGCGGCGGACGCGCAGAAGGCGGATGAGGCCGCCGGGGAAGAGGCGGCTGCCGAGCCTGCCGCAGAGGAACCCGCCGAAGAGGATACTCCGGCGGAGGAACCCGCCGCTCCCGCCGAAGAAGCGGATACCGCTTCCGAGGCGGAAGAAGCACCCGCGGAGGACGGCGAACAGAACCACATCCACGCCGCAAACCGCGAGGACAGCTGCGAAGAGCCGTCCTTTGCGCCGCTGACCGTGACCGGCGGAAAGCTGGAATCCGGCTGCTATTATCTGACGGATGATCTGGCTCTTGAAGAGCCGCTCTGCGTGCCCAAAAACGGCGCGCAGGTCACGCTCTGCCTGAACGGCCACACGCTCCGTCTGGCGGATGGCGCTGAGGGCTGCATCATCTTCGTCGCCGTGAGCGATAAGGATGCGGAGCCGTCCGTCCTTACCATCACCGACTGCAACGGAGCGGACAGCTCCAGCAATTATTACGTCGACGAAGACGGCGCGCTTGTCTTTGACGACGGCAGCTATGCCTGGCAGGAGGCCTATATCGCGGCAAGCGAAAAGAACGCGCTTGCCGGTGGCCGGATCACCGGCGCAACAGCAGGCGCGATCAGCGTGGGCGATTATAACGAGCTTTATCTGACAAACGTGAACATCATCGACAACGCGGGCCGCTATGGCGCAGGCGTTGTCGTTGCGGAGCACGCCTCCGCCGTGCTGGACAGCTGCGTCATCGCGGGCAACCGCCTGACGGGCGAAATGAAGGCCTCCGAAAAGCAGATCCTGGGCGGCGGCGTGTACTGCGCCGGTACGCTCGAGCTGAGCGGCACGACCAGCATCACCGGCAACCGCGCGCAGGACGCGCAGGATAACCTCTGGCTGGATGAAACTGCTGCACTCAAGATCGGCGATCTGGGCCTTGACAAGCAGGCGCACATCGGCGTCAGCGGAGCGGCGGAGCAGACGATCCTGACCGGCTACGCAGACGATTTCTCGGAGAACTTTACAAGCGACGATCTTACTCTGACCATCAGCACCGCACGTGAAAACGGCTTCACCGAGCTGACGCTTCAGGAGGCCGTTTATACGCTGACGCTCGATCCCGGAGAAGGAAGCGAACCTGTCACGCTGGAAGCAGAGCAGGGAAAAAGCCTGCACGAACTGAATGTGCAGGCTCCGGAGCGTGAAAACATGACGTTTGACGGCTGGTACACCGAAGAAGGGGACTGCGTCGACGCGGAAGCGCCGCTGCATCTGACCGGCGATACGACGCTTTCCGCCCGCTGGACGCAGGCGGAGCCGCAGAGCGCGGAGGCCGCGCTGCTGACCTATGACCCCGACGCGCCCATCACAAAACAGGAGGCGGCAAAGACGCTTTACCAGATGGCCCGCCAGCTCGGTCTGGACACCGAAGCCGGGCAGGAGGTCGATCTGACGCAGTTTGAAGACGCAGACGAGATCAGCGAGGACGCGGCGGACGCCGTCCGCTGGGCCTATGCCGCCGACCTTCTCACAGAAAAGGACGGGAAGCTCCATGTTGCCGACGAGTTGACCCGGAAGGAGCTGACCCGGATGCTGGAGGATTTTCTGGATCTGATTTAAGCGCCGCGCTGCTTCCGCACCAGAAGCATACAGAGCAGCATCAGAAGCGGGAAAATGATGGCGGCGAGGATGCCTGCGCGGAGCGCTCCGCCGCAGGCGTCCGAGACGAGGCCCGCAAGCGTCGGGCCTCCCGCGCAGCCAAGATCACCCGCCAACGCCAGCAGCGCGAACATCTGCGTTCCGCCTCCTCGAATGGAGGCGGATGCGCGGCTGAACGTTCCGGGCCAGAAAATGCCGACCGAGAAGCCGCACACGGCGCAGCCAAGCAGGCTCAGAACCGGAGACGGCACGAACACGATGCACAGATACGCCCCGACGCACAGCGCCGCGCAGACAGCCATATAGCGGTTTAAGTTCAGTTTTTCGCCGTATTTCCCGAAAATCAGCCGGGAAACGCCCATCATGGCCGCGAACGCCATCGGCCCTGCCAGATCGCCCACGGTCTTCGATACGCCCAGTCCCTGCTCGGCAAAGGCGGACGACCACTGGCTCACGGCCTGCTCCGACGCGCCCGCGCAGAGCATCATCACCATAAAGAGCCAGAATACACGGCTTTTGACGAGCGTGCGCAGCGATAGCGCCTGCGCACCCTCGGCCTGCATCGGATAGAGCGGCGCACCCCCGAAGAAGACCGCGTTTCCGACCGGAACGAGCGCCCATAAAAGCGCAAGGAGCTTCCAGTTTCCAATTCCGAACAGCGCGAAAAATGCCGTCGACAGCAGCACGACGCCCATATGACCCCAGCAATAGAACGAATGGAGCAGGCTCATGTGCTGTTCCTTATTCTGCGTGGGGCAGGACTCCATCA
>ERZ1107006.1006-NODE-1006-length-25756-cov-6.294580_pt1 | contig 25756 bp, 20 predicted proteins | sample MGYA00403696_ERZ1107006 | MGnify/ENA primary metagenome ERZ1107006 (study PRJEB35170, sample SAMEA104062441) | human gut metagenome | biome: human gut; feature: human-associated habitat; material: faeces | place: Denmark | collected 2012-08-13 ...
CCACACAACCACAAACACGTCAATGGGAATGTGAAAGCCAGAGATGGTCACAAAGGGCCATCCCTGGCTTTTTGTACATTATTTTGTGTTGTCTGCCCGCACGGTTAGATGGTCTCTCGAATATCTCCAGAGGCCAATGCGTTCTGGAAATCCCGCTTCCTATACCAGCGTTCTCTATATCATGGCGCCTCCATTATCCACCCATACCGCTGCCGAGATCATAGCCAAGATCGCAGGTATAGCGCCACTCCACGACGTCGCCGTCCTTCACCTGGTAGCGGGAGCAACCGTAGTTGGGATACCAGCCGTTGACGTTGTACATCCAGCCGGACAAACTGCCCACGTCGAACTCATAGAGGTTGTTGATACCCTCTACATACGCGCTGTTGTACATGGGTGTCCAGTTGGACTCCATGTGAATAGCGTTGTCACGGCATACGCGCTGGAGTACATCGAATACGCTCTCGCCCTCGCTGAACTCTACCTCCGTGGCAGGAAAGATAACGCCGTCCGCCGGTACGAGAAACTTCTTGTTCTCCACACATTTGTCCATATTATCCAGAATGGTCTCGCAAGAGATGGAGAAAGTACAGGTGTGGGTCGTAGTGGTATCCACCGTCGTATCCTGCGGCTCTACCGGATCGGGCTTGCCATCCGGGACAGGCTCAGTCATGTACTGATCCTTGTCGCCGGTATCCTCCGGCTGTTCTGTCTGCGTCTGGCCACAGGCAGCACAAAATAGCAGCACTGCCGTTAAGAGCAACAAACAAAACGACTTCTTTTTCATGTTGAAACCCTCACAAAAGCACCTTACGCAGGGACGCTTCCGCGCCCCTGCGTTGGTGTATTCAAGTATTACTCCGCATCTCTGCCATGCCGTTTTTTGCTGGTCACCGCCAGTGCGGCAATACCACCGACAGCCACCACGCCGATGACTACCCACAGCACCACCTGTCCGCCACTTGAAGTATCTTCGACCTCCGTGTCGGCAGTATCATCCGACTTGTCGGTATCATCGACCGGCTCTTCGGCCTTGACGCCCTCCAGTTTCACATCCGTCATGTCATACAGGCTGGTCTGGCCGTTCAGTAGCCGGTAATATGCCACCAGTGCATAAAACCCCTGCTCCGTCGCCATGCCGTTGGCACTTGTCTCGGTGGCGAGGTGCTTGAATCCTCCGCCATTCACCGCGAAGCTGCACAGCGCGTCCAGCACGCTGACACCATTCTTGATGAACCGACTGTCCTTGGTCGGGTCAATGCCCAGTGCAGTCAGCGCAACGATGACCTGCGCGCAGGATTCGCTGTTGGCTGCGCCCCAGCTGGTGAATCCGCCGTCATTCTGCTGCACGGAGCTGAGCCAGCTCAGTCCCTTGTCCACAGCCTTCTTCGCGCTGCTGTTGCTTTTGTAGTAGGCTGCCAGCGCCTGGATAGCCATGGCGGTCATGTCCACATCGGCGTTCTTGCCGTCCAGGCTCCAGCCGCCGTCACTGCTGATCTGCGCGTCCAAAATAGCCTGTACCAGCTTGTCGCGGGTCACATCGCCGGCAGGCGTGTAGTTGTGGCTGTCCAGCGCGATCAGCGTGAATATCGCACCGTTGATGCCCTGCTTGGAGAGGTAGGACATCTCATTCAGCCCGGCCAGCAGGTCATGGCCGTCCACATTCGTCACATCCTTGCCGATGGCCGTCAGCGCCAGGATAATGCGGGCGTTTTCGGTGGCCTTGTTCTTGTCCAGCCGTCCGTTGCTGTCGATGTTGTCCTTGACATACTTGACCACAGCGTCATAGTAGCCCTTTGGGACAGTGCGACCACTGCGGGCCAACCCCAGCGCCATCCACTCGCCGCCGATGCTGCCCACGCCGGGTGTGCCCAGCTTTGCCAGATAGTCGCCGGTGGTCTTGTAGATGCTGTCCGCCTTCTTGCCCAGCTCGGCCACCAGCTTGGCGTAGGCCGCCTCAGCGTCCAGGAGCGTCTGATAGTTGGTCACCAGCTTCTTGTCCGCCGCGGAAAGCGCGTCATACGCGGCGCGTGCCTTGGCGATGACATCGCCCTTGGTCAGATCCACCACGCCGATGGCGTTGATAAGGGCGATGACCTCATCAGCGGTCTTTTTCTCCTCCGGCGCGGGGCCCATGTCCGCCGCCTCCAGCGTGTAGTCATCCGTGTAGTGGAACACGATGACGTCGCCCTTCTTCAGATACTGCTCACTGACGCCCAGCATGGGGTACTTGCCGTTCAGCGTATACATCCAGCCGGAGTTCTTGCCGTTGGTGAACTCGCCAATGGTCACACCGCCGTAGGTCACGCTCTTGATGTAGTTGCCGGTGGGGTTATCCCATGTTACGCCGGGCAGCTGCTGCAGTGCGTCCCACACAGTCATGTTGGTGGTCACTTCCACCTTGTGGCCGCTGACCCACGCGGTCAGGCCGCCCTTGGACAGTCCGTGTACCTGGCCGTTGTCGCCGTGGGCCTTGTCGCCCAGCAGGGTGATGGTCACGGTAATGTCCTCCGGCTCTTTATACAGCACGGTGACGACGATCTCTACCTTAGCCGCGCCGTACTGGAGCGTCACCGTCTGCTGACCGTGCTTGCTGCTGTCGTAGCCGGTGATCTTGAGGTTGGGATCATTCGGCGGCACATTGGTAGTCGTACCGTCAGACCACTTGGCCGTCAGCGTAAGGCCGGACAGATTCAGGGCATCACCGACATAGTGCTGGTTTTTGATTTCGCCTCCGACAACAAGCTCGTAGGCAACGGCCTCTTGGCGGAGAATCGGCCCGGTCGCACCTTGAATCCAGTTGCGGAAGCTGGTTTTAGAACTGTTGAGCAGTGCAACAACGGTTTCATTTGTCAGGTCTTCCTTCGTGACACGCTTTACCAGTTTATCTGCGTCTTTACCTACAGGGTCATCAGTACGATTATAACCACCCCTTTGATCAAAACCGAAAATATCAGGGACTTCAATTGCGGTATTCACATAGCGGGTGTTGCTGTCTGTTTCGTGTTCGGCACTGGTATCAACGATAGCGATCTCGCCAATACCCTTAGCCGCACCGCTATCTTCGCAATAATAGTTGTCGCTGACCCAATTATACTTATTCAGCGACTGCATATAGCCAATGATGCCGCCAACAAATTTCCCCTCGCCAGTGGCTGTGATCGTACCGTAGAATACATTATCGACTACATCACCAGCACCATTGCCCCACGCTTGTACGACACCGGGTTCACCGCCGGTGATACCGCCGATTTTATCGGCGCCTGTAATGCTGCCGCTGACAAAGCAATTGCGGACTGTTGCCAAAGGCGAGTTCGGTGCAGACCAGGCATTATATCCCGAACCCAAAATGCCGCCGACATAATTGCCAGTAGCGATGACAGCGCCGGTAAAAGAGCAGTTTTGAATTTGGAATAGGCCCATAGACTGGCCTTTATTTCCGACTAGGCCGCCAACTCGGTTCTTGCCCTTTACCGTGGCAGAACTGGTACAGTTTATGAGCATACCATTGAACTCACCGCCAAATGAACCAATACCACTTTCGGCCCCGGTGTATCCTATCGTGACACCTTCCTCTATGGTACAATCAATGATATACACATAGTTCTTGCCTGACGCATAACCCCCGATAAAGCCCGACTTCAGGGTGGAAGAGCCTTTTAGCAAGCGGCAATTCTCGATCCGAATGGTTTCAGGAACATCGCCAACATTATAGTCGCCGTTGTCCCCATAATCAACCACATAGCTGTTTAAGAGGCCGTAACCATTGATTTCTTCACCATAGATATTAAGGTTTTTTACGACCGCATCCCGTGCATATCCAATCAAAGGCAGTCCGCCCTTTGGGATGATGATCTTATGCCCGTCGCCGTCTATGATCCCGCTGAAAGCATTGATATTGACGCCCCGATCGGGAAGGGCAGCGCCTTCCTTCAGGCTGCCCAGCGGCTCCCAATCCTGCGGAAGTTCAATATCATTTGCAAATTTGAAGTAGGTATTTCGGAAGGGCTTGCCATCCCCGTTGGCTACAAGGTTTTGCAGCGCTGCCAACTGTGCGCCCGTTGAAAGAATATAAGGATCTTTTTCGGTTCCGCTTCCTGTAACGCCTTCCGGCATTCCGCCAGTTACTTCGACCCGTACAATATCTGAGGTCACTTTCTTGCTGGTGATTTTGTTTTTGCCCGTACCATATGTATCCTGCACGACGCAGTAATAGTAATATATGCCGCCCGCTCCTGTGTCGGGAATGTATTCGTTTTTGTTTTTGCTTTTGTTTTCGACAGACTCCGCCCCGTCGGTGCTGCATTTAGTGTTTTTGTACCATGTATATGAAAGTTTGCCGCCTGCAGATCCTTCCGCCACGACACACAAAGGAGAAGCCTTGTTGCCCGTTTCGTATGTCGCTGAGACAGGCTGACTCGTGATAACAGGATCCTTTAGACTATTTCCCCTTACCGTGACAAGAAAGCTCGCCGTACTGGTATATTTTAAGCCATCCACCACAACGGATGCCTCAAATATGTGCTTGTTTTGCATTCCAGTTGCAGGATTTGATGTGTCTATTTCAACCGTATTGGTTGTGCTGACGATTTTCCCGCTAAGAGTCCTCCATTGAAGGTCTGCGTCCGGCGCAGAAGCCGTTACCGTTATTGAATCCTTCGCACCAATGTTCGTTGATACCATGGTGTTTGTTTTCGCTAGAGTCTTGCCGTTATAGGTTAATTCCGGAAAATAATCTTTCTCAATCGGGTCGAGCAGAAGTGTATAGGTGCGTCCCTCCACGCCCCATTCTTCGGAACCACGCGTCACGATAGTCACGGTGGTCTTTTCGGTGATGGTGTATGCTTTAGTTTTGACGCCATCCACCGACGCACATCCATTATGACCTTTAGGATCAAGGAGAGCACTGACATTGCTGTTTACATTTGGCGTAACAGTTATTTCTTTGCCTGTTACAGCAGTAGCATAATACTTGAACAGTTCTATTTCTTTGTAAGGACGTGTGCCGTCCAAACGATATGTGGGGAGGGGCTTGCTTTCTACAAGCCCTGTTGTTTCAAGATCACAATACGGCTGCACAGATATATCGTAAGTCGCCCCATCAACATACAGCTGCATACTCCGTGAAAACATCAATTCCGTATTTCCCAAAGAAGGCGCACTCCCAACCGAATAGGCTTCGGCGGTAAGTATTCCTTCCTCAGATTTTGCTTCCCATGGAGAAGGGGCTATTTCATACGCACCCGGCACATAACTGTCGTATTTTAACGAAAAAATTTCCGTGTAGCTCTCAGGCGCGATTATTTTTATGCAGTGATTCCGATCTACGACACCACTCACGGGAATATAGAGCGTATAGGTTCCGTCCTCTGCTTGGCGCAACTCTAGCGAGGTCGTCTTGGTCGTGCTGACATCATAAAAAGAAAATTCGAGAGGGGACGGAGGTGTCTCCTCAATGCTTTGCGCCTCCATCAGAGCTAATGTTTCCGTAGTAGGCGCGGCGTCTTCTTGCTTTGAGTAGGCCGAAGAAGCAAGAGGGTCTGTCGCGCCTGTTTCTACGGAGTCTTCACCGCTTGTGGAAACGTTCAATTTTTCGCCGATGTACTCGACCTCGGCATTTTGCCCCACTGAAGGCGCTACCTCCTGCGGCAGATCATTTTCTGCGGCAAAAGCACTTACCGGCAGCAAGCTGAGTGTCAACACGGCAGCTAAAAGCAACGCCTGTACCCTTGCCAAAAAATTCTTTTTCGTAGACATATTACACATACCCTTCTGCGTTGATAAAGAGATGGGGCGGATTTCCCGCCCCATCTCCTTATCCGCTGTGATTATTTAGTTGTCGGTGTGAACCTCATAAATGGTATAGGGGCTAAAGTCGAAAATAATGACCATACCATTTACCAGTTCGACATTTGTACCATACACCTCAGCCGCGCTGATATTATTCAGGTCCATGCCGTAGGCAATATTCCAACCTTGGCCGCTATACTTGTCGTAGACAACGCCGTTAATAGTTTCGGTATCGGGATTGTCATATACGGCGTAGTTGGGATTAACGCCATTGATATAGCCACCAGCAGGTCCGCTAACAGGATTTGCATCCCACCCGGCGACTACGTCGGAGAATATATCCACGTTCGCATCAAAGAACGCCGCAAGGATGGCATCCAAAATGTTCGGAGTCTTCAGGGTAGTTGCAGATTCGGGAGCCTCGTAAATCAGCTGCGTAGAACTGACATAATCCGTCGCGATAGTATTGATGTTAAGTTCATATCCCATGATGCTAAAGTTGGGGTTTGAATAGATCGTGCCGCCCTTATAAGCCGGGTATTCATTTATACCGCCTGTGGTAAACATACCCGTGGTGACGTACACCGTCACAGTGCCGCTTGTGTCTGTTGTGGCAGATGCCGGAACCACAAGGGCTACGAGCATCATGACTGCCATCAGCAGAGACAGTACTCTCTTCTTCATGTCATTTTCCTCCTTAAAAATTTTATAAACTCGTCATGTGCCATCATGACGTGCTTACCGGGTAACAGTTTGAGGACGGCAGGAGGGGTCGGCGAACCCCTCCCGCCCTTATGGAAAGCTGACAGTCTCCGTTCAGACTGTCTCGGCTTGACAAGGGTTGGTGTCTTTTTCGGCGGCGGTTTTCTCGGCCTCGGCTGCCTCCCGCTCTGCGCGGCGCTTCACGGCCTTTTCGTGGGCCAGCTGGCCCTGCCGCAGGTTCTTCTCGATCTGCTTCTGCCGCTTCTTCTCCTTACGCTCCGCCAGAAACAGCGGCAGCAGCTTTTCTTTTTCCATGCGGTAACGCAGTGTGTTGTTAAGTTTAGGTGTGGTTTTTGGCCGGGGCAATCCTGCGGCTGTCATGGCATTATCCCAGCTGCCGAATCGCTGCTCGATAAACGCACCACCGTCGATCTCTGTGGGGCTGGGACTATGCCCCAGCGCAGCGGCACATACATTTAGATACTGCGTTAGGGCCGCACGAGTCACCCCGGCATTGTTCTCGGCGAACGCTGCATCCCGCGCTGTCAGCGAGGCTTTAGCTCGTTCGGCGACCTGACTATTTAACCAATTTTGATAGTCAAATCGTTGGCGTGGATCTCTGTTTGACATATTTTCCCCCTCAATGATGACAAATGCCGCCTCCTTCAGCTAAACTGAAAGAAGCGGCAAGCACCCAAAATAGAAGTGCGTAAACAAGCTATGATAGCTGTCACAACAAGCACTCCTGTCACAACGCGTGGAGAATCCGCCCACCGCTAATGGCCCTAATCATACAAGTCTCCCGCCTCGCGCCACGGAGCTGCTGCTCCTCGTTTGCTACCTACCTTCTCAAGGGGCATCCCTCAATGGCGGACTTTCGTCCAACAGCTACTGCTGTTTTGGTGCATTCTTGCGCCCACGGTGCCGTTCGCGTGGGATTATTATTCCCGTTCCTTTTATGCAATTACCTGACCGCGCACAGAACGCAGTTCGGATAACCGCTGTAAGACATCCCAGGGCCTATGAAGTTTTTATGTGTATCAGCAGGGTATATTAAGGCATAATACAGAAATGTAATGGCCTTCCTGCCGCACTTCCGCAAAGTAAACTAACTTTGCGGAGCATCTTGTGATATAAATGTACTACACTTATTGGCAGAAGTCAACAGGAAAGTGCAATAATCGATTGATTAATGGAAGTTCTCCAACATTCGAATATTGTAGACAAATTTGAGATTGATAGGCAAAGGAGGATGACTATGCAGCATTGCAAAAGAGAGTATTGTAATGCAGGAACACGGCAGTGGTCGCAAAGAGGCATCTACATCCGCAAGGCATCTAAGGCCAAAAACTCAGAACAGATAATTATTAGGAGCAATGATTCACGCTACAGGGGTTATCCTAAAACTGAGAAGAATGCCATTCAGCAAAGAGGTGTGGTCACTATCCAAGAGGCCGTAACAGGCTTCTTGGCCGAAAAGGAAAACACTATAAAGCTCTCATCTTACCTGCGCTATGAGCAGATGCTGCGAAAGCATATTCTCCCATCGTTGGGCCGTGTATGTGTAGATCAGTTATCAACAAAAGCATTCACATCTTTTTTGCAGCAAAAACAGATAGATAGCGAGCTGTCACAGAAGACGTTGAAAGATATAGGCACATTATTGAAGGGCGTTTTAAAGTATGCAGAGACTACATTCAATTGCAGCAGTCCTGCACATGGCGCAAAACTCCCGAAGTATCGGCAAAATATGCCGGAAATCTTTTCAGATGCAGAGATAAACTCCATTGCCAATAGAGTACTCGATGTACCGAGTATTCTAGGAATAGCTATTTTGCTGACATTGAACAGTGGTTTGCGTTTAGGAGAGTTGTGTGCACTACGGTGGTCTGACATTGACTTTTCGTCGGGAGTAATTTCTGTCCAGCGCACAGTACAGAGATTGACCGTAGATGGAGTAGGCAAACTGGTGATCCAGCCCCCTAAAAGTTTATCATCCCTACGACGGATACCCATTCCTGCAGATATGTTAGCGTTGCTGAAACAAGTGCGTCTTTCTAATTCAATAGATAGTTTTTTAATGACAGGCACGGACGCACCTATGGCCCCTCGTACCTGTCAATACCAGTACAAGCTGTTTTTGAAGGAATGCGGAGTTCACTATCGAAATTTTCACATTCTGCGCCACACCTATGCAACTCGCTGTGTTGAACGGGGAATAGATGTGAAAAGTGTGAGCGAAATGCTCGGACACTCAGATATTAAGACGACTTTGAATCTGTACCATCACCCATCATTAGCCCATAAGTCACAGGCCGTACAAAACATCTGCTTTTTACCTGTACAAGAAACGTTTATACCAACACAACTGATGGGTAGTGCGCTCATGCAACGTTTATGAGCTGCGAGTTCCGCAAAGTTAGTTTACTTTGCGGAATTTTTGTATTCATCTTTCTTAAAACGCATTAAACCTCCTATTGCTCTAGTAAAACGGCCAGCAAGCTTTTACCAGCATATTGCAATAGGAGGTTTTACTCGTGTTAAAGATTTTTTCGTTCCCTTGTTAGAGCTGTGGTTTTATTTCTTTGCCTAAAGATGTCAAAAATGCCCCGCCGCAGGAAATCCCTGCGACGGGGCATTTCGCATCAGCCGCCCTTGTGCCACAATTTGTACTTATGAAGATGTGGCCTGCGGCGGTTTCTTTTTTTGCTCTATTCGATCGTGCCGAACAGCGCCCAGGTATTGCTGTCGGTGATCTTTACATCCCGGTATTCGCCCAGAGCAGCCCGGTCGCCGGTGCAGTGGACCAGGCGGCCGCCGGCGGTACGGGCCGTCAGGGGCCAGCGGGCGTCGTCGCTCTCGCCGTCCACCAGACAGCGCAGCGTCTGCCCCACATACTGGCGGTGCAGCTCCTCGGAGATGCCGTTCTGCACGGCACAGAGCCGGTCAAACCACCGCTGCTTCTCCTCACGGGGAACGGGGTCGTCCATCTTCGCCGCCGGGGTACCGGGGCGGGGGGAGAAGATAAACGTAAACAGGGCGTCGAAGCGGACCTTCTCCACCAGGGCCACCGTCTCCATGGCCTCGCTCTCCGTCTCACCGGGGAAGCCGATGATCACGTCGCTGGTCAGCACCAGGTCGGGCATGACCCTGCGGGCATAGGTGATCAGGTCCAGGTATTTGGCCACATCGTAGGGGCGGTTCATGGCGCGGAGCACCCGGTCGCAGCCGGACTGGACCGGCAGGTGCAGCTGCTTGGCCACATGGCGGCAGCCGGCCATAGCGTCGAACAGCTTATAGGTGGCGTCCTTGGGCTGGGAGGACATGAAGCGGATGAGGTAGTCGCCGTCGATCTTGTCCAGGTCGGTCAGCAGATCGGCAAAATCATAGCCGGTGCCCAGATCCTTGCCGTAGGAGTTGACGTTCTGCCCCAGCAGGGTGATCTCCTTGAAGCCGTCGGCCACCAGCTCCCGCACCTCGTCGATGATCCTCTCCGGGTCGCGGCTGCGTTCCCGGCCGCGGACGTAGGGCACGATGCAGTAGGAGCAGAAGTTGTTGCAGCCGTACATGATGCTGACCCATGCCTTCACGCCCTTTTCCCGCACCACAGGGATGCCCTCGGCAATGGTGCCGTCCTCATTGTCCACGGCGAAGACCCGTTTCCGGGTCTCGTAGACCTGCCACAAGAGCTCCGGGAACTTCCACAGGGCATGGGGGCCGAACACCAGATCCACATGGCGGTAGGATTCCTTCACCCGCTGAGAGACCCGCTCCTCCTGGGCCATGCAGCCGCACAGACAGATCACCTGCTCCGGGTTTTCCTTTTTCGTGTGGGTGAGAATGCCCAGATTGCCGAAGACCCGCTGCTCCGCGTGCTCCCGGACGGCGCAGGTGTTCAGAATCACCAGATCCGCCTCCTTGGGGTCCTCTGTAAAGGTAAAGCCACTGTCGGCCAGCATACCCATCAGCTTCTGGCCGTCCGCTACGTTCTGCTGACAGCCGAAGGTGTCCACGCAGGCCACAGGATGGGCTTCCCGGGAGGTGAACATCTCCTTGATCTTTGCTTCAAACTCCCGCTGACGCGCCAGCGCGTCCTCGGACACCAGTACATTTTCACGCTTCAAATGGTATATCCTCCTAAAGTTATCTGATAAAATGAGTGGCGATCCGATCTTCCTTTTCCGGGAGACCGAACTGCTCCTTGCCCAGCGCGATGCTGCGCATCAGGAATGTCATGTTCCGGGCCAGGGTCCGCATGGTCTGAAGCCCCTCGCCGTCATGCTCCGCTTCACCGGGCGTCCGGCCGTGAATACTGTTCCAGTATTGGCTGGAGGCCACAGGCATCCCGGAGATGGTGAAATACTTGTTCAACTCATCAAAGGTGGCGGAGCAGCCGCCCCGCCGGGCGCAGGCTACGCTGGCACCAACCTTCATGGTCTTATCAAAGGATGTGCTGTGAAACAGCCGGTCCAGACAGGCGATCAGCGTGGCATTGGCGGAGGCGTAATACACCGGACTGGCAATCACCAGACCGTCGGCCTCCTGAAACTTGGGGGCCAGCTCGTTTACTCCATCGTCAAAGACGCACTTGCCGGTCTTGGCACAGGAGCCGCAGGCCACGCAGCCCCGGATGTCCCGGTTTCCCAGGACCACCGTTTCCACATCGACGTCATTCTCCTTGAAAATCGCTTCCATTTCCCGCAGGGCCACGGCGGTGTTGCCGTTGGTATGGGGACTGCCGTTGAGCATTAAAACCTTCAGGGACTTCATATTTCGCACTCCTTTCAGAGTCCCGGCCTTATGTGTTTATCCACTTGAAGCCGGGAGAAAAAGCACATAACTTAACTAAAATATCATAGCATAAAAGCTCCCGGAACACAAGAAAAAGGGAGGACAAAAGTCCTCCCTTTTCTGGAATGCAGTTTGTTACGGCAGGTAGTTCAACGGGTTTTTCGCCACGCCGTTGTACCGCACCTCAAAGTGGCAGTGGTTGCCGGTGGAGTTGCCGGTGGAGCCGGCCCGGGCCACCTGCTGGCCCTTGTAAACGTGCTGCCCCACGCTGACGGTGAGACTGGAGTTGTGACCGTACCGGGTGACGTAGCCGTTGTCGTGGTCAATCTGCACCAGATAACCGTAGCCGCTCATCCAGCCGGAGTAGGTCACGGTGCCGCCGTCGGCGGCGTAGATGGGTGTCCCTCTGGGGACGGCGATATCGATGCCCTTGTGGTTGGTGGAGCCGATGCCGCCGGGGGATTTCCGTCCGCCGAAGTAGGAGCTGATCCGACCGCTGGTGGGCCAGCGGAAGCTGCCGGTAGGCATCCAGGTGGGCCGGACCTTGGTGCCCCGGAGCCGGTATTCGGTGACAGGCTCTTTCAAAGTCACGGAGGAGAGAATGGTCCGCTCCGTTTCCTCACCGTTGACATAGGTAGCCTTAGCCATCACGTCCGCCTTGCCGTATTCACCCTTGGAGGTCACCTTATAGTCGCCCTGATAGAGGTCAGCGCTGTCGGTGTACTCAATGTTGTAGGACACATCATCCAGATACCGCTCCTGCTTTACCACAGTCATGGTCAGGTAGGGGACAGAGGCGGACAGGGTCAGCACTTCGCCGATCTGGAGCTTATTGATGTTGTAGCCGGGGTTCAGCGCCAGCAGCTCTGCGGAGGTCATGTCATTCTTGGCGGCGATCTGAGACCAGGTATCGCCCTTTTTCACCTCGTAAGTGACCTCGGCCGTCTTGGTGCTGTAAAGCAGCTCCGCAATATAGCCCAGGTTCATGATCTCACTGGTGGGAACGTACTCCTGCCGGATCTCAACATCCTCTGCAAATTCACAGGAAATGGTATCTTCATCGGAGGCCGCCTTCTGCAGCTGGTCCAACAGTTCCTCCAACGCGCCCTCGTAGGGAGTGGCGCCGATGCGCACATCGTTGATATACAGGCAGTATGCAGAGGTCACAAGACCGATCTCGTCAGAAAGCTGGTCCTCGTATACGGCCTTATCCTCAATGTCCTGACGGAGCATCCAGCCGGAATCGTATTGCAGCAGGGAATCATCGATGGTGTAGGTCTCTCCCAGTGTCCGGGAGGTGATGCTTTCCAGATCCTTCCGGACGGTTTCGGCTTCCGATTTGGAAGCCAGCCGTCCCAACACCTGCCCGTCATAGGAGACGGTGGTGCCGATGGTGAAGAAGGAACAGAACAGGATAATGCCTGCCAGCGCACAGCTTCCTCCCAGGAACATCAGGGAGTGGAGGCGCTTTTCCTTTTCAAACCAGACGGCGAATCTGCTGGTGCGGAGGTTTCGCTCTCTGCGGCGGCCCAGCAGGATCTCCCGCAGCCGGCTGGCAGCGGAGGGCAGCAGCCCCCAAAGCATCAGCAGGAATTGCAGAGGCTTCCGGTTGGACTCCGGGAACCGATGGGCCTGAGCCTCCCGGACAACCCGGCGGCAGCGGCGGCCAAACCAGCGGACCTTCTTTCCGGCCCGGAAGCGGAGCTTGCCCCAGAGGTCTTCGGGCTCAGCGGGAGCGCGCCGCTTTCTGCGGGGTCTGGGCGCTTCCTGGGTCTGTTCCGCCTCTGCGGGCCAGTCCGGCAGATCATAAGGCTTTTTGGTGTTTTGACTCATAATGCTCCTATCGTATCGCGGGCAGATGCCCTTTAAAAATTTGTGAACCATAAAAAGTAACAAATTGTTACCGCTTTATATTATCCCTTTTATATTCGCCCGTCAAGCAACTTCTGGCTTTTTGGCATATTTTTATGTATTTTAACGATGCTTTTTTGCCGAATTTCGTAGTTGACACGCAAAAATCGGAAAAAATTACGTCCCAATTCGTCACTTTTTTCATTGACCCCGGCTGTGGACCGTGTATAATAAAGGGTGGAATTGAAACCCCGTTCCCTGAATTAAAAATTGGAGGAATCAACATGTTTGAATTTCTGATCAAAAAGCTGAAGGCGCATCCCCGTAAGATCGTCTTCACCGAGGGCACCGATCCCCGCATCCTGGAGGCTTCTGCCCGTCTGCTGTCCGGTACTTTTCTGACTCCCGTTCTGGTGGGCAATGCCGAGGAGATCGCCAAGGCTGCCGAGGAGGCCGGCTTCAACATCCGCGGCGCTGAGATCGTGGATCCCGCCAACTTCCCCGACATGGACAAGATGGTGGCCCTGATGGTGGAGCTGCGCAAGGGCAAGATGACCGAGGAGCAGTGCCGCAAGGCCCTGTCCCAGGCCAACTACTTCGGCACCATGCTGGTGAAGATGGGCTATGCCGACGCTCTGCTGGGCGGCGCTACCTACTCCACCGCCGACACCGTCCGTCCCGCCCTGCAGATCATCAAGACCAAGCCGGGCAGCAAGATCGTGTCCTCCTGCTTCATTATGGTCCGTCCTTCCGCCACCGGCGAGAACGAGGTCCTGGCCATGGCCGACTGCGCCATCAACATCAAGCCCACCGAGGACGAGCTGGTGGAGATCGCCGTTGAGACCGCCAAGACCGCCAAGGTCTTCGGCATCGATCCCAAGGTGGCGTTCCTGAGCTACTCCACCCTGGGCTCCGGCAAGGGCGAGGACGTGGACAAGATGCACAACGCCTGCGAGAAGGCCAAGGCTGCCATGCCCGACGTTCCCGTGGACGGCGAGTTCCAGTTCGACGCCGCCGTGTCTCCCGTGGTGGCCAAGACCAAGCACATCACCAGCTCCGTGGGCGGCCACGCCAACACCTTCATCTTCCCCGACATCAACGCCGGCAACATCGGCTACAAGATCTGCCAGCGCATGGGTAACTTCGACGCTTACGGCCCCATCCTGCAGGGCCTGAACGCTCCCATCAACGACCTGTCCCGCGGCTGCAACGCTCTGGAGGTCTACTCCATGGCCATCATCACCGCCGGTCTGGTGGATTGATCCCCGTCTTTGAAAAGTAAAAAGTCCGGATCATGCGGCTCCCTTTGACGGAGGCGACAACTGATTCCGGAGATCCCCCGGCGGGTCATCGCGTTTGCGGTGCCCGTTGGGGTTTTTTTATTTTCTGAGGGCGTGGGCTATCTGTATCCTACTGAGGACTATGCGGCCAATGACCGCAGGAACAGCCGGGAAACAGTTCGTACATGGCATCAAACAGCAGATCGGTATGAAACGGCTTTGGAATAAAATGTGAGACGCCCAGAGCAAAAGCCTGATCGGTGACTTGCTCAGAAACGATGCTGGAGAGAAGGATGACCCTCTGAGGGGCAGTCCCCCGGCGCTGCAACTCATCCAACACGGTTAGACCGCAGACATCCGGCAGCGCCGTGTCCATCAGCAGCAGATCGGCAGTCTGTTTTTGCATACATAATAAAACATCGCGGCCACTGCCAACGGTTGCAAGGGAGAAAAAATTATGATTTGCCGCACTTCTCCACATCAACCAGCGAAATTCCTCGCTGCTGTCGGCCAATAGCACACGTTTGCGACCATCCATATTCTGAATCCCCCCATATTTTCAGATACAGAAATGCTGCAAAAAGGGGCCTATGCGACCTCCTGCTGATCCTGCTCCCGGAACTGCTTTTTCATCTGCGCAAGAAACGCCGTCAGTTCATCAGGCTCCAGCATCAGTAAAAAGAATAAGAGAGCGATTGCAGAACAACAACTGCAGCCGCGCTCTAAATCGCTATAGGCCCGAACCGTGATATGTAACTGCTCGGACATTTCCTCTTGGGTCAGCTTCCGCTTCTTGCGAAGCGCTTTCGCCTGCGCAGAAAAGTACTGCCGAAGTGACTCTTTATACCTGTTCATTCGTCAAAACCTCCGTATATCTGACTGATACCGAGATTCTATGTCAGGTGAAAGTGGGCTTCCATGAAGTGCACTTCCTCTTTTTCAGGTTTCACACGGAATTTACGGGTCAAATCCTGGGGGCGTAGATAGAAAACTCCCCTGCTGAACGTTTTCTCAGCAGGGGAGCGGTACTTCTTGCATATTTGCATTTGCGCGAATGGATCCGTTTGGAAGGAGCGGCCTCCGATCGCTCAGACGGCGGGTTTGGCCATGAATTCATCCTCTACATCGTCCCGGATCCCCAGACGCTGGTAGAGCCTGTGCATAAAAGAGAAGGTGAAGCCGCCGGGCAGCATCCCATTGACAAAGATCGCCGCCAGCACGCCGATGCCGGTGTCCAGAATACGGTTCATGGCGTAGGTGATATAAGTGTCCGTGGGGGTGTTGAACAGCAGGATGCACAGCACCACGCCGCCGGGCTGTACGCCGCCTACCCAGATGTGCTGACACAGCAGGATCAAAATGATCACGCCGACAAAGGTCAGGGGGATCAGGACCCAGGCGTTGCTGCCGTCAGGGAACAGCTCCATGTAAATGGCAAACAGACCCATGCCGATAAAACCGCCTACCATTGTGCCGAAGAAGCGGTTGCCGCCGTGGAGACGGCTTTGCATAAAGCTGCTGCCCATGCCGAAAATGGCGCCGATGCAGGCGAAGGTGGGGTTGCGGTCCAGAAAGTAGTAGACCAGCGCGCACAGGGCTGCCGCAAGGGCGGTCTTGACGTTGCGCATACCGATCTTAGGAAACAGGCATCCTGCTTTTTCATGGTGTTCCATGGCATTTTCTCCGTTCAGGATCGTTCCGCGGCGGATAAAGGCGGCGGAAATATTGTTAAGAACGTGTCAAATTATACCATGGAACCAGTTGACTGTGAACCCCCTGACGGTATTTTTATGCAATTCATAGGAGAAAACGTTTGCGAAAATCAATGATTCTGTGGAAATGTTTGCACTTTTGCGAAGAAAATGCGGCTTCGCAGCAGAATGTGGGGACAGTGGGCCTGTCATATTTTTCAGATATCCGGGTAAAGCCAGCCGCTCCCGGCCCGAAGACTCCCGGCGGCGATCCGGAGACCGGAGCCGCCCAGCGCCGCGGCGAAGCGGTCCGCCAGAGACCGTTGGGTCTCCGTGTCGATCTGATTCAGGAACATGGTATCGCACAGCCGCTCCGCCAAAATGACCTTTGCGGCCTGTTCCGGCGTGACGGGATCTGACGCAGCGGCGCCGGTCAGGGCGCAGAACCGTTCCAGCCGGTGGACGCTTTCCCGGATGGGTTTCCCGAAACCGGATGCCCCCACCACGCAGATCACCTGACGGCTGACGGCGGGGATCACCGGCTCGTGGGCTTCATGGGCCTTCAAAGGCAGCTGCCGGGAACCGTCGGCCTCCACCAGCACATAGTCCGCCAGCGTGGCCAGCGTCTCTACGGAAAGGGAGGGAGCGGTCAGTTTGCTATTTTCGCAGGGAGTTCCCAGGCAGAGGATCCGCCGGGTGGTCAGGGCCTTGCGGATGTCCTCCGGCGTAGGAGCCGTCAGCAGGGGGTATTCCTCAAAGGGGCGGATATGGGTGGTGGTACAGAGGAGGACCGTCCCCGGTAATTCCTCCGCCAGACGGCGCAGTAAACTGGTTTTACCGCCGCTGCCGATCACGGCGGTGACGCCGGGGCGCAGCCCCAGCAGCTTGGGAAAATCCATAATCCACCTCTTTTCATTTGTTTTGCCCGCGATGCTGCGGGCTTGTCTCCTCTACCGCTTCACCATCAGGCGCTTCATGCCGGCTTCCAAACCCTCGGCGGAAAGGTCGAACATGGGGAACATCTTGGCCAACTGCAGATGGGTCAGGGTCCAGAAGTCCTGAAATGCCGGAAGAGGCTCCGGGTTCAGCCAGATGAGATAGGGGAAGTGCTTTTTAAATAGTTCCAGCCATTCCAGACCGGAGGGGCCGTACCGCTGGTTCCGCCAATCGTACTGCTTTTCCCGCAGCTCGTAGGGGTTCATGGCGGCATCGCCAACGAGAATGACCTTGTAGCTGGCATCGAAATTCTGCAAAAGCCATTCCGTAGGCGTTTGGCCGTCCTGCCAGAGGCGGGGGCCGTTGTAAACGTCGCCGTAAATGCAGTTGTGGAAATAGTAGGTGTGCAGCTCTTTAAAGTGGTTGGACTTGGTGGCCGCCTGAAACAGCTGGCTGCACAGGCCGGAATAGTAGTCCATAGAACCGCCGGAGTCCATCAGCAGGAGAACCTTCACCGTGTTCTTCCGGGGGTTCTTGTACCGGATCTCCAGCCGCCCCGCGCTCTCGCAGGTATCGTGGATCGTGGCGTCCACATCCAGCTCCTTTTCGGCGCTCCGCTCCTGCGCGGACAGCTGACGCAGCGTGCGGAAGGCCATCTGGAACTGGCGGGTGTCCAGCTTATTGTCTTTCCGGAAGTCCCGGAATTTTCGTTCTCCCGCCACCATCATGGCGGTGCGGTGCATGGACTGCCCGCCGATCCGGATGCCGTTGGGATGCCAGCCACTGTTCCCCCAAGGGGTGCGGCCCTGGGTCCCAACCCAGTAGTTGCCGCCGTTGTGCTCTTCCGTCTGCTCTTTCAGACGTTCCTCCAGCATTTTCAGCAGTTCCTCCAGCGTTTCATCCGGAAACCCGGCGGAGCGCAGGTCGGCAATGGTCCGTTTCAGATCCTCGCTGGGGTGGTTCAACCAGTCCAGCAGGTCCTCCGGCAACTCCCCGGTGTAGGGCACGTTCTTGAAAAATTCCAAAAAGATCTGGTCAAAGCGGTCAAATTCCGTTTCATTCTTCACCACGATGGCCCGGCACAGGTGATAAAAGCCGGTGAGCGTCGAATGGTGCAGTCCCTTTTCCATGCCCTCCAGCAGCGTCATCCACTCGTTCAGGGAAACGTGCAGTCCCCGCTGACGCAGCAGGTAAAAAAACGCGGCGAACATGGCTACTTCACCTTTCGCAGGGTCTGAAGATCCTTGTCTTTTTTCAGCAGGACACCGGCGAAGGGGATCTCCTTTTCAATGCGAGCCGGGTCCACGCCGCCAGCCACCAGCGCCCGGATCCAGTCCACCAGCTCAGAGGTGGAGGGCTTTTTCTCAATGCCCCGCAGCTCCCGCAGCCAGTAGAAGGCGGCGAGGGACTGCTTCACCAGCTTTTCCTCCAAATCACCGAAGTGGACCCGGAGGATGGCTTCCATCTGCTCCTGCTCCGGGAACTCGATGTAGTGGAACACGCACCGACGGAGGAAAGCGTCCGGCAGTTCCTTCTCTGCGTTGGAGGTGATGATGACGATGGGGCGCTGCTTGGCCTTCACGGTCTCCTTGGTCTCCGGAATGTAGAATTCCATCCGGTCCAGCTCCCAGAGGAGGTCGTTGGGGAATTCCAGATCCGCCTTGTCGATCTCGTCAATCAGCAGGACCACCTGTTCATCGGCGGAGAAGGCTTCGCCCAGCTTACCCAGCTTGATGTATTTTTTGACGTCATCCACACCGGCGTTTCCAAACTGGCTGTCATAGAGCCGCTGTACCACATCGTAGACATACAGGCCGTCCTGGGCTTTGGTGGTGGATTTTACATTCCAGATAATGAGCTTTTTCCCAAGAGCGTCCGCCACGGCCTGGGCCAGCATGGTCTTGCCGGTGCCCGGCTCACCCTTGATGAGCAGAGGCTTCTGCAAAGCCACGGCGATGTTGACGGTTTCCATCAGGTCGCGTGACGCTACGTAATTTGCGCTGCCGCTGAATTTTGTATCCATATTTGTTCTCCTTTGCGTGGGTTTGGTGTGCTGGGCCGATTATAGCAGACTTTTTTTCGGGAGACAATGTAAGTTTACATTTTGACACACTATCCCAGCGCCACGTCTAAGATCATCATAATTAAAAAGCCCCCCACAAAGCCGCAGGTCCCGGCTTTGGAATGGGCTTGAGGCACCAGTTCCTCCACCACCACATACAGCATGGCTCCGGCGGCGAAGCTGAGGAGCCACGGCATCAAGGGACGGACACCGGCGGCTACCAGCACTACCAGAATACCGAAAATCGGCTCCACGCTGCCGGAGAGGGTCCCTAACAGAAAAGCCCGGCCCCGGGAACTGCCCTCCTGCCGCAGAGGAAGGGAGATGGCGGCCCCCTCCGGGAAGTTCTGGATGCCGATGCCCAACGCCAGCGCCGCGGCCCCGGCTATGCCTTCCCCCTCCGCTGCCAGTGCGAAGGCGAGGCCCACCGCCATGCCCTCCGGTACGTTGTGGAGAGTGATGGCCGCCATCAGCAGCGTGCTTTGACGGCGGGAGAGCTCCATGTCCCTTGCCCGCCGCAGATGGGGGAGAACGGCGTCCAGCGCGGAGAGAAAGCCCACGCCCAGCAGCAGGCCCGCCGCCGCGGGGAGCCAGCCGGGAACGCCGAAGTCCGCCGACTGCTCAATGGCAGGCAGCAGCAGGCTCCAGACGCTGGCCGCCGTCATCACCCCGGCGGCGAAGCCAAGCATGGTCCGCTGGAACTGGGGCCGGGGCTCCTCCACAAAGAAAAATACCACCGCAGCCCCTAAGGTGGTCATCAGAAAGGTAAAGCCGGTGCCCAAAGCGGCCCAGCCCAATGCTTGCAGCATACGAATCAACGCCTTTTCCTCGATTCAGGCGGAATTTTGCCTGTACGCCAGTATAGGCGACAATTCCCGGATGTGTGCCGACGGTGTGTGCCGACGGAGAGGCTTGCCTTTTTCCCGGCGCCGTGGTATGATTAAACTATAAAAGGAAATATGGCTCATATAATTCCGCTGATGGGATCGTCTCAGGCGCGGAAGTTTCTATGAGATCGCCTAAGATCTTGCTATGAGCGTCCGCTTATGCGGGCGCTCTTTTGTTTTGAAAGGAGGACGCAATGACCACTATTCTGAAAGGAAATATCGTTTCCGCGCCGGTCTGCGGCCGGCTGGATGTGACGGAACACGGTTATCTCATCGCTGAAAACGGCGTCATTACCGGAGTGTATCCGGTGTTGCCGGAGCAATATGCCGGAGCGTCTGTGGAGGACTATGGAGACTGCTTGATCGTCCAGTCCTTTGCGGACCTGCACCTCCACGCTCCCCAGTATCCCATGCTGGGGATGGGTATGGATCTGCCCCTGCTGGACTGGCTGAATGCCTACGCCTTCCCCACGGAGGCCCGGTTTGCGGAGCCGGACTACGCCCGGACGGTGTACCGGCAGCTGGCGGGGGAATTGGTGTCCTGCGGGACGACCCGGGTGTGTATGTTTTCCTCCCTCCACACCGACGCCACCCTGATCTTGATGGACGAGCTGGAAAAAGCGGGGATCACCGGCTACGTAGGTAAGGTGAACATGGACCGCAACGGCGCACCCGGCGTGTTGGAGGAGACCACGGAGGAATCCATGCGCGAAACGCTGCGATGGCTGGATGCCTGTCAGGATCTCCGGCACATCAAGCCGATTCTGACCCCTCGGTTCACCCCCTCCTGCACGAATGAGCTGATGGCATTTTTGGGAAAGCTGGCGGCGGAGCGCGATCTGCCGGTGCAGTCCCACCTGTCGGAAAACGGCGCGGAGATGGACTGGGTACGCCAGCTCCACCCGGATTGCAGACAGTATTGGGAGACCTACAAGAAGTACGGCCTTTGGAATGACCGCACCGTGATGGCCCACTGCGTCTGGTCGGACGAGCGGGAGCGGCAGGCCATGAAGGACGCCGGGGTAACGGTGGTCCACTGCGCCGACTCCAATCAGAATCTCTGCTCCGGCGTGGCCCCGGTACGGAGGATGCTGGACGAGGGCGTAAAGGTGGCTCTTGGCAGCGACATCGCCGGAGGCGATCATCTGGATCTGTTTGATGTGACGGCGGCCGCCGTCCGAGCTTCCAAGGCCCGGCGGATGATGGATGACTGGAGCACCCCCTTCCTCACCGTGGCGGAGGGGTGGTATCTGGCTACCTCTGCCGGGGCTGCTTTCTTTGGAGAGCAGCCGGGCTTTGCCGCGGGAAATTCCCTTCACGCCATCGTACTGGCGGATGACACACTGCCCCAGCCCCGCACCCTGACTCCGGCGGAGCGGCTGGAACGGGCGGTGTACCGCCGCCAGGAGGGGGCCGTACAGGCAGTCTGGTCCGCCGGAAGAAAAATCTATGCGAAGCCGTAAGAAAGTTGTCCGCAAGAGTTTGGAACATAAAGAACGCAGCCGTTTTCGGGAGATTATCCCGAAAACGGCTGCGTTGTTTTGCATTTCTTTGCGGTTGCGGCGTATTCCATTGGTTCTGTTGGAATTACTGCACGGTGACGGGCTTGGGATACACGCCCCGGAAGTCGAACCAGCCCCGGGGGTCCCGGATGGCACCCAGATAGGTGTCCCGCAGCTTCCAGGCCGTTCCCACCGTGTAGAGGGGGGATATGGCGCAGTCGATCTCCAGCAGCAGGTCCTCCGCGTCATGGAGACAGCCCATACGGGCCGAGCCGTCCTCTGCACCGGCGATGATGGACATCAGCGTATCGTAGGCGCTGTTTTCATAGTGGAGGAAGTTGTCCCGATTGCCGGTGGTCCAGTCCATCAGGAAACATTCCGCATCGCTGCACACGGCGCTGACGGACATACCGGCCAGCGTGTAATTCCCGCTGCGCATAGCGGAGGCCAGCTCCGCCGACGTTACGGCTCTGGGCGTCACGTTCACGCCCAGATAGTGGCCCCACATACCGCACAGGGCCATGGCCACGGTCTTGTTGCTGCCCTGATCCACATAGAGATATTCCAGAGCACCCAGCTCCGCACTCAGGTCGCTGCCCCGGTCATATCCGGCATTCTGCATCAGGTCCACAGCGTCCTGGCAGCGGTCGGCGTAGCTTTCCGGATCGTTGTCCAGCAGACTGCCGCCGCAGGCGCGGAAATCCAGATCTGCGTTGTCCTCCGGCACACCGGGGGGCACCAGTCCCTCGGCGGGCTGTGCCGTAATCCCCGCCATGGCGGCCAGCTGCTCCCGGTCAATCACCAGACTCAGGGCCTTGCGGATGGATTCATCCTCCAGACGGCTGCAGTTGAACATGACGGAGTAAGTCTCCAGAACAGGCTCTGCCTGCCAGGTCTCATCCGCTTCCATCTGCTCTGCCATCTCCTCCTCCGTCAGAGGCCAGACAGCGTCTACCACGCCCTGATCATACAGGACCTCCGCCGTCTGCGTGTCTCCGAAGCGGAAGGTCAGCTCCTCCGGACCGGTCAGCTTTTTGCCGTAGGCGGTATTTTCCGTCAGCGTCAGAGCGTTTTCGTCCTCTGCGGAGGCAGTATAGGGCCCATTGGTCACCAGACGGGTGGGATCGGACCACCAGCGGCGGGGCGTCTCATCCTCTTTCAGATTTTCGTTGGCGGCATCCGCCTCCTGCTTGAGCCGCTGTACAACATCCTGCCGCAGAGGCATGGTGGCGATGGAGGTGCAGACCTCCCGCAGGAACCAGTCGTAATGACCGGTCAGGGTTACCACGAGGGTAGTGCTGCTTTTGGCGCTCACCGCCAGCAGACTCATGTCGCCGGAGGCCTGAGCCTCCGCATAGCCGCTGACAATGGACAGCAGCGGGGCATACACGGAGCCGGTGGCGGGGTCCGCCAGACGCTGCCAGGCGTATACAAAGTCGCTGGCCTTGACCTCTACGCCATCGGACCACTTGCCGCCCCGGAGGCGGAAGGTGTAGGTGACGGTGCCATCGCTGTTCTCCTTCATGTCCACGCTTTTGGCGGCACCGGGGACTGCGATGGCCTGGCTGTTTTCGCCCGTTTCCAGCCGCATCAGATTTTCATAAAGGTGGTTCAGGATGGTCTGGTCCCCGATCCGCTGGGCGTAGATAGGATCATAGGTGGCGGGGGTCTCACCCACGCAGACGGAGAGGGATGCCCGGCCGTCTGTCGATTCCTTCCGGCCGCAGGCGGTCAGGAGGGTAACGCACACCAGAGCGCTGAGACACAGCGCTGTCAGGCGCTTCCATAATTTCATAGGGACTCCTTTTATGTTATGCCATGGTCAGGCTGCCGTTTTCATCGAATTTCACCGGCAGGATCTCATTGCGGGTATTCTTGGCAATATCGTCGATTCGGATCTTGGAGGGGAAGTCCGCCACAAAGCTGACGGCCACGCCCTGCCGCTTGGCCCGGCCGGTACGGCCAATCCGGTGGACATAGTCCTGATTTTCATCAGGAATGTCGCAGTTGAACACGATGTCCACATCATCCACGTCGATACCCCGGGCGGCCACGTCAGTGGAAACAAAGACCCGAAGCTTACCCTTGCGGAACAGATCCATTACCTGCTCCCGCTTCTTCTGGGGAATGTCCCCATGGATGCACTGGGCGTCGATGCCCCGCATCTGCAGGAACTTGGTGATGCGCTCCGTGTTGCCCTTGGTGTTGCAGAACACCATGCAGCGGTCAAAGCCGGTCTCGTTCAGGATCTTGGCGATGGCCTCCGCCTTGCCGTCGAAGCTCACATCCATGCGGAACTGCTTGATATCGGGCTTGTTCTGCTCGTCCTCCCGGACGGTGACCTCCTCCGCGTCCCGCTGATACACCCAAGCGATGTCCATGACCTCACGGGAGATGGTGGCGGAGAACAGTCCCAGATTTTTCCGCTTGTCCATGCGGTCCAGCAGCCGGGTCACGTCATGGATGAAGCCCATGTCCAGCATCCGGTCCGCCTCGTCCAGCACCACGGTTTTCGCCGTATCCACCCGGACGGTGCGGCGCTTCATGTGGTCGGACAGCCGTCCCGGTGTGGCCACTACGATCTGGGGATGTTTTTTCAGCGCGTCGATCTGGCGGCCGATGGGTGCGCCGCCGTACAGGCACACTGCCCGGATGCCGGGTTTATAGGTGTAGAGGATCCGCAGCTCATCGGTGATCTGGATGGCAAGCTCCCGGGTGGGGGCCAGGATCACCGCCTGAACGCTCTCGTCCTCCGGGTCGATATGCTCCACAATGGGGATGCCGTAGGCAAAGGTCTTGCCTGTACCGGTGGGGGCCTTGGCGATCACGTCCCGCCATTCCAGCATGGGGGGGATGCAGCCCGCCTGCACCGGGGTGGATTGTACAATATTGCGCTCCATTAAAGCGCGCAGAATTTCCGGTGACAGCTCCAATGTGTCGAACCGGACGCCTTGAGTCAGTTCCATGATTAAATTCCTCGCATTTGCAGATATTTGCACATAATTAAAAATATTATACACACTTTCAGGTCATTTGTAAAGGGGACGTCCCGGACGGCTTTTTTAATTCCGATGCACGGTTTCGTGCAATTTTTCACCTTCGGCGGCATATACTGAGTAAGTTGCAAATGCAGATATCGCAAAGGAGGGAAGCGTATGGAGCTGAAAAAGCCCGTGGGCGATGTGGATGATCTGATCTTTCAGGACGCCTGGGAGGTCAGTCAACGATAAAGGACTGCCGCTAAGCGGCAGTCCTTTTGCTGTGCGGGTTTGCCATGCAAAAGCATAGCAAAATAAGAAATGTGCCATTTCCTCGCCCCTGCGGGGCAACCGGAAATGATGCACGAAAACTTCACGCACTGGCATTTGCGCATGTTCGCGGTGCACTGCTCATGCATGAAGTTTTATACAATGAAGCCGCCGTCGGCGGTGAGGACCTGACCGGTGATAAAGCCTGCCCGCTCCGAGGCGAAGAATGCCACGGCATAGGCGATATCCTCGGGTGTGCCCAAACGGCCCAGAGGCGTTTCGCGGATCAGCTCCTCCACGGTCTCCTGCCCCAGCACCTGGACCATATCAGTGTTGATGACGCCGGGGGCCACGCAGTTTACCCGGATGCCGGAGGGGGCCAATTCCATAGCCAACGACCGGGTCAGGGCGATGATGCCCGCCTTTGTGCAGGAGTAAGCCACCTCGCAGCTTGCCCCCCGCTGGCCCCAGATGGAGGAAATATTTACGATGCAGCCCCGTTTTTCCGAGATCATGTGGGGGAGGGCCGCCTTGACGGTGTTCCGGGCGCCGCTCAGATTTACCGCCAGATACCGGTCCCACATCTCGTCGGTGGTGTCCTGAAACAGGCCCTGACCCGACACACCGGCGTTGTTTACCACTAATTCTACCGGGCTGAAGGTCTCGCCCAGCTTCCGGACCATCTCGGCCACGGCAGCGCTGTCCGCGACATCGGCCTGGAACATGGCGGCATGACAGCCCGCTGCCGTCAGTTCCTCCACCAGCTCCCGGGCCTTGTCCGCCCGATTCAGGTAGTTGATGCCTACAGCCCAGCCCTGATGAGCTAATTCCCGGGCCACGGCCCGGCCAATTCCCCGGGACGCGCCGGTGATCAATGCGGTTTTCATAAGATACCCCCAAACAAAACTTCCAGTGAAGTGTTAGCCAAAAAAGAAAAACCACTCCGATGGAGTGGTTTTTATGGTGGAGACGAAGAGGATCGAACTCTCGACCTTACGGATGCGAACCGTACGCTC